>Ga0299915_10001790_pt1 | contig 15790 bp, 13 predicted proteins | sample RVTome_13_FD_200263 | JGI IMG/M metagenome (GOLD analysis project Ga0299915, IMG submission 200263) | Soil microbial communities from uranium-contaminated site in the Upper Colorado River Basin, Wyoming, United States - RVT92D227 (version 2) ... | reverse complement strand
AGCGTATTCAAAAAGAAGTACCATTCTACTTCTTGCTTTTATATTTGCTAGTGCAAATTTATCAGGTTTCACAATGCAATGCTTACTAACTTCATCTACTAGATTTGTTATTTCTTTTTTTTTACAAAATAAATCAAGTTTTTTAATTATAAGGTCTAAATGTTTAAAATCCAGTTTGGATGTTGTATCATTTGGTAGGAAAACACATCTAGTATTTTTTTTACCTAAAACGTCCTTACACAATTTAGCAACTACTGCTGAGTCAACTCCACCAGATAGACCTATTATTACACCTTTACTACCTGAGTTCTCAACATATGTTTTAATAAAATCCTTTATAATGGTTGATACTTCTTTTGGGTCTATAGATAAGTCAATACTCAGATTATCACCATCTTATTTGACTTTATTTTTAAGTTTTTTATATATAGATTCTCCATGTGAATCTAAAGCCACAACAAGTGGACCGAACTCTTTTACTTTGAATATCCAGACCGCTTCAGGCATACCAAAATCTTCAAGCCAGTATACACCAAGTACATCTTCTATTTTATCTGCCGCAAGTGTTCCTGCACCTCCAGTATACGAAGTATATATCGCATTATATTTTTTTAAGGCTTTTTCAGTTCTCTCACCCATTCCACCTTTGCCAATTATAATATTTATACCAAACTTTTCTATGAATTTATCCTCAAAAATGTCCATTCGACTACTTGTTGTAGGACCAGCTGAAATTGCTGACCATTTTCCTTTTTCTTTTTTCATAAGAGGACCGCAATGAAATAATGCCATTTCAGATGGGGCAAAGGGAATTTTATCTTTTTCAAGCATAATTTGATGTGCCTCATCTCGAGCAGTAAAGATTTTACCTGTAATATAAATAACATCACCGACATGTAATTTTTTTATATCATCTCTACCTACGGGTAATTTAAGATGGTATTCCATTTATTTCACCTCCCAACTACAATCATCATGAATTACCATGTGCGCTCTTCTATCTGCCCAACACTGAACAGATATTCCAACAGGAAGACTTGCTGGATGTCTATGAGCTTTCTCTATATGAACATCTAAGACTGTGGTTTTACCACCAAGACCCATAGGACCAATTCCACTGTCGTTAATACGTTTTATTAGTTCTGCTTCAATTTTAGCAATCGTTTTATCCTTATGACGAACACCAACTGGTCTTAGCAAAGATATCTTACCCAACTTCAATGCCAAATCAGCTCCTCCACCGATTCCAACACCTACAACAGTTGGTGGACAAGGATTTCCACCTGCCTTTATCATCTCTTCAACAACAAAATTTTTAACACCTTCAATACCAACACCTGGTTTAAGCATACCAAGTTTACTCATATTTTCACTACCACCACCCTTTGGTAAAACTGTTATATATACCTCGCTTCCTTCACAAAAATTCCAAGTTATATATGGTATATGATCTCCTATATTATCTTCATGATTTTTTCCTGTAAAAGGATCTACCGTGTTTGGGCGCAACGGAATCTCAATAGTAGCTTTTTTTACACTATTTAAAATTAAATCCTCCAATCTTTGAATATATGGAAAATCAACACCGATAACCACAAAAAAAGTTTGAATACCTGTATCCTGACACATAGGACGTCTAGTTTTTTTTGCAATATCTACGTTTTTAAGAATGGCTTCTATTTGGGTTTTTGCAACTCCCTTTTCAATTTTATAAGCACTCTTTAAGGCTCTAATCACATCTATAGGAAGTTCACACTCTGCTTTTCTAATTAATTCTACTATGCCCTGTTCAATATTTTTAGAATCCATAATATATCTCTTTTCATTAAAATCATAGTTAAAATATTATTGTATTTAATTCTGGAAGTAAAACAATTAAGCATTATATAACGGTTATCAACAAAAAGAATGTTTATTTCTAAAAAAATTGTTTTTGAAAAAAATCTATTATAAACAAAATTAAACAGATGCTCTTAAAAAAATGGAAAAATAGAAAAAAATAGTTCTTTACCTAGCTTTAGAGATTTCTTCAACTGTTTCTGGATTTGCAAGTGTCGAAATATCACCAACTTCCTGTCCAAGGGCTCTTGCTCTGATAACTCGCCTCATAATTTTTCCACTTCTTGTCTTTGGTACATCGGAGACAAACCAGATTTCATCAGGTTTAGCAATTTTCCCCAGCTCTTTTGAAACATGATCCTGTAACATTTTTCGCAACTCATTTGTTGGGTCGGTTCCCTTCTTTAATACCACATACGCAGTGATCGATTCTCCCTTAAGTTCGTGTGGTTTTCCAATTACCGCAGCTTCGACAACTAGCGGATGACTCACCAACGCTGATTCAACTTCTGAGTTACCAATTCGATGGCCTGATATTTTTAGTACATCATCAGCTCGTCCTTGTACCCAAAAGTAGCCATCACTATCCTTCCTAGATACATCACCGGCAAGGTAAATATCTTTAAATTTACTCCAATATGTAGACTGATAACGATCAGGATTTTTATAAATACCACGTAACATCCCTGGCCATGGATGTGTGAGAACTAAATTTCCACCTGCATTTTCAACTATGTTACCTTCTTCATCAAATACCTCAGCCGATAAACCTGGTAGTGGTCTTGTCGCAGAACCTGGTTTTAATGGAGTTATTGGTAGTGGTGAAATAACAAAATGACCAGTTTCTGTCTGCCACCAAGTATCCATAATTTGACAACGCTCACCACCAATGTGCTTATAATACCATATCCAAGCCTCAGGGTTTATTGGCTCTCCAACAGACCCTAATAAACGAAGAGAGCTTATGTCATGTTTCTTTGGCCATTCTTCGCCAAAGCGCATAAATAATCTAATACTTGTAGGTGAAGTGTAAAGAATATTTACTTGATATTTCTCAATAATCTCCCACCAACGATCAGGTTGCGGCCAATCTGGAGCACCTTCATATATAATTGAAGTTGCACCGAGAATCAATGGTGCATATACAATATATGAATGACCCGTGATCCATCCTATATCTGCAGCACACCACCATATATCTTCATCTTTTATATCAAACACCCATTTCATGGTATATGACGTACCAAGAGAATAACCACCATGAGCATGAATAATACCCTTCGGTTTACCAGTCGTACCTGAGGTATATAAGAAAAATAACGGATCATTTGCATCAAGTTTCTCTGTCTCACAATCTTTTGGCATATCCTTTGTAATCTTATGCCACCAGATATCTCTGCCCTCAGTCCATGGAACAGTATCACCAGTACGTTTAAACACGATTACATGTTTTACACTTGGAGCCTCTTCTAATGATACATCCGTTTGTTGTTTCAGATAAACCTTTTTTCCACGTCGCCAAAAAGCATCACAGGTAATAACTACCTTTGCCTCACAATCATTTACTCGATCGCGGAATGCTAATGCGCTAAAACCAGAGAAGACAACAGAATGAATCGCACCAATCTTTGCGCATGCGAGCATCGCAATCGGTAGCTCGGGTATCATGGGCATATATATACCAATTCGATCACCCTTCTTAACACCAAGTTTCTTCAGGGCGTTGGCAAGCCTGTTTATTTCAATACCAAGATCATTATAGGTCAATTTTTGTACATCACCAGGTTCTCCCTCGAAAATAAAGGCAACTTTGTTCTTCCGCCAACTCTTAATATGTTTATCAATGGCATCATTAACAATATTATATTTAGCACCAATAAACCATTTCACCCATGGTGGGTTCCACTCAACAACCTTATTATATGGTTTATACCACTGAATAAGATCCTTAGAAATCTCCTCCCAGAACCATTTCCAATCCTCAGCTTTTTTATAAAGCTCATCAATAGTTTTTATTTTATGCTCTTCCATCCATCTATAAACATTTGTATTTTTTACAAAATCTTCTTTTGGTTTGAATACACGTTTTTCATCAAGTAAAACTGAAATATTTCCCTTCTGCATATTTTTACCTCTTTAACTTATTATTTTTAGTATTTATAAATGATAATCTATTTAATGCTATATGAATTATTTATTCCAAATCTCCTGGAAATGCCCCGGTTAGTAATGCATATTCTTCAAAATCCTCAACCCAGTCAAATTCTCTATCAATCTCTGTTTCTGGTATTTTCTTGGATCGTTCAGCTAAATATTTTTTCTGTTCTTCTATTATCTTTTCAAGGGGAGCAAAACGCTTTGCTTTTACAACTGGATAAAACATCACTGAATCTGCCCCTTCAAGACTCCGGATTTTTTCACGCACAAATTTATTAATGGTTTGTAAAGAATCAGAAGCAATATTCATTACAATGTCTTCGTCCCCAAGTGAGTAGGATATATATATTGGGAATAGATTGAAAGGATAATTATAGTCTATCAAATAATTATAAATTAATTTGTAATATTTTGGATGAGTATAAATTCTGATAATGTATCTTTGAATATTTGCAGGTCTCTTTTTTGGGATCTGGAAAAATACCGGTTTCATAAGGGAAATGGTTTCACTGTGATGACATTCGTCACATTTAGAGATATTATCTATTAAAAAATGTGCGATATTATCCGGGTCTTTTACATCAAATATAACCCCAACACTCATCATGCCCTCTGCCTGCGTGGCATATAATGGGGTAATGAACTTCGTTGACTCTTTTTGAATTTCGTTTTCAACAAAATTCCATATCTTACTTAAATCAGATTTTGGAAACAATCTCACAATTGCCATCATAAATTTTTCCTCCGTTTATTTTTCTGGGGTTGTCTGAATATATTTATGGTTTAATAATCTTTTTACAAACCAGATACAAACAAACTTTTAAAAAAAATTTGAGATTAAATTTATTAAAGCATATATTACATAAAAAGTTAGGATAAATCCAAATAATTTAAGTATCAATTTCATATTAGGGTTAAAGTATTATTATAAAAAATTATAATATTCGTTTAAGGGGAGGTTTTGTTTACATGGGAAAAAATATAACTCAAAAAATTTTAGAAAAGCATATAATAGAAGGTAATTGGGAACCAAGTAAAGAAATTGCTATTAAGATAGACCAAACTTTAACCCAAGACGCAACTGGTACTATGGCATATCTTCAATTTGAAGCCATGGGTGTTCCAAAGGTAAAAACAGAATTGTCAGTTAGTTATGTAGATCATAACACAGTTCAAGTTGGTTTTGAAAATGCTGACGATCATAAATATTTACAGACAGTAGCTGCAAAATATGGTATAATTTATTCACGAGCGGGTAATGGAATTTGCCATCAGGTACACCTTGAGAGATTTGGAAAACCAGGAAAAACCCTTCTAGGCTCTGATTCCCACACTCCAACAGGTGGGGGGGTAGGAATGATTGCTATAGGTGCTGGGGGACTTGATGTTGCTGTAGCAATGGCAGGCGGACCATTTTATTTAACCTGTCCAAAAGTAATCAAAATAGAACTTAAAGGAAAACTTCGACCATGGGTTGCTGCAAAAGATGTTATACTAAAAGTGCTTGAAATTTTTACAACAAAAGGTAATGTTGGTTGTGTCTTTGAATATGGTGGAGAAGGGGTAAAAACCCTTTCTGTTCCAGATAGAGCAACTATAACAAACATGGGCGCAGAGTGTGGAGTAACAACCTCTATTTTTCCAAGTGATGAAATTACTAAAGGATTTTTAAAAGCTCAAGGGAGAGAAAAAGATTGGACTGAACTTAAAGCAGATGAGGATGCAAAATACGATAAAGTTGTAGAAATAAATCTAAGTGAACTAGAGCCACTTGCAGCAACACCTCACAGTCCAGGTAACATAAAAAAAATAAAAGACCTTGAGGGCATTGAAGTTGACCAGGTTTGTCTAGGAAGTTGTACAAACTCATCTTATACTGATTTAATGACAGTTGCACAAATATTGAAAAATAAAAAGACGCACCCTGATGTTAGTTTTGTTGTCGCACCAGGCTCTAAACAGGTTTTAGAAAATATTACAAAAGACGGAGGGCTTGCGAATCTGCTTTCAGCTGGTGCAAGAATAGCTGAATCTGCTTGTGGTTTTTGTATAGGAAATAGCCAATCACCAAAAACAAGCGCTGTTTCATTAAGAACTAGTAACCGTAATTTTGAGAGCCGCTCAGGGACAAAAAATGCACAAGTTTATCTTATAAGCCCTGAAACTGCGGCTGCGGCTGTAATTACCGGTAAAATAACTGATCCAAGAAGTTTGGAAAAAATGGGCATAAAATATCCATTAATAGATATGCCAAAGAAATTCTATATTGATGATTCAATGTTTATACACCCACCTATTCAACCTGAAAACATTAAAATAATCCGGGGACCAAATATAGGAGAGCCACCTGTAAATAAACAACTACCAGAAACAATCACTGGCGAAGTAGCAATCAAAGTTGGGGATTTGATAACAACAGATCACATTATTCCTGCAGGAGCAAGGATGAAGTATAGATCTAATGTACCTAAATATTCAGAATTTTTATTTGAAAACGTGGATAACAAATTCTACGAAAGAGCTAAAAAAATAAAGGATTCGGGGCAAAATAATATCATTATTGCAGGTCTAAGTTACGGTCAGGGTTCATCTCGTGAACACGCAGCACTATGCCCAATGTATATGAGTGTTAAAACTGTTCTTGCAAAAAGTATGGAGAGAATACATAAGGCAAATCTAATAAATTTTGGAATCTTGCCACTTACTTTTGTAAATCAGACTGATTATAATATTATAGATCAAGGTGATAAATTAGAAATACCAAATATAAGAAAAGCCTTCTTGGGAACTGGAAACAAGTTAAAGGTTATAGATAAAACTAAAAATAAGGAATTTGAAGTAATCTTTGATTTATCAGAAAGGGATAAAAAAATTGTTCTGGCTGGAGGAACACTCAATTTTATGGGGCAAAAAGGAAAATAAACGGAGGCAAAAAAAAGATGAAAAAACCACAGGATAAAATTAAGGTTAAAAACACAATTGTTGAAATTGATGGAGATGAAATGACGAGGATCATGTGGAAGATGGCAAAAGAAAAACTCCTTCTACCATATCTTGACATGAAACTAGAATACTATGATTTGGGTCTTAAAAAAAGGGATGAAACTGATGATAAAATAACAGTTGAAGCGGCTAATGCTATTAAAAAACATGGTGTTGGTGTAAAATGTGCAACAATTACCCCGAATAAAGCAAGAGTCCAAGAATATCACCTTAAACAAGAATGGAAAAGCCCAAATGGAACTATAAGAGCAATTTTAGATGGAACTGTATTTCGCGGTCCAATTCTGACAAAAAACATTCCACCAGCAGTTCGAAACTGGAAAAAACCAATACATATAGGAAGACATGCATACGGTGATGTTTATAAAAATCAAGAGATACTTGTACCAGGTCCAGGAAAGGGAGAACTTGTATACACCCCAGCTACAGGTGGAGATCCAATTCGATTAACAATTCAGGAATTTAAAGGACCAGGCATCTTACAAGGTATTCACAATACAGATAAATCTATAATTTCCTTTGCAAAAGCTTGTTTTACTTATGCATTTGACCAGAAAATAGATCTATGGTTTGCTACAAAGGATACAATATCAAAAACATATGATGCAAGATTCAGAAATATTTTTCATGAAGAATTTGAGAAAAACTGGAAAGAAAAATATGAAAAAGCTAGTATTATTTACTTTTTCACCCTTATTGATGATGCTGTTGCTCGTGTGATGAAATCTGAAGGTGGATTTTTATGGGCTTGCAAGAACTATGATGGAGATGTTTTATCAGACATGCTTGGATCAGCCTATGGAAGTCTTGCGATGATGACGTCGGTACTTGTTTCACCAGAGGGATGCTTTGAATATGAAGCAGCTCATGGCACCGTACAAAAACATTATTACAAATATCTAAAAGGTGAAAAAACCTCATCAAATCCAATGGCCCTTATATTTGCTTGGACAGGCTGTTTAAAGAAAAGGGGAGAACTTGATAAAACACCCGAAGTAGTTGAATTTGCTAAAAAACTTGAGGATTCTGCAATTGAAACGGTTGAAAGTGGAATAATGACTGGGGATCTTATGAAAGTTGCACAACCTGACCCTAAGAATAAACAAGTATATACTGAAGAATTTATTGATGAAATTGCAAATAGATTGAATAAAAAAATGTAGATGTGAGGATGTGTAAATATGGCACAAAAAGCAATAAGAGAAGCAGATGGTAAGCGAATGATAGCTAATCTACTTAAATTGTACACAAACGAAAAATACTCTATAGAAGATAAATTTGTAACAGTTGGACCTGAGACAAATTTAAAACAGCTACCTTCAAAGTATAAATGGATAACAAATGAAAAACTCGTAGTAAAACCTGATCAACTGATTAAAAGAAGAGGAAAAAGCAAACTTCTTCTTTTAAATGCAAATTGGAAGGATGCAGAGAAATGGATAGAAGAGAGGATGAATAAACCAATTACTATTGGTAATGTTACTGGTATACTTAACCATTTTATCATAGAACCTTTCATTCCACATAAAGAAACCGATGAATACTATATAGCAATAGTGTCAGAAAGAGCTGGGGACCAGATACTATTTCACCATGAAGGTGGTATTAACGTTGGAGATGTAGATACAAAAGCAGTAAGATTGTTTGTTCCAATCGGTAACCAACCAAGTGCTGAAGAAATTGAGAAAAATCTTTTAGGTAAAGTTCCTAAAGAAAGAAAAACCTTAATAGCAGGGTTCATAGAAGGAATGTTTAAATTCTATGCAGATTTAAACTATGCATATTTAGAGGTAAATCCTTTTGTTGTAGTTAATAATAATATCTATCCACTTGATTTAGCTGCAAAACTGGATGATACAGCTGAATTTGAAAGTGGAAAAAAATGGGGAGACCTTACTTTTCCTTCACCTTTTGGTAGAACTCTTACAAAAGAAGAGGCATATATTAAAGAGTTGGATTCAAAAACTGGTGCATCGCTAAAACTCACTGTTTTAAATCCGGATGGAAGGGTTTGGACTATGGTAGCAGGAGGGGGAGCGTCAGTAATTTATGCTGATACAATCACAGATTTAGGTTTTATAAGCGAAATGGCTAATTATGGTGAATACTCAGGGGACCCTAATGAAGAATTTACTTACCTTTATGCAAAAACAGTTCTTGATCTTATGACTAGAAAAAAGAATCCTGAGGGAAAATTCCTTTTAATTGGTGGTGGTATTGCAAATTTTACTGATGTTGCAAACACCTTCAAAGGTATAATTAGAGCTTTAAAAGAATATAAAGATAAACTACGAGAAAACAAAGTAAAAATCTATGTAAGACGTGGGGGACCAAATTACAAAGAAGGTCTTCGTATTATGAGGGAGCTTGGTAATGAGCTGGGTGTTCCTATTGAGGTTTACGGTCCTGAAACACATATGACTAAGATTGTTTCTAAGGCTCTTTTGGAGGGAAAATAGATGATGAAAAAAACTGAATCTAGCAAAAAAGATTATCTTTTATTTAGCAAGGACACACAATCTTTTATTTATAATTTGCAGGTAAATGCAGTTCAAAGAATGCTTGATTTTGATTATACAGCAGGAAGAAAAACTCCTTCTGTTGCAGCAATAATTAATCCTACAGGTTCTGATGGTTTTCAGAAATTTTTCTTTGGCCCAAAAGAAATTTTGGTACCAATATACAAGTCACTAAAAAAAGCAGCAGATAAGCATCCAAATGTCGATGTTATGATTAATTTTGCATCATTTAGATCAGCGTATCCCTCGACTGAAGAAGCCTTTTCTATACCTCAACTAAGAACTATTGTCATTATAGCTGAAGGTGTACCAGAGCGAAAAATGAAATTATTAACAGTAAAAGCAAACAAGCTAAATAAAGTAATAATTGGCCCGGCGACAGTCGGAGGGATAATGGCTGGTGCCTTTAAGATAGGTAACACTGGTGGAACAATAGAAAATATAGTTGAATCAAAATTACAAAGAGCAGGTTCTGTTGGTTTTGTATCAAAATCCGGAGGGCTTAGTAATGAAGCATACAATATTATCTCTCGAAACACAGACGGGCTTTATGAAGGAATTGCAATAGGTGGAGATAAATACCCTGGTTCCACGTTAATATATCATCTTCTTAGATTTGAAAAAAATCCTGAAGTAAAGATGCTTGTTTGCCTAGGTGAAGTAGGTGGAAAAGACGAGTATGAAATAGTTGAAGCACTCAAAAACAAACAAATTACAAAACCACTAGTTATATGGGTTACAGGTACTTGCTCAAAGGCTTTCAAAACAGAGGTTCAGTTTGGACATGCTGGTGCAAAAGCAGGTTCTGATTTGGAAACAGCTGATGCAAAGAATGCCGCGTTAAAAGCAGCGGGTGCTGTTGTACCAAAATCTTTTGATGATTACGATGAAAAAATAGCTATGGTTTACAACGATTTGGTAAAAAAGAAAATAATTATACCAAAAGCAGAGCCTGTTGTACCAAAGGTTCCAATGGATTATAACGCAGCCCTTAAAGCAGGACTTGTAAGAAAACCAACAAATTTCATTAGTACTATTTCTGATGATCGTGGCGAAGAACTAATGTACGGTAAAATGACAATCAGTGATGTTTTTGAAAAAGACATTGGTATAGGTGGAGTTCTTAGTATATTATGGTTTAAAAAATTGTTACCAAGTTACGCTACTAAATTCATTGAAATGGCTATTATGGTTACAGCGGATCACGGACCTGCGGTTTCAGGTGCCCATAACACAATTGTTGCTACAAGAGCTGGTAAAGATCTAATTTCTTGCCTAGTTTCAGGTATGCTTACAATTGGACCAAGATTCGGAGGAGCAGTGGACGGAGCGGCTCAAATGTTTTCTGATGCATACGACTCAGGTAAAACACCAGCGCAGTTTGTAAATGAGATGAAGGTAAAAGGTGTTAATATCCAGGGTATTGGTCACAGGATAAAATCGATACATAATCCGGATATGAGAGTCGAAATTATTTCCAAATATGCAAAGAAGTATTTTAAAGCAACACCACTACTTGATTATGCACGAGAAGTAGAGAAAATAACTACCTCAAAAAGAGATAATTTAATCCTAAACGTTGATGGTTGCATCGGTATATGTTTTGCGGATCTACTAAGAAACGAAATGCCTAAACAAGAAGCAGATGACTACATAAAAATGGGTGCCTTAAATGGGTTATTTGTTCTTGGCAGAAGTATCGGTTTAATAGGACATTACCTGGATCAGAAACGTTTAAAACAAGGGCTATACAGACACCCATGGGACGATATAGCATATATGTTGGATAAATAAAATAATTTAAAAACAACATACTTGATTAAAGACATTGTGCCATATGAGTAAATTCGAAGATTCAATAAAGAAACATAAAGATGGTACACTTCTTGATATTTTTGTTACACCGAAAGCAAAAAGCGTTATCTTTCCAGCAGGTTATAATCCGTGGCGAAAGAGAATAGAGATAAAAGTTTCTTCAGAAGCAAAAGACAATAAAGCAAACATGGATGTTATAAAAACTATCGCGGAATACTTTTCTAAACCAACAAAAGATGTCATGATAGTTTCAGGTCAAAAAAATAAAGAAAAAACATTGTTTATAAAAGATATTTTGGTTGATGAAGCTATCAAAAAACTCAGGAAGTCTTTTTAGATGGATTATAAAAAAGCACTAGAGAATTTAGATGAATTACTTATCGAGTTAAAAGAAGAAAATAAAGTAATACCTATAATAGTTGAAGGAGACAAAGATATAGAGGCACTAAGAAAACTTGGTATTGAAGGAAAAATCATCGGAGTAAACAAAGGAGTAAATCTATCTACTTTTTGTGACAGGATATCTCATGAGTACAGTAATGTAATTATTCTTACTGATTGGGACAGACGTGGTGGACATATTTGTCATACCATAAAAAAAAATCTACAGGGTCGAGTTAACTGTAACATAAAATATAGGGAATTATTTGCTAAAAATACAACAATCCGCACAGTGGAAGGATTACCCTCTTGGATCGAAACAATTAATAAAAAAATAGATAAAAATTGTGTGAGTGGGTAAGCAACCCACAATTTGAGAAGTCCGGTGAGGATATCTCACAAAAGAGCATTGCTTAACCGCTCAACAAGTATATATTATCTTATTTAGATATAAAAATTTTGCCTTAAAACGTTTAGGCAATTGTCGTAAAATAGGTGACTGGATTTTGACAAAAAGGCTTATTTTAAGCAAAATAGCTTCTATAGATGATAATTTTGACTATAAACAAATAAAAAAAATCTTTAAAATTTAAATTTTATTTAAAATCAAAATAAAATTTTATGTAATATAATTTTCAATACTGGATCTATCAAATCCTTTTACTAGTTTGATTTCTGGTGAATCTTGGGTAGGAAACCAGCCTTGGGCTGGGTAAATAAGATTTGGAAGAAACTTGTTTATATCTGCTGATAATACGGTTGCTATATGTTTTTCTCCAAAATATTTCTTAGTTATCTCATATGTTTTTTCTTCAGCAACTACTTCATCAAGAAATCCTAGAGAATGTATATATTCGTGCAACAAAACATGAAAACCATATGGTTCAAGTAGCTTTGGATTGGTTTCTATTATTCTACGAATAGGAGTTGTATTTAATATTATAATATTAGAGGCAACCTGATAATAAGCACCAATAAAACCGTTTTGAGATGCACCAAGCTCTTGCAGACCTAGCATAAGTCCTGCTCTGGAACGTCCTTCGTTTCTTCTAACTGCATCTTTTACTAGCTCAAAAGTATCAATAAGACTTTGCTCTATTTTGTTACTCTTTATTTTATTCATTATTAAAAAATGTAATTAACGATTGTTAATAATCTTTTCTATTAAATTCTTAAATAAACTCAAGATAATTTTTATAAACAGTATTTATTACTATTGGTTATAATGGCAATAAAACAATTAAAAATAGGACCTGATAACTTTAGTTATATTGTTTATTGTCCAGATAAAAAAGATGCACTAATTGTAGATCCGAGTTACGATGCTTCAAAAGCACTGGATTTTATAAAACAAAATAATCTGATTCTAAAATATGTTATCGTTACTCATTATCATTTTGATCACTCAAAAGATATTGTAAGTGTTAAAAAAGCTGTTACTTCAGTAAAAATTATTGCTTCAGAGGTGGATGGAAAAAAATTAAGTGAAAAAGTTGATATATTTGTTACAGATGGACAAAAATTAAGATTAGGAAATATCGATCTACAGTTTATTTTTACACCTGGTCATAGCCCTGGTGGAATCTGTGTTCTTATTGATGACAAAGCAATTATCACAGGAGATACTTTATTTATTGGCGATTGCGGTAGAACAGATTTACCTGGTGGAAATATTAATCAAATGTACAAATCCTTACAAGAAAAAATCAAAGTTTTACCAGATAACATTATTGTTTATCCAGGTCATGATTATGGCGAAAAACCGTTTGATACTCTGGGAAACCAAAAAAGAAAAAATAAAACGTTACTTGCAAGAAATATAGAGGAATTTTCAAGAATTCCATAATAATTAAATTAGGTAAATACCCAAATCATTTGCATAATCTTTTATCTGCATCACTTCATCAACACTAATGCTCCTTGATATTTCCTTGTAATTACAAGCTCTATATTCAGGTCTATACTGCCCCATTATATTTACAGCAGCATTTGGTAGATTTTCAGCAATCCACTCTAAAATCGGTTTAGAACAACACTCTGTATGGTTAGGCATGACCAAATGACGTATGATCACTTCACCATTTTCATGTGCGATCTTATGGTTTCTTTTAACAACCTCTAAATAGTTATCAACTTGTGATAAACGTTTTGCACATTTATCATTACCGTATTTAAAATCTGTAAGATACAAATCAATAATTGAGTCTAAAAGCTTCATTGTTTCAGAAGAGCAATACATATTAGAGTTCCAAACCTGAGGAATATTTTCATTAAAAGAGTTTAATACCTGTAATATGTAAAGAAGATTTGGTGTAGGATCACCTCCTACCCAATTTACGTTTCTTGCACCCTTTGTTTTTCTATTATTAATGATTTCTACTAGTTTTGCTGGTTCTAAATATACTCCGGTTTTGTTTTGACTAATATCCCAGTTTTGACAAAATACACAATGAAAGGTGCAACCTGAAAAAAATATTGTGTGAGATGGTATTAATACCGTTTCTTCACCTAAATGTAAAAACTCAGATGATACTCGTGATTGCATCACCCCGCAATTACCATACTTTATAGTTCTATTTACACCACATCGTCTTTCACAAAAACAACAATTTCTAAAAATTCTAGATGCGATCTCGATTTTCAGATCAAGAAGAGATTGTTTAGGTATATTATTTTCAGGGTCTGCTTTTTTATTTATTTTATCATGTTTTTCCCATAATTCATCTGTTGATTCAGATTTATCAAAATCAACTGAAACAGTTTTACAAAGTAGATATTTGGAGCTCCTGTTTTCTTCTAAGATTTCAAAGTAATTGTAGAGAATCGATCTAATTTCCTTCATGTTTTAATCTATATAAGTACCTTAATTTAAAATTATTTTTATGAAGACATTTCTTCAATCATAGGAGTTAACTGTTTATCCTTAAAACCAAACTGTTGCATAGCACCAGAAGGACAAGCCGCCACACATACCCCACAACCCATACAAAGAGCCTCATTTACTTTAGCGCGAGTAACAATTTTTCCATTGAGTTCTTCTTTAACAAAATCAATTGCTTTATAAGGGCAAACCAAAACGCATAACTTACAACCAGAGCATAAATCAATATCTACAGTAGCAATAAGAGGCTCTGATTCTAAACTAGGTTTGGTTAAAATATTTGCTGCTTTTGAAGCTGCTCCACTTGCTTGTGATACCGTGTCTTGAATATCTTTTGGTCCTTGACAACAACCTGCAATAAAAATACCATTGACAAATGTATCAACAGGTCTAAGCTTAGGATGAGCTTCTAGCAAAAAACCATCCCCACTTAAAGTAAGTCGTAGCAAGCGAGCTAGTTCTCCAGAATTATAACGTGGAACTAAGGCAGGGGTTAAAACTATCATATCGGTTTTGATTTCAAAAAGTTTATTTGTAGTTGTATCAAAAATATCTATTTTTTGATAGTTTTTCATATCTCTTACTTCAGATGGCCTTCCACGGAACATATTTGTTTTTAAACCACGTATTTTTCTATAAAACTCCTCATAACCTTTTCCGTAGGAGCGTATATCTGTATAACAAATGTTGATTTCAAGTTCTTCACCAAGTTTTTCTCTTAACAAGTAAACATGTTTTAATACGCTCATACAACCAATTCTACAACACCATGAGCATTGTGTCTCATCTCTTGAACCGACACATAAAATAAATGTTATACTTTTTGGTTTTTGTTGATCAGAAGGTCGTAATATCTCCCCATTAGTTGGGCCAGATGAGCTGATCAGTCTCTCAAGTTCAAGTGTTGTGATAACATCAGGTGAATTTGCATATCCATATTCATATAAAGAAGTTGGATCTAGCAAATCATAACCTATTGTTACAACTATTGCACCAACTTTTATTTCAATAATTTCTTCTTTTTGATCAAAATTAATAGCATTTTGTAAACATGCTTCTTTGCAAGCAGGTGCATCACCACATTTACCTCTTGTTAGAAATAGACAATGATTTGGATCTATTGTGTATTTCAAAGGTACTGCTTGTGGAAAGGGCATATAAGCAGCCCCTCGTTTGCCCATTCCCATATCAAACT
>Ga0299915_10001788_pt1 | contig 15795 bp, 11 predicted proteins | sample RVTome_13_FD_200263 | JGI IMG/M metagenome (GOLD analysis project Ga0299915, IMG submission 200263) | Soil microbial communities from uranium-contaminated site in the Upper Colorado River Basin, Wyoming, United States - RVT92D227 (version 2) ... | reverse complement strand
TGATGAGCAAGAAATTGAAAAAGAAATAGGAGTGATTATTGAGGAAATAAATATGTACGAAGACACTCCGATAAGAGACATAGGAGACGTTTATGAACGCTTGATGTATGGAGATACGCCTTTAGGCAGAAGTCCTTTGGGAACAAAAAACATTATTGAAGAAACAACGCGGGGAAATTTTGTGGACTACATGAAAAATCTTTATAGTCCACACAATATGACAGTAGTCTTTGCGGGAGGAATTAATAGCGAAAAATCAGAGGAGTTAGCAGAAAAATATCTAGGAAGAATGACACGTTTCGATACATTGCTATACGATAAATATCAGGAGAAACAGGAAAAACCGAGACTTTTTATCAAAAATAAAAAAACAGAACAGGCCCATGTGGCAATCGGTTTCAGAACTGTTAAAAACGAACATCCCGACAAATATCCTTTGGAAGTTTTGGCAACAATACTTGGTGCAGGAATGAGTTCAAGGCTTTTTCATGAAGTCAGGGAAAAGCGCGGTCTTGGATACTATATCTCTACGACTACTGACAGCTATTTGGATGCAGGAAGTTTGGTTACGTTCTGTGGGGTTGACCCCAAAAGAGCACAAGAGGCGATTAGGCTAATTTTGGAAGAACACAAAAAAATTCAAAATTCAAAATTCAAAATTCAGAATTCAGAATTAAGAAAGGCTAAAGAATATTTAAAAGGACATATGGTTTTAGGCCTTGAAAACAGCCGGTCGGTTGCCTATTTTTATGCTTCCCAAGAGCTTTTGGAAAAAGAAATTGATAACCCGGACAAAATCATTAAAAAAGTAGATGCCGTAACGATAGAGCAAATAGAAAACGTAGCCAAAAAGTATTTTGTCAGTCAAGCCTTAAGTTTAGCTGTAATCGGAAATTTTTCCTCTGGACAAGACTTTGAAAAGCTGTTAAAGTTGTAGTTGTAAGACTAAAAGATTAAAGGAATTAAGAGATAAGTCAACTAGAGAATAGATTTATCATTTTAATCTTTTATTTCTTAAGTCTTAATTTTATGGAGAGATCAGTTGTTTTGGTCAAGCCGGATGGAGTTCAAAGAGGTCTTATCGGCGAAATAATTCATAGATTCGAAAGAAAAGGATTAAAGATCGTCGGAATGAAAATGATTTCGTTAAATGATGCGATTTTGGACGAATGGTATGCGCATCACAAAAACAAGCCCTTTTTCGGCGGACTCAAATCTTATATGAAATCCTATCCTGTTATGGCGATACTTTTGGAAGGCAAAGATGTGGTTATGACAGTTAGGAAAATGATTGGCGTAACTCGCGCCCGCGATGCGGAACCGGGAACTGTCAGGGGAGATTTTGCTATGAGTCAGCAATATAATTTAGTTCATGCTTCGGAAAATCTGGAAGCAGCCAAAAGGGAAGAGATGTTAGTTTTCAACAGGGATGAGATTTTTGATTGGAATAAGAAAGATCTTCAGCATGTTTATCTTCCGGACGAATTAAAATAACCTGCCGTACTTTTGTAGCCAAAAGTACCAAAAGCTTCTTGCAAAATGAAAGTCGGCCTATTTTTACTCGCTCATTCATTGGGTGATTTCACCCTCTCCCTGATCCTTCGACAAGCTCAGGACAAGAAATCCCCCTGAGTCGTCCGCTCGTAAAAACTTAACGGTCTTTGTTTCAATTGCAAGAGCATTGATAATTATTGGATTTTGTTGGTCTTTTTTACGCCAAATATGGAGAAAAAAAATAGAAGGAAAAGGATTAACTCTACCAGCAGGCAATATTGGCAAAAGGCTTTGATTACGACAAATTGAAGGTAGAGAAGAATAATTGCCGCGATTAACCCTGAAGTATTAAAAAGTATGAATATCCGCCTCATCCAAATATTGCTGAAGCGTTGAAGCGCTAAAACATTTAGAACTACCGATATCAGAAAATAAATGCTGCCGAATGCCGCAAGGGGTATGCCGTAAATTGTGGCAAAATTGCTTGTTAAAACCCTTTCGCAGCCCTGAATTACAGTGCAGGGAGGAACAATGTGTTTGTAATCAGCAATAGCTAAATAGGTGGCATCTGCAAAGCCCAGAAAGGAAAGGACAATTAGGATTAAAAAGAGTTTATTTCTCATCAATTGCGTTCTGGACAGCCTGTTTGAAAGTTTCGTAATCCCGGAAATTCTCGATCAATTTTCCGTTAATAAAAATACTTGGTGCATAGAGGATGTCGATAGATGTGCCCTCTTCTCTTTGAGCATTAATAAATTCTTTGGTAGATTCGGCATTGTAGTCACTAACGAACCGATCAATATCCAGATTGAGCTTTTTGGCATAATCAACAAACGTCTTTTGAGCATCATTGTCGTATGACCATGAAGATTGATTTTTGTAAAGAAGCTCACTCATTTCCCAGAATTTATTTTGTTTGTATGCCGCGAATGCTGCTTGCGAGGACAGCATGGCATTTTGATGAGAATTGATTAAAGGGAAAAACCTGTAAACTATAAGCAGTTTGTCTCCGAAATCTTTGTGTAGCTGCTGAACAAATTGTGACATTGCAGAACAAGCTGAGCATTGAAAATCTGCGTATTCAATTAGGGTAGCCTCTGCTTTATCTTGTGACCCCAGCATTATATCGTTTTCGGACACTGTCTTTGGAGACATGACCGAAGCTACTGAAGAGGGAACAGTAGGGGATGCATTGACATAAACAATTAGCCCCCAAAAAATAGCCAAAGTGATAAATATGACTCCTGCCCAAATTCCGACGTGTTTCATGCTAATTATCCGACTATTTTGACACAAAATGAAGGAAAAATAAAGAGACTCATTTCTTAAGCTGCTCGCGTTGCTTAATCTCCTCAAGCTTTTTGAACCGAGGACTATCAGTTGGAAGTCTCATCATGTGTCCTTGAAGGTCAGATTTTAAGATAACTCCGATTATGGCATTTGCCTTTTTAATGTCCCCTGCGGTTACTAGCCGTACTTTCTTATGGAATTCTTGAGATGTATAGTTTTCAATAAACCTCTTTGTGCCCCTTGCAAGCTTTTCATCTACAATTAGGTGATTATCGGATAATAGTTGTAAATATGGAAGCACAGACGTCCACCATCCTTTTAAAACCTTATATTTGTAATTATTGGGATCTTCATGGCTGTGAATCTCATCGTTGGGAATTTCGTCGGTATATTTATCTCTAAAATGTCTTAATTTTTCCCTATATAATGGCGTAACGTTAACCTTTACCAGTTTTGTCTCAGGCATAGCGCTTACCGCTTTTGTTTCAATAGCAACACTACCTGTTTCGCTCATGAATTATAAGTTTTATTTTCTCTATTTTGACACAAATTTGAAGAAAGATAAAGAGATAATTTATTTAGTCTGTTTAATTTCAGGTTGTGGCTGAGGGGATTGAGAAGCTGTTGGTTTGGGTGATTTTGAGATATTTATCCAAGCTACAATTAGTGAAATTATGGTGGTCATGAAAATAAAGCCGGATATATTAAGAATTCCCAAAACGCAATTGACAATAAGACCTAAGGTTATTGCATAAAGGCTGATTTTATATGATTTACCGTAAGACAGCGGCCTATCAATTACTCTTAATAACAGCCAAATTAAAGCTGCCAGAAAGAAAAGATAAATTAATTTTACCGCGTATACAAAATATAATATCAGAAAAATCCCTATAGCCAGTAAAGGCACAATCCATTTAATCCAAGGAGAGAATTTGGCAAAAAGAGAGTCGATAGAAGTCTGATTGATAGTCGCATTTTTTACCTTTGTTAAGTCAATGACCCTGATTCCGTTGTTGTCTCTTAGGATAATCGAGTCCTTGGTAATCCACGCGAACGTTTTGTATTGATTAAATTGCCGAATGGAGTAGGGCGTAGAAGTGTCAACTACTGCCAGATTGACTTCTTTATTGGAGGTATTATATGTGGTAATGATTTTTTTAGGCAGAACTATAAAATAAGGCTCTTTGACATTTGAAGTAACTTCGCCGTTTTGAATTTTAAGCGTCAATTTGGAAGGATAAGTGTTTTTTATCTGATTAACATAATTATTAATGTCCAATTGTCCTTTGGATGAGAATACGTAAATTGAGAAGATTGATTGAACAATAGCCAGAAGAAGCGAGAGCAACAAAAAATAGCCTATTCCAGAAAGGAGTTTTGTTCGCGGGATTGAGGCATAAAAACTCTTGGAGTAAATACTGTCTTTTATCTTTCTAAAAAAACCCATAACTTTAGTTTGGCATAAAACGCAGAAAAAATAAAGAGTACATTTTTAAATAATGTGCGAGAGGAAGTATAAAAAGTGGAGCTTTTGTGTATTATTTTGCCGGGGTATTGAATTTCCGGTTAGCATCGTAAACATAGTTTCTGTTTTGAGACATTACCTCGAAATTATATTGGGTATTAGGTTTAAGATTGTTCAAAACAAACTCGTGATCGGTAGTTCTTTTATCGGATTGCTCCTCAAAGAGATACTCGCCGTCTTTAAATCCGTAATTGACTTTTCCGTTGGCCGGATGATTTGTTTTCCACGTTATGGTTGCTGAAGTCGGAGTTGATTTAGCTACTCTCACATCGGAAATTCTGGTTGGTTCCGTAGTAAAAATATAGCCGATTTTAATTATCGCCATACCTAATTTATTGGAAGTATTTTGGATGTTTTTTCCGAGAGCGAAAGAGATATCGGCAAGTTGATTTTTAATGGCCTTTTTAGTGTCGGTTATTCCCTTGTCAATATTGTAAATCGCAGTTCCGGTTAATCTTCCTGTTATGCCAAGTCCGTTGCCAAGAGTTTTTGTTGCGTTTCCGACGGCTAACAAGATATTTTTGGTAGCTCCGGAAGTATTGTTGACGAGATTAGTATAGTTTTGTCCGATGAAAGAAATGGCGCTGTTAAATCCTGTCCCGATTCCCTGTCCTAAACAGCTTAATCCCTGTCCTGTTTTGTTTAAGGCAAAAACGGAGAGCTCATTTTGCTTTTCAAAGACGAAACCTAAGCCATTGTTAGCAGTATTTAGGGTTGTTCCTATTCCATGACCGATGTTTACAAAGACAAGTGAAATCAAGTTGCCGGTTATCTGCAGAATATCTCTGCCCGCATTGGCTAATCCTTCAGCTGCTTTGTTAAAAGCGCCGGGTTGAGGGGATTGTGTCGGTTTGGTAATCTGAATTTCTTTCGTTGTCTGATCGGAGCCATCAGATGAAGGGGGATTTGCTTGTTGCTCTTCGGGAGTTGCGATCTGAGCAAAAGTAGAGATATTTAAATACAAAGTCTTGGCGCCGCCGCTGTTGTCCGCATTGTCTTTGCCGGTTAAAACAATTTTATAATCTCCCAAAGACAAAGTTTCCTGCGGGGTAAAAGAAAAAGTTGAGTATTTGCCTGATTTATTCTCCGAATTATCGGTAATTCTTGTTCCGTCCGATGTCCAATAAATATCATTCAAATTAACAGTGGTTAGACTTAACAAATTGTAAAGTCCGAAAGAATCTTTCTTTTCAATTTTAACCTCGATATTTTTAGGGCCGGAGGAAACTTTACTGTCTTCTCCTCCCGAAAGGGAATCGGTTATCTTTCCATAGACAGTAGGAGTGGTGTCGGTAGTTGTAAAACTGTTTGAATTATAGGGAGTAGAGTTAATCTGGCTAAGCTCAAGGTTTGGAGAAGTTCTGTCAACGAACAACGTTCTTGAATTAGCTCTTTCATTTCCCGCATTGTCAAACGCTCCGATTTTCCAGCTGACTTTGCCTTCCCTCAGTTTTCCGTCGTTATCATTGCTGCCCCAGTCGGATGATGATTTTGTCCAAATAGAAATGTAGTTATTGGTTAAATCTGAATCATCAAAGCCGTCAAAATGAACAGTGTATTTATTTGCCGATACATCGGAAGTCCCCGAAGTCGGGATATTGTCAATAGCGAAATCGCCTGACGGTTGACCGGATCCCAAAGAAGAATTATCAACAATCAAGACATATTTTGATAAACTACTCGTGGCATCGGCGCTGACCGGAACATTCCAGCGGAAAGCCGGACGTTCGGAAGAGGTATAGGAATTATTGCTCGGACTGTTTAGGTCAAAATTGATCGGAAGCGCTTGGTCAATCTTCACCTGATTAGCAGCGGTTTTTACGCTTTCCGTAGTTCCGGCAGTATTAACCGAAAAGTATTTTATGGTATAGGTTCCGTCAGATGATAAAGTAAAGCTGGTTGTAGCTCCGCTTCCTGAAGAAGAACCGGTTGTCGGAGTTGAGCCGTCGGTGGTGTAGTAAGTATGCGCGCACGTTGATCCTCCGCTATTACTGCAAGACAGTGTAACGGTTACGGAAGATGTACGCCATGATGACGAGTCAACATTATCGGTTGTAACAGGCGTCGCAGTATCAACTGTTACAGAGCTTGAAGATTCACTGCTTTGGTTTGTGGCATTATCAATTGCTTTGACAAAAAAGTTCCAAACTCCTTCTCCCAGATTAGTAATAACAGATAAAGCGCCGGTTGCTCCGTTAACAATCGGATTATCCGCGGAATCAACAACTCTCCATGCGTAGCTGGCTATTCCCGAAACCGCATCTGTGGCCGCTGTCCAGCTCCACGTTTGAGACGTAGAATTAGTGGGGTTGGTTGTTGACGGAGTACCGGGAGCTGAAGGATTACCGGTGTCAACTTTTACCGTATTGGCTAAAGTCAAAGAGGCTTGATTGCCGGCAAAATCAGATACGAGATATTTATATTGATAACAATTGCCGGTGGTAACTGTTGTATCGGTAAAGCTAGGATAAGTTCCGGTAGGACTGATTGTGGCAAAGCTTCCATAGCTTCCGCAGCTGCCATTAGTCAATGTAGCTGATTTTCTCTGGATAATTCGAGATGAAGTATCAATTCCGACTCCCGAATCAGTGCCGTCATCTACAGTTAAAGAAACTGAGGCGGCAGTGTAATAACCGTCAGTATATGTTATTGAGCCTCCGGCTGGAGCAGTAGTGTCGGCAGTCCATCCGTTAGTTTGCGAATAGCTGTCGGCAGTTGAATTGGCTCCATAATACCAAGTGCTGGCAGGATTGGCCGCGGAGTAGGAGATATTGGCATAATCAAGACCTATTGTTCCTCCTCCTGGCTTAGTGATATTCCAGCCTGCGGTTGATGTGCCGTTTAAGGTTAGAACTGTAGTTCCTGAAACTGCTGAAACAAAATTAGATACTGTCTGCGTAGAGCCGTCGGTAAACTTAATCGTCTTGGCTGCCGCACTTCTGTCAACGGTGAAGATGTTGAAGGTGTTGTTGCCTGAAATTGTCAAAGCATAATTCCCCGCACCCTGAACAGTAACGTTGTTGTAGGTAAGCCCTCCACCTGCGAAGGTTTGGGCATTGGCAGTGGAGTTGGTAAGAATAATAGTAGATGTGCCAGCATTAAAAGTAAAATTACTGCCTGAAAAATTAATTTTGCTGATGGCTGAAGCTGAATTTACTGTTATCGTACTACTGCCTAAATTAATTGCTCTCGTCAAACTACCAGAAGAATACATGTCGTTAAAAGTTATATCATACCCTCCCGTGTTAAAAGTTCCAGCGTATACTCGCATACTATGGCTCGTGCTATCTGCAGAAGCATATGTTAATGAACCTCCATAAGCGTACAATCTCCATTGAACTGCTTTATTAGCAGGACTTAACACATAATCCCCTCTTCCATAGAATTGTGTATATGTACTGAACCACGTCATACCCGAAGCCACTGTTACTGACCCAAAAACATTTACGTCAATAGAAGCTGATAATATCGGAGTTCCCGTAAATGTAATGCTCTTTCCAATTCTTGGCATATCCACAGTGATTGTGTTTCCAGTTCCGCCTGCTGAAACATCATCTTGAGGAAGCGGAACTCTGGAAGTCCAGTTAGCCGCCGTAGACCAAGCTGTTCCAGAAGTCGGAGTCCAAGTTTGAGGAGCTGCCGTTGTGAAAGTAATGTTGGTATTTCCTCCAGCATCTCCTGATAAACCTGTGATTGCGGATAGGTCAACTGCATTGGTTGCGGTAATATCCATCAAGTCCACATTCTGCGAACCTGTCCAGTTGGTAGCGGTAATAGTTGCAGGACTTCCTAAAGTTGAGGATTGAACCAAAAGCCTGTTGGTGCTGGAATTGCCTTTCATCGCAAAAGTGGTAGCTGTAATAGTTGTGCCTGAAGTTAAAGTTAAAGTATCAGTTTTGGTAGCCGTCCCATTGCGGGTTAAATTAGCAAAAGTATTATTCCCGCTGATGGTATGCGAAGTGCCATTCAGATTCACGTTGTTGTAGGTTAAACCGCCACCAACGAAGGTGCTCCCGTTTCCCGTGAGATTAATGACTGAGGAACTATCCACGGTAATAGTCAAATTGGTTGCATTAGCTATATGCCATGATGAAAGATTGGATGAGCAATTGATAGTGCTACCACTAATGTTAAGCACACGAACGTTGGTGTTATCCAGATAGGCTATGTAGCATGTTACTGTCTTTGTGTTGGTGTTTATGGTTCCGCTGTTTAGGTTAAAATAACGAATAGTAAGATTATCTTGTAAAGTCAGTGTAGCCCCAGTATCATCCATCTTAATGCTGCCTGAAGCTAAATTAAGTCCATTGGTTGTTAAACTGCGTAGGTTTGCTCCACCATCGGCGAACGTGATGTAAGTAGTATAGGAAAACGTCATGGCAGCAATAAATGTTACATTAGAATATACATTGACTATGCTACTGCCTGCTAGTGTCGGAGTATTCGTTGCTCCTGTCCAATCCATATCTTTACAGTAGGCCGTTGCATCCACAGTTACTATCTGCCCCGCCCCCGTAAAAGAATTAGCATCAAAGTGGACGTTGTCTGCTGAAGTGGGAGCATTGGCCGCAGGAGATGCAGGAGAATTACCGCTGTTATTGCTCCAGTGATTCGTATAATCAGACCAATTACCACTTCCTCCGTACCAATAAAATTCCGCTGCATGCGCAGAACCCGGAGCCGCCGCGAAAAACAATATCAGAAAGACAAAAAAGACTGCCAACTTTACAAGGCCTCGCCTTGCAGAGCTAAAAATTCTATCCTTCATGGTTTTTAGATTCGTCTTTGATTTATTACGTTTATTGCGCACGACAAAAAAAGCAAACATTAATGCTGGCTTAATTTAAGCAAATCCCCCCCATAATTACAATAAGCGTTTGTGATTGAATCTATAACAAAGAAACGGCAATAAATTGCGGAAGTTGTAAAATTACTTGATTCGCTTTTCTAACGTTTTCTGTTTATCAAAAAGTCGGGGTGCTGGGAATTGAACCCAGTGTCTCTCGATCCCGAACCGAGCGTGTTACCGGTACACTACACCCCGATAGTATCCCTGGAGGGAATTGAACCCTCTGCCTCTCGGTCCCGAACCGAGCGTGTTACCGATGAACTAGTTTCCGTCATTTCAAGTCAGGCGGGCGAAGCGTACGTACTACCGTCATACTCCACCCCGATTGAATTATTTTACTTTCTTTTGAGTTAAAACACAACGACATACTCGGTTATGAAAGAGCGAGCCTTTACTAGATTGACAAGTGAGTATAAATAAAGTAAGATTAGAGAAATGACTAGATTAAGTAAGGAAAAAATACTAAAAATAAAATCTTTAAGAAGTCACGGTTATAGCCTTCCTGAGATTGGCAAAACTCTTAATATAGGAAAAACAACAGCTTTTTACCACATTAAAAATGTAAAAATCTTACCAGAATTTATGAACGAATGGATAAACAAGAGAGGCGGAAGTAAAAAACTGAAGTTAACTAAGGAAAATCTAGCTTTTGAAGCAGGAAAAAAACTGATAAATAAGCTTTCGGATAAAGAAAAATTATTATTTTTGTGCGCGTTATATTGGGCAGAAGGAAATAAAAAGGATTTTATTCTTACAAATTCAGATCCAGACTTAATTAAGGTTTTTATTGATGGGCTGAGAAGAGTTCTGGGGGTTTGTGATGATAGGATTCAAGTAAGCCTTAGGTTGTATGCTGACATCAATAAGGAAAAAAGTTTGTCTTTTTGGTCAAAAATAGCTAAAATACCAAAGGAAAAGTTTTTGAATATATACATATTGCCAGGAAAGAAAAAGGGCAAATTGGAATATGGTATGTGCAGGATTAGAGTAAGGAAGGGTGGGGACCTGCTTAAAAAAATTTTTGGAATAAATAAGGCCATTGTTTATAATTTGCTCTCGTAGCTCAACGGATAGAGTAGACGCGTCCTAAGCGCCCGATGGCCGTTCAATTCGGCCCGAGAGCACATGACAACAAAGGAAAAAATACGTTTTTTGATTCTGCGCAGCATCGGAAATTTTCTGGTGCTTTTCGCGCTCTTTGGAGTGGCTGCAACTTTCGGACCCGCGCTTTACTATGAAGCGGCATATCAAACAATGAAAATAAGAGGAGTTAATTTTACTGTTGAAAATCAAGCTCAAGCTACGCAAAAAAATAGTACAGCATCAGATCAGACACAGGTTCGAGGAAATTTAAATCTTGTAGATAGTTTATCGGGTCCCAAAGAGAAAATTTTGGTACCGATTGATACAAACTTTAATCTTTTGATACCGAAAATTGGGGCAAATGCAAGGGTTTTTTCCAGCGTTGATCCCTCAAGTCCTGACCGATTCTTACCGATTTTGCAAAAAGGCGTTGCGCATGCTGCCGGAACATTCTTTCCCGGACAAAAAGGCAACATTTATTTATTCGCTCATTCGACCGATAACTTTTGGGATGTTGGAAGATACAATGCAACATTTTATCTATTAAAGGATTTGCAGGAAGGTGACGATGTGGTGATTTTCTTCAAGGATGTCAGGCACGATTATCGCGTGGTTCGCACTCAGGTTACGAGCGCTTCCGAAGTATCATATCTAACGCATGCTCAAACAGAAAAAGAATTGCTAATTCTTCAAACCTGCTGGCCGCCAGGCACGACGTGGCAAAGATTGCTGGTATTTGCAGAACCGATATAGGCATTGTGTAGCATGTATTTTGCCCCAATTTTAGAAATTAAATCGCATACTACTTTTTACACGATGCTTGTTGTAATCTTATCTCAATCCTACCGTATAGAGATTAGGCAGAATTGAGGGATTGCCGAGGTTGGTGAGTATTAACAATTTTGATCCATCAGGCCACGGAAAGACATAGCTATCTATAAATGGTCCGGCATAAACGGTTACTCTGTTTTGCCCGTCATAATCCATAAGGTCAATTTTTTTATCCATGACATAAATCAAATGTTTTGAATCGGCAAACCAAGTTAAAGGAAAAGAATTAATGTAGTCTTGACTTTGACTTTCCGGCATTGAATCCAAAATTTTGAAATTCCTATCTTCTTTTATATCGTAAACGTAGATTACCCCCTTCTTAAGCTCTCGTGCCTCCTGTGTCGGGTTAACACCTATTAGTGGGGGATTGATAACTGAAGGCAAAGTAGTTGCTTCTCTTGCCATGTAAAGAATCTTTGTTTCATCCTCGGACCAAGACAGGATAGTAAAATATTTATTAATCACGTTTTGCAAGCTTGCCTTGAGCCCAAACAACTGGGATTTATCTTGATTCGCTTTTTCTTCTTTCCAGGAGAAATCAATAGTTGCCAGGGTTGCAGTAATATCCTGAGGGTTTTCATTAAAACTTGTTTTCAGCAAGTAAGAAGTCGTAGTGCCTTGCTCATCTTGCGACGAAGCTGGTTTGGCCGAAATTGTTGCAATAAGCTCTTTAGCATCAGGGGACCACACAAGCAGAGCTTGAGAAAAATTGTCAGTTGTATCATCTGTAATTTGAGTGGATGAATTCTGCAGGGTTAAAATCGGACGAAGTCCCATGTCTAAAATATAAACTCCGTTTTTACGTGGATCATCGGAAGAAGATACGACATAGGCTATTTTAGTACGGGTCGGATCCATGACCGGATTGCTCGCGCCGATCCGGGTAATATTATCAAGTCTCGAAGCGGTTGGGATTAAAAAAGCATAGACGCTTGAAACCACCTCTTTTTCAATTTTAATTTTTTTCCTCCATGTAGAATAGCCGGACTTTGAAACTTTCACATCATATTCACCGGGCGCGAGATTAATGGAATTGTTTGTCGCAGAAGTCAAATGGTTATTAATATATATTCCAGCGCCATCCGGTTCGCTGGTAACCGCGAGAAGTCCCGTGCCCACAACCTCTATCTTTCCGCTTCCAAAATTAAAATTATAGCCTTTGCCGTATAAAATAACGGCTGTTGTGGCGACAAATAAAAACCCAATTATGCCAATATAAAAAACGATTCTTTTTATGTATCTAATTTTATTTTGTAGCACATCTGTAGGCTTAGCGATAGTAGCTTTCATAGGGATTAAAAAGTTACCGAAGACATTATACCTCTTCGCTTGCAAAATGCAAAGATCTATTATTGGCAAGATGTTGGCAGGATTTTAAAATAGGAGACGCGACAAAGATTAAAAAACCCAAGATTAGAACTTTAAGCAAGTAGCTTATTTTCCGAATTGATTTGCCTAGAATAACACATGGCTTTCATAACCGACTGTTGCTTTTTTAGAGCAGAGGGGTATATAATCAAATTTGCCGAAGCCAAAATGATTTCTGATGCATTAAAGATATAGATTGATGTGGTTATTGTGCCAGTTAAATTTGTTTCTTAATGCCTTTAATTAAAAACAAAAATCAATCTACTGAGGCAGTTTGGGCACAATAAATCAAATTAAGCATGACGTAGGAGGAATTATGTTTTCTTTTTCAGGAAAAAGAATCGGAATAGATCTTGGTACTGCTAACACACTGGTCTACTTGGTTGGGCAGGGCATTATTCTTAACGAACCTACAGTGGTAGCTGTAACCGCTGAGGAAAATCGAGTAGTTGCGGTTGGACGAGAAGCAAAGGAAATGTTGGGACGGACTCCAGGCAACATAATGGCATTAAGACCACTTAAGGACGGAGTTATCGCGGACTATACAATAACGGAAGCAATGCTTGCTTATTTTATCGATAAGGCAGTAGGAAAATCCCGTTTTTTCAAACCTGAAGTAATGGTTTGTATTCCGTCGGGGGTAACTCAGGTTGAAAGGCGTGCTGTTTTAGATGCTACTATGGCTGCAGGCGCAAAAATAGCTTACTTGATTGAAGAACCCCTGGCTGCCGCAATAGGCGCAAAAATTCCCATTGCTCAGGCAGTAGGACATATGATTGTTGATACCGGTGGAGGATCAACAGAATGTGCGGTTATCTCCTTGGGAGGAGTAGTGACTCATAATTCAGTTCGCGTTGCCGGTAATAAAATTGATGAAGCAATAGCAAATTATACAAGAAAAAAATTTAATCTTCTTATCGGAGAAAGGACAGCTGAAGAGATAAAGATTAATATAGGAAATGCCTATATCGAGAAGCACAAAACTTCAGGGAGAGCCCCTGATTTATCGGAATCAAACTCAGATACAGATGAAATTGCAAAAATGGAAATTAGAGGTCGAGACACAATAACCGGTTTGCCCAGGACAATTGAATTAACAGAAGTTCAAATAAATGAAGCGATTTATCCAGTGCTTCTGCAGATAATTGGTGCGGTAAAAGGAATACTTGAACAAACCCCTCCCGAACTGGCAGCAGACATAATTGACAAGGGGATTGTGATGAGCGGAGGAACGTCTCTTATCAAAAATTTAGACAAATTAATAACTAAATTAACCGGCGTGCCTTGTCATGTGGCAGAGGATGCTCTCCTATGTGTTGCCAAGGGGACAGGAGTGGCGCTTGAGAATATAGAGCTTTATAAAAGAAGTATCGCGAAAAAATAAATTTCAAGCCTAAAATTTCAGACTATAAGCAAATCGCGATGTTCGAAATATAAAATTCAGAAATAATTAAAGCTTAAATATCCGAACTTTAACCTTATTTAGGGTTCGAAACTTGGAGTTTTTAATTTGTATATTTTAAGCTTATAATATTTTCTTTTAATATTTTTGCTACTGTGAAAAAATTCAAAAACAATGATTTTCACATAAGAAGGGGTCTATAGTGCTTAAAATGCAGAATGAATAAAAATCAGAATTTTATGAACTTACAGGTATAATTTTTGAGAAGGTAAATTGAACACGTAAATTATTCATAAAAGACAGAATATTAATTTTTGGAAAAATAGACAGGTCTTATAGTAACGAAATGATAATGAATAAAAAAAATATACTTGGTGTAGACATAACAAATGCTACTCGAGAAGAAGTCCTAGAGTATATTGTCAAAAATCTTGAAAACTTCAAAAAAAAACTCTTTATTGTTACACCAAATCCGGAATTTCTAGTCCTTGCTGATCGAAACAACTCTTTCAAAAAAGTCTTAAGCAAAGCGGATTTAGCTTTGGCTGACGGCATAGGGCTTTTAATCGCAGGTCAAATATTGGGAAGATCATTGAAAGAGAGGTTTACCGGCGTAGATCTCGTGAAAAGTCTTTGTGAAAAAGTTTCGGAAAAGCCTATAACGGTGGGCTTTTTGGGAGGCAGAGATGGCGTAGCAGAGAAGACTGCCGAGTGCTTACGAAAAAACCATCCAGGACTGAAGGTCGTTTTTGCAGGGGAAGAATGGTTAAACGATCTGCTCGGTCACTTACCACGCATCGCAAATGACGTTCGGAAAGCTAATTCTCAAACAATGTCTCGCTCGTCCTCACTAAGTGAACGCCTCCCGACAACAAAACCTCAGTCGGCGTTCAGTTCATCTGCGATCGGGCAAGTTCCCTCGCTTCAGTCATCTGAAAATAGACTGCCTCGCTCAAGTCATCTGTCATCTGCTATACGCAATACTCCTATCGATATTCTCTTTGTTGCTTTTGGTTGTCCTAAGCAGGAATTTTGGATTTCTGAAAATCTAGAAAAGATTCCTGTTAAAGTTGCGGTGGGAGTTGGTGGTGCATTTGATTATATTAGTGGAGGAATCCCAAGGGCTCCGAAGTTCGTTAGGGCCATTGGTTTTGAATGGTTGTTCCGTTTGGCAGTCCAACCCTGGCGAATAAAACGCCAACTGGCACTGGCCGAATTTATTTGGTTAGTTGTTAAGGAAAGGTGGTTGAGTGGGTCAACAGTAAAAACTTAAAAATCTGCACAGTTAGAATGGTTAACGATTGCAGTTTAATTCTACTAATGTCCTTATTGTTTTGGGAAAATAGACGTTCTCGTTTTGATATAAATCTTGATATATTACTTAATCTTTAGACATATCCCGATACTTTTCGTTATAGTATCAAGATGGGATTTTTGAAAATAAATAAGCACAGTTTCAAAACTTGACACAAGGAAAATTATGTTATAATACCCACAATGAAAATTTTGTATTTGCAGACATTTCCCCTGTTTGGATCAGGATCGGGAACTTACGCGAGGGAACTTGCAGAAGAAGTAGCTAAAAAGCATGAAGTTGCCATGGTTGCTCCTGAAGATAGGCAGCTTGCTAATATAAAAATGTATAAAGTTAATTTACCCGTGAAGATTGCCTTTACGGGTCATCCCGAATGGCCGGATTGCAAACTCTATACGAAAGTTGACGGGAGAGACTTGTCAGCTAATTATATTTCTTATTTTGAAAAAACAATAGAAGCGGTTAATGATTTTCAACCAAACATTATTCACGTTCACCATCTCATGCCTCTTACTTGGATTGCCAGATTTATCAAAATTGCTTATGGTCTCAATTTTATAGTCAGCGTTCATGGTTCAGAGCTGCCGACTCTGGAAAAAGACAGGCGATATCCCTTTTTAACTTCAGAGGCATTACAT
>Ga0299915_10001787_pt1 | contig 15796 bp, 13 predicted proteins | sample RVTome_13_FD_200263 | JGI IMG/M metagenome (GOLD analysis project Ga0299915, IMG submission 200263) | Soil microbial communities from uranium-contaminated site in the Upper Colorado River Basin, Wyoming, United States - RVT92D227 (version 2) ... | reverse complement strand
ACGCAATGACCACGCCCGTGGACCGCCACGACGCCTACGCGGTGCTCACCGCGCCGATCGTCATTCTCGTCGGGCACTTCGGAAGCGGCAAGAGCGAGATCGCGCTCAACCTGGCGTTCGGGATGCGGGAGCGCGGCCGCGACGTGAGCGTCGTTGACCTGGACGTCGTTAAGCCGTACTTCCGCGTCCGTCTGGCGCGCGAGGAGCTGAAGTCGAAGGGCATCACCCTGATCGCGCCCGAGGACGACCGGTTCTACGCCGACCTCCCGATCATCGTCCCGCAGGTCCGCGGTGCGCTGTCGCGGGCCGACAACGCGAACGCCCGCGTGATCGTGGACGCTGGCGGCGACGACCTGGGTGCCAGGGCCTTCGGGGCCATGTCGGACCTGGTGGACCCCGCCCGCGCGGACCTGCTCTTCGTGGTGAACACAAGGCGCCCGTTCGCGGGGGACCAGACCGGCCTCACGAGCATGCTGCGCGAGGTGGAAGCGGCGGCGCGCGCCAGGGTGACCGGCCTCGTCGCCAACACGCACCTGATGGAGGAGACCACGCCGGAGATCGTGCGCAGCGGCCTGGCCGCGGCTCGCGAGCTGAGCGCCTCGTCCGGGATCCCGGTCCGGTTCTGCGCCGTCCTGCGGCGCCTCGCAGATTCCTTGGCTTCCGAGGGTTGTCCGCTGCTGCCGATTGACCGTCACGTCCTCCCCCCCGAGAAGAGACCGCGCCGGGGCCCCGTCGGGCGCCCGATGGGGATCTGAGAAAGGAGAGCATCCGTGCCGAGCGTGATCATCGACAAGGACAGGTGCAAGGGGTGCGAGCTGTGCGTCTACGCCTGCCCTGAAGACGTCCTGGCGATGTCGGAGGAGATCAACGCCAAGGGGTACTTCGTCCCGATGGTGGCCCACCCCGAGAACTGCACCGGATGCCGTTACTGTCTCCTGGTGTGCCCCGACGTGGCGATCCAGGTCGAGAACAAGGGGAAGGTCACCAAGCCGCCCGAATCGCTCACCGGCAAGCCGTTCTCGTACTGCCCCGGCTGCACCCACGGCGTGATCCACCGCCTGGTCGCCGAGGTCCTGGACGAGCTGGGCATCCGCGAGGGCACGGTGGGGATCGCGCCGGTGGGGTGCTCGGTGCTGGCCTACGAGTTCTTCAACTGCGACATGCAGGAGGCCTCGCACGGGCGCGCGATGGCTGTGGCCACCGGCATCAAGCGCGGGCGGCCCGACCTGACGGTGTTCACCTACCAGGGCGACGGCGACCTCGCCTCGATCGGGATGGCCGAGACGATCCACTCGGCCAACCGCGGCGAGAAGATCACCGTCATCTTCGTCAACAACGCGATCTACGGCATGACCGGCGGCCAGATGGCGCCGACCACGCTCCCGGGCCAGGTGGCCTCGACGTGCCCGACCGGCCGCGACGTCAAGCTGGCCGGCTACCCGATCCGGATCGTGGAGCTGCTGAAGTCGCTCAGGACGCCGGCGTACCTGGCCCGCGTGACCGTGACCGACCCCAAGAACGTCCTCGCCGCGAAGAAGGCGATCCGGAAGGCGTTCAAGTACCAGCTCGACGGCACCTGCTTCTCGCTCATCGAGGTGCTCTCCACGTGCCCGATCGGATGGGGCGAGACGCCGCACGATGCGTGCGGCTGGCTGCAGGAGAACATGGTCCCGTACTACCCCCTCGGCGAGGTCAAGGTGCCCGAGGAGGCGACCGTCCAGGCGGGGAGCTGACCATGCACAACGAGATCGTGATGGCCGGTTTCGGCGGGCAGGGCGTGCTGCTGATCGGCAAGATGCTGGCCTACGCCGGCATGAACGCCGGCAACGAGGTGACGTGGCTGCCCTCGTACGGGCCGGAGATGCGCGGGGGCACCTGCAACTGCACCGTCGTGCTCTCAAGCCAGCCGATCGGTTCGCCGATCACCAAGCGCCCGCACGCGCTCATCGCGTTGAACCTGCCCTCCCTGGACAAGTTCGAGGACTCGGTGCGGCCGGGGGGGATCATCGTGGTCAACACCTCGCTGGTTACCCGGCTCCCGAGGCGGACCGACGTCACGGTCGTCCCGGTGGCCGCCAACGAGATCGCCAAGGAGGTCGGCAACGCAAAGGCCGCCAACATGGTGGCGCTGGGCGCGTTCCTGGGCGCCTCGGGGCTCGTTGACAAGAAGGGCGTCGAGGGCGTGCTCGCAGAGGCGTTTCCCAACAGGCAGAAGCTGATCGACCTCAACAAGAACGCGCTGCAGCGCGGGTTCGAGATCGGGCAGGCCCACACCGCGGCCGTGGCGGCCAGGTAAGGAGCGGGCGATGGCGAAGAAGCTCATGAAGGGGTGCGAGGCGATCGGCGAGGCGGCGGTCCACGCCGGCTGCAGGCTGTTTTTCGGCTACCCGATCACCCCGCAGAACGAGATCCCCGAGTACATGTCGGCGCGGCTGCCGCAGGTGGGGGGCACGTTCGTCCAGGCCGAGAGCGAGGTCGCGGCCTCCAACATGCTGTACGGCGCCGCCGGCGCCGGGTGCAGGGTCATCACGTCCTCGTCGAGCCCGGGGATCAGCCTGATGCAGGAGGGCCTCTCGTACATCGCCGGCGCCGAGCTTCCGGTTGTGGTGGTCAACATCATGCGCGGCGGTCCGGGCCTCGGCGGCATCCTGCCGTCCCAGTCCGACTACTTCCAGGCCACCAAGGGCGGAGGGCACGGCGACTACCGGGTCCTGGTCCTTGCGCCCTCGACGGTGCAGGAAGCCGCGGACCTGGTCATCGACGCGTTCGACCTCGCCGACAAGTACCGCAACCCGGTGATGGTCGTGGGCGACGGCCTGATCGGCCAGATGATGGAGCCGGTGGAGTTCAAGAAGGAGATCAAGCCCGAGCAGCTTCCCGAGAAGCCGTGGGCCACGACCGGCTGCGCCGGCCGCAACCCCAACATCATCAACTCGCTCTACCTGGACCCCGAAGAGCTCGAGGCCCACAACTGGAAGCTCTACGCCAAGTACCAGGAGATGGCCAAGGAGGTCCGGTACGAGGCGTTCAACACCGAGGGCGGCTGCGACGTCCTGATCGTCGCCTACGGCACCGTCGCGCGCATCGCCAAGACCGCTATTGAGCAGGCCCGGGCGAAGGGGCTCAAGATCGGGCTGTTCCGGCCGATCACGCTCTACCCGTACCCGAGCGAGGCGCTGGCGAAGACCGCGGAGAGCGCAAAGGTGGTGCTGGTGTCGGAGCTTTCCACCGGGCAGATGGTCGAGGACGTGCGGGCCGCCATCGCCGGCCGCAAGCCGGTGGAGTTTTTCGGCCGGGTGGGCGGCATGGTCATGGGTCCGGAGGATCTGGTCGAGCAGGCGGAGAAGCTGGTGGCGGTCCACGCGTGAGCGGAGCGGGCAGGGGACGCGGAGGTGGCGCGATGAACAACCGTGAGGTGGTCCTCGACATCCTCAGGAAGGCGTACCAGATCGAGGTGGACGGCTACACCTTCTACTCGATGACCGCCGAGCGGGCGGAGAAGGAGGCAGTGCAGGAGCTGTTCACCAAGCTCGCCGAGGACGAGGTCCAGCACCAGGCGTTCCTGCGCACCGTCGCCGGCAACTTCGACGCCAAGGGCATCGAGGCGTTCAAGATGAACCTGCGCTCGCCCGAGCTGCGCGCGATCAACCAGGCCGTGTTCACCGCGAGATTCCGCGAGCAGGCGGCAGGCAACGAGTTTGAGCTGGGCGTGCTGTCCATCGGCATGACCCTCGAGACCAACGCCATCACGTACTTCTCCACCGCGGCGTCGAACGCCGGCGAGGCCGAGGTCAAGAAGTTCTACCAGTTCCTCGCCGACTGGGAGAAGCAGCACCTCGAGGCCCTGCGCACGCTGTACAACTCCGTGCGCACCGACTTCTTCGCCGCCGGCTCCTTCTCGCCGTTTTAGTCCCCAACCGGGCGAGCAGAAACGTGAGACGGCGACGCGAAGTTTCCATCCCGACACCAGCAAGCACCGACCGTAATCGTGGCGTAGGTCACGTGGGGTGACGCTGATGAGTCCCCAAAGGTGCATTTACTGTCACCGAACGGGTGATGAGACTCCATTCAGCCGCGAACACGTGATCCCCAAGAACATCGCCGGTACTCTGGTGCTGGATGACTTTGTCTGCAAAGACGACAATGACTGGCTCGGCGCGAACGTCGACACCGAACTGCTCCGCCTTCCAGAGACGCTTCAGGCATTCGCGGCGTTGTCCCTTCCCCATGACCGGGACGGCATTCTCCGAAACCATTTCCAGGTTCTCGGCGAACTCGACGGTCAGATTCTTCGAGGCAAGATCACGGGTGGGGTGGTCGACTTCCCAATGCAGAAGCTGCCGGGCGGTAGCCTCATAACTCCTGAAGAAGGCCTGGAAGGTCCGCTCTCCAAAATGGCCTTCCGTACCGGCCGACCGAGGGCCGAGACAAAATCAGAGCTAAAACGTCTCGTGGCCGAATACCGAAAAGCCCCCATAGGCTCCACCATTACGTCGAAGGTCTTAGGGATTACCCTCGCACGACGATCAGGCCAGCCAAAAGTCCGGGTAGTTCCAAAGCGCCAACCTCGGCCGGAGCGCCTGATAGCAAAGATCACTTATGAGTTCCTCTTTCTTGTGCTTGGCCGACACCTCTTCCTGCCCGAAAATGCCGAGCAAGGCGAGGCTCTCCATAACACGATTGCTGATTCCGTGAGGCCCAAGGCGGTTGTGCTTCGCGTGAAGCCAGAAGAAAGCGTTTTCAAGCCTCTTCACATCCTGCACTTCCGCAACGACGAGGATCTCTTCGTCATGCACGTCGTTCTCTTCGGTTCGATCGACTTCGTCCTATGCCTACCCCCTCTTGTGGTGGCGTCGCTGGCTCCCCTGTGCGAACAGGTCGGCGGCGGCGTTGTGGGCATTCAGTTCCAGCAGCGGTTGGACCGTGACCTGAAGGCATTTTGGGCAGTGCGGGAAAACGCTCCCGCTAGCCGGATTGGCTGACCTCTCCCGCAGTCCACGAATGGAGGAAGGCGCACCATGGCCATCCGTTGTCCTGAGGCGTTTTGGACCAACCTAGAGATGCGCGTGGTCTCTGTCGGCACGACGCTCGAGAACAACGCCATCAAGTACTTCTCCACCGCGGCGACCAACGCCGGCGAGGCCGAGGTCAAGAAGTTCTACCAGTTTCTCGCGGAAAGGGAGAAGCAACACCTCGAGGCCCTGCGCACCCTCTACAACTCCGTGCGCCAGGATTTCTTCGCCGCAGGCTCCTTCTCGCCGTTCTAGGCGCGCGTTGCGCCATTTAGCGAGGGTTAGATGCCGCACCTCGCTTCCATCGAGGTCGGTTTCAGACGATTTGTGTCGCCTCGTCCCCGGCCCTGCAGGTCTTGCAGATCTCTGCCTCAGTCAAGAGGCCACATTTCTTGCATGGGCTCAACGCAATTGCCCGACAACGCTGACACAGAAACTTGCCGTCGAGATCTGTCTTCTCTTCGGTGATGTCTCTGTCAAGTTCAGAAACAGGACCCCCGCAGTGATCACACGGAAACTCGATGAGCTGGTATCTACGCCTAATCTCGCGAACGACCGCCTCCGGTCCGTCCTTCGCGGCGACCGGGCCGAATACCGACATCTCAAAAGCCGTTGCTTTTCCGGGAACGCGTGCGGAGGCCTTGGCTACCTCTACGACATTCCTGACCCTGGGGTCCGTGACCAACTCCCGCACACTTGCGACGCTGTCGAACCCGTACGCCCGGAGCTGAGCCTGACTATGACCGAGTTCTACGTCCGAAAGGGACTCCCCAAAGATCTCATTTACTAGGTACGCAAGGCTCCGCACGGTAATTAGTGTTTCCGCCGGATCGACCTCGGGCGGCCTGCGACCGCGGAATTTCTCGTCCCGGATTGCTTGCCCAATCATATCTAGGCTGAACAGGGCATCGCCCAGGTGGCGAGAGACCACCAAAGAGATCTCTGGGAGCTCGAGCGAAGGTTTGTAGAACTCATCGTGCCCGAAATTGGCCCACGCGTCTTGAAGTAGCGTCTTTACTTGTAGCTCGACCGGAAACCGAAACTGTTTCTCAGCGTAGGGCACCTCTATGCGGCCGTCAATGTGGTGCGCCCTATAACCCGTTTCTGTCTGGTAGACGAACTCAGATTTCATGATCTCAATTCTTTTTGGGAACCGGTCGAGGATCCTGATCACAGCCTCAACATCACTATGGGTCGCGCAGACCAAGCGACCACCGACGAGATCATTAACCGCAGCCACAACCGTACCATCTTCCTCAGCGACAAAGAGGAGGTCATGATCCCATTGCGTCCCCTGACGCTCCAACTTCTCAATGACCTTTGCGAGGTCCTTGACTCGGCATTCGGGGTACTTCGGGGCGCCCAGATCTTTGAAAGACCTGCAGAATTCATTGCGCACGTCCGCCAAGAGGTCCTTGAGGGCACGAAGAACCCTTTTCTCGAGCCACTCGACCTCTTTCGCATAGTGCGCTCGAAGCGCTTCCTTGTTCATTGGTCAAAGGAACCAAGCCCTGCGTTTGAGTTGATGATCGATCCCACCCCAGTCCGTATGACCGAAGTAATTCGTCAACCGAGCCACGGCGGACGAGTAAAGGATGGTGACGGGAAGCGTAGAGTACTCCCGGATGCTTTTCCAGTTAAGGCGCGTCAGTGCCAGCACGCGTCGTGCTACCTCTTGGCACTCTGGCTTCACGCGACAGTGATCAGGAAATACAATGAGCCGCAGAGGCCTTGGAGAGGGACAGAGTCTATCACCTGTCACAGTTTGGAGAAACGCTCCACCGTCGCCGACCTCCACATATGTGCCTCGTTCTGCCGCGCCATGCGGGAGCTTCCTCGAGCTAAAACGTACAGGGTGTTCATCGTTGATGCTAACAAAGAGCACTGAGGCCTCGGGACTGACGGATTTGACGCCCTGGGCGATAGCCATTCGCTCTGCTCGGCCGAACCGCTTGTTGTAGTGGACTTCAACCAAGCGAAGGCTGGCTGGCTCATCCGTGGCGCTGAGGACGGCGTCCCGTGCGACCCGTGGAAAGACCTCGACGCGTTGCGCAAAGTTGAAGGTGGCACCGTCCGACCAAAGCAGGCGCCACCCGCCTGAGCGATCAAAGACATTGACGTAAGCGACGGTTCGACTTACTCCAAGCTGCTCGGTGCGAATCTGGGAGAAGGAGAGTCCCAGGAAAAGGTCGACCGGCTCCAATTCGTCAGAGTGAGCTAAGGACCACGGGACCGAGCCGAGCTTTGCAGCGATGTTTAGGGCCAGATTCCATCGAGCGTACTTGTTTGTGAGAGTGGCCTCGTCGACCATTTGAGACGCGTGGCCCGTCCTGGAAAAAATCGCCTTCAACCGATAGTAGAGAGGAATGGGTTTCAGGTATGACTCATCCTCCTCCGATAGCGCAACCAGGACCAAAGCGTCGCTCTTCTCCGGATCGGGACTGAGAACCAGCGATTCAGCCAACGCCACGTAACCTTCAACATCCTTCGACAGTAACAGTTGAGGGGATGGCTTCAGCCGAATCCCAAAATGGACAGGCAGTCCGCGGTAGCCAGCGAAGGAAACCTCGGGCGAATTAAGCACACGTACCAGGGTTTCTAGCCCGTCTCGTCTTTCGGGAGTCGTGAGCAACACGACAGGGCGCTCCCTCGCATTCCGATACTCCATGCGCCGGAGGCCATCAAGGATTGAAGGCGAAATGACTTCTCCCTGATCTGACGAAGCTTTCAGTTGGCTATCGTGTGTCAGTAAGTCACCGCCGAGTTCGGCAAGATCGCTCAGATGATCCGAAAGTTCCACCTCAGTTGTTGAGATGCGTAGCGGAAAGAGCGGCCTAACGTGGTCTCGAAGAAATTGCTGATTCAGTTCGTTTGGCCGGTCCTTATAGGTGACTTCCTGCAGGATCTTGTCTAGGTTGGTTGAAGAATGCAGCAGACGAAGGAGACTCTTAATGTGGATCTTGCCTAATCTTGGAATCACACGTTCAGACGGCACTGTGATTTCCTGCACACGGAGCGAGGGAACACGAACGAGGCAGGCCTTGTGGTCAACTGAGAGTAGCTGTGCGTCTTGCCACTTCTCCTCCCCGGGATCCCCTGCGTAGCAAAGGATGCGCAAGGGGAAATGAAGTGCATGCTCGCCCAACAACCGGAGGACCTCCGCCAGGGGCATTCGGTTGTATAGCCGTCGCCCCGGCAAGACCGCGAGGTAGAGGCCATCGACGTGCGCCACAACCTGCATCTGGATCGATCTAAGAATCGAGAAAACCTTCTCCCGGTGGAGAAACTCCTTCTCAATCGTCACTTGAAGCGAGAAAGGCGAAAGATCAAAGAAGAGATCGCACTGTGACAGCGCCGCCCTCAGGCCAAGATCCACGAAATCCTTTAGAAGGCCAAAGGTTGCGGCAACTTTCTCCGGTGTGTCAGTCGATTCCTCAAGCCGGTAGAGGAATTTGCCGCGGGTCACGGAGTTGCCAGGCTTCGGTGCATCGGGAGCAGGCCGGAGGCCGCGGAAAAGGTACTCCCGAGCTGGACGCAGGCCTATGCGGTACAGGTTAGCGACCGTGTCCTTATGCTCGGGGCCCATCAAAAGCCTCCTACACAGAACGTGGCCCAATAGGTGACGAGTATCACCACCTCACCTTTGTCCGCCCGTGCGAAGAGTCCACTGCCAATCGGGGCCGGTTGCGCGGTCACGGCACCTCACTGGCGGTGGCCCTTTGCCGCTCCAGTCGCGGCCCGGCGCGCACAGGGCGGAGGTGCCAAGTCATCTGACTGCTCAACGGCCCCTCTCCGGTGCTTTCCTTTCCTGCCATCTGCACCGCTGGCACCTGGTCGTCTAGTTCTTCTCGTCTTGTCGTGTGCCTGCCGCATGGAACCCTGACGAGCCGGCACGGCCGACAAAGTCGCAGGACTGCCAAAGGGTCGACCATTCTTGGCTAAAGGATATGGGTCGCCACGGGGGCGGTCATCACCCGTTTGGGTGATGCGCCACCTCGTCGATGGTGCGATCGTCAATCAGCGAGACCCGCGGAATGAAAAAGGCCGAGCCTCCCCTCGTCCTCCCATCGTGCGAAGCAGGCCCATCTGCTCCACTACGGCGACCAAGGGCCGCGAGGTCGAGGTCAAGAAGTTCTACCAGTTCCTCGCGGACTGGGAGAAGCAGCACCTCGAGGCCCTGCGCACGCTGTACAACTCCGTCCGCACCGACTTCTTCGCTGCCGGCTCGTTTTCGCCGTTTTAGCGAGGTACTCTGCAATCTGGCGTCGCGCCGCGGGCGGCCACAAAGGTAAGAAGGTGACACCTGGCACCCATAGACTTTCCGCAATTGGTCGGCAGCCTCAACTGGGCAAGGAAGCGGCGCAACGAGATCGTGCATCTCGGGAGGCCCACGAAGGAACTCACGGGCGAACTGGCGAGGGACGCCATCGGAGCTGCCGTCGCACTGTTGGAGCGTTTTGGTGAAAGCAGGGACGCTTCGACCTCGTAGGCTAGCGAAAGAGCCGGCCTGCAACCGCTCGCCGGGCCCGTTCGCGAGGATTCTTGGCCGTCGGCAGGTTCGAACCGTTGTAGAAGCGCGAAGTCGGGAAGGTGAGGGGGAGACCGATGTGCGCTGCACGCCGCCTGCCGTACGCGTGGCGTTAGCCAGCAGGCTACGAAGGCGATGACCGCCGATGCTCTAACGAGGAGGCAACCGTGGCACAGATAACAATCGAGATCCCAGGCTTCGGCAAGCATGATGGTGAGGCGCCCATTGTTATTCTTGGCCCGAACGGGTCAGGAAAGACGCAGCTCGCTCAGAAGATCACTAATACAAACCCCGTTAGCGCCATCAGTGCGCAGAGACGCATTTGGGTTGACGAGAATCTCCCGGTTCAAGAAGAGCAGCAACTCCGCCGCAGCATGCAATCTCACATAGACCAATGGCGAAGCCGCGCGTGGTACCCCACCGAGGAAATCAACTTCGTCCTCTCGACCCTAATTCAAGATCACACAAACCGGCTCACCAAAAAGAACGCGGAGGCCATAGAGTCCAACACACCACTCGATCCGGTAAGGGACACTAAACTCATTCTGCTTCAGGGGCTCTGGAACAGGTTGTTCCCGACACGGAGACTTGAAATCGGTGGGTTCTTTCCGAAGGTAAAGCGACTCGACGGACCCTCCGAGAAGCCCCCTTACCTGCTGCGCGAGATGAGTGATGGCGAGCGAACCGTTCTTTATATGGCCGCGCGCGTCTTCACGGCAGAGCAGCCCGTCATCCTGGTGGATGAGCCAGAGATTCACATGCATAGCAGACTCGCAGTTCAGTTCTGGGACGAGGCCGAGAGGCTCCGGCCTGATTGTAGGTTCGTGTACGTAACCCACGACCTGAACTTCACGCTGTCTCGGCGGGGAGCAGCAGTTCTCATCGCCAAGGCCAATGACGCCGCAGTGGCAATGGTGGTCGAGGAGCTTCCGTCGTCAGTCGCAGCTGAGGTTCTTGGTGCAGCCACTTTGCCCTTCTATGCCAAGCGCATCTTTCTGTTCGAAGGTGAACAGGGAAAGGGCTTTGCGAGCGAGTTCTTCTCAGCCTGGTTCGACGACCATGAGACATTCTCGATCCCCTCGGGTGACCGCAACTCGGTTTGCGCGGCGGTGGCAGGCTTGAAGACCGTAGGGGTTGTGGCAGCGGAGGTCATTGGACTGATTGACCGCGACTTTTATCCAGACGCCGTTCTTGAGGCTGCCACCAATGGTGTAAAGGTTCTTGCACTACATGAAATCGAGAGCATTCTCTGCGACCAGCGGGTTGTGGCTAGCGTAGCGGAACACCTCGGCAAAGATCCGGAGGCTATCTGGGACGAGTTCCTCGGCCGAGTGCGGGAGGCGTTTCGCGGCCAGACGCTAAACACCATAGTAGCGCGCCGCGTGCGCTGCCGCGTAAGCGATCTGCTCCATGGGGCCTTCAACAGCGCGCAAGTCGCCCCAGATCTTACGGAAACCAGCACCAACCATAGCACGGCGATCTCCACACTTAATCTCCCTGCCAGGATCACAAGCATGTTCGCAGAGGAATCGAAGCGGGTAGCAGACGCACTTGCTGGGGGCGGCACGGAGATGCTCGCGATCTTACCGGGCAAGCACTTGCTCAGCATGCTTGCGGGTGTATTCGGTCTTAGGAATACATCAGAGCTCACGAATTTGCTAGTGCGCTCTCTCAGCCCACGACAGGTGAAGGAGGAGGAGGCATTGCTTGCCCTTGGAGGAAAGATCGAAACGGCTCTGCAGGCTTACTTGCCCCCGCGTCGCACAAACTAGGTGCCTCTATCTGAAGTCAAGGTGTTGGAGATTCGGTTGGATGGGTACCTGGTTGCATGAGTAGCTCGGTCTCCTGGTTTGCGGCGTAGCGTCGAACTCCCCGGATGCTCCGGTTCCATGGCCCGAGGGCTGGCCTGACCCTGAGTCGTCACCACTTGACGGGGCCCTCGGGGGTAGGTCGCCTTCCAAACCCAAAGAACTGGAAGATCTTCAGCATAAGGGCATCACCCAACTCAAGGTAGTTCGTCGCGGCCTCATATGTGCGTGTGAGTGCCCGGGCGAACGCATCGGCGAACTCGGCTACGTCGCAGTCGCCCCCAATGATCGAGTAGAGGACGATAATGCTGCCGAAGGGATAGTTCGGGATGAGATTCTTGCCTTCCCAGGCTTCCCATCCCTCCTCGAAAACGACATTCGCCCAAGGGGCCTTCGCCTGGGCAATCTCGGCCACCTCATCGTCAAAGTGAAACGAAACCTTGTTGCGGACTGGCTTGAGGACCCGGAGTTGGAGATCCCTCACCTCGTTGCTGTTTGCGAAGGCGGCGAAGGGCTCGTATGCGGGCAGGTCGCGGAAGTGCGCGCCGAGAGAGTTTGCGAATTCGAGCCCTTCGCATCGGTACCGTGTATCACCATCTCACCTTGTTGTAGGTCAAAATGGGTACCAGGCATCCCATTCAATCAATTGCGTGCAAAGCTACCCTCCGTTTGCGAATAGGCACCTGATTGCATGCGTAGGTCGGTCTCCCGGTTTACGGCGTAGCATTCCGCTCGCCAGACAAATCGTACGGGTTCGTGGCGGAGGGAAGAAGGGACACCAATTAAGGAGGCGGAGGACGCGATCATGCCACTGGAGCAGAGACCACGCCTCGACGCGGTGACCAACCTCCGCAACCCTGTCCACGAGGACTTCTTCGCCGCCGCCGGCTTTGTCGCGTCGGATTGCATACGGCGCGCCGCTGGCGGCCCGCATGTGCACGGCCGTCTGGTACGCTAGTAACAGGATCGACCATGCAGGACCTTGAAGAGCAAATCGCCCAGATTACAAACTCGGAAGACTTCGTCAAGCTGTGCAACACCCTCTTTGAGGCTGAGTACGGTGATGACTTCCAGCCGATTGATGGGACACAGAGCGACGAGGGAGTGGACGGGTACTTGAGGTCCCAGCAGCAGCTCTTTGCCATTTACTGCCCCAAGAAACCTGAACGCCGCACAGGCCGGGATCACGCAAGGAAGATCGCCTCGGACCTCCAAAAGGCTGTGAAGCTGAACAAGGAAGGTGTCTTCCCCGTCCGGCAGTGGACCTTTGTCACCCCGCGGAAGCTCAGCGTCAAGGTGATCAGGGGAATGGAAGCGGCAGCGGTGTCTCTTCCGTTCTCAGTAAGCCATAAAGAGTCGACTTTTCTCTCAAACCTGCTTCTCAAGCATCGGGACCTCGTCCCCAAGTTTCCATTCCTCCAGCTTCCCCTGATTGACGAGAAACTCGAGCCGCTGCGACGTCCCTCACGCGACGACCTCGATTTCTTGGTCGAGCACAACCGGGCTCGGCTGCGGCGGAAGGCCTTTGTCCTGCTGCGGACACAGCTTTGTCGGCACTTCACTGAGCCCGAGATCGCCGAGATGCTTCGGTCGGAAGGAAAGCGTGACATCAGGGAGGATGTGCCGGACCTTTTCTCCTACTTGCCCCACACCACGAAAATTCGTGTTAAGGACACCGAGCAAGGGCGCTTTCGCTGGGAACCCTGCTCTCTGCGGGAGCTCCTCGACCGGCTTCGTCGTAGAACGCCTGAGCGGCTCCTCGCACTCGTCGAGGCGCCAGCGGGGTTCGGGAAGAGCACCTTCCTGGCTTACGTCGCGTGGCGCGTTAACGTTGGTCGGGACGCGCTGGCACTGCCTCCGGCCACCATGCTGGAGCGCAAAGGTGACCTGGAACCGACGTCAAGACCAGCCCTGATCCGCTTACTCCTGGATTGGCTCGAGAGACCGCAGCAATGGGCCCCTGCCTTCTTTGAGGTTGCCGTGCAGCTGCTTCTGGAACAGGGGAAGATTGTGATCCTGGTCGACGGTCTAGACCAAGTCGAGGAGGCAGCAACGCGAATGGAGTCGTACTTGGCATCAACGAGTCTGCCAATCCGACTGATCGCGTCGTGTAGGCAGGAGATCGGGGTCGGCGAAACGTCGCTGGGTTGGGACGAGGTTATCCGGCTCGACAAACCGTCGCTTGAGCACGTGGGGACCCGGCAGTTGCCGCTGGTCCTCCGCGACGTGTTGCGGAACGCCGTTGGCGCCGCGGAGATCGACAATCCTTTCTGGATCCACGTTGGGCGCCTGTTGCTTTACATGGAGCGGCTGCCTGAGTCGGACCTTTCAACGGGCACGCTCTTGAACGCCTATGTCCGGGAGCTCTTTGAGCTAGGGAGGAGACGGACAGGCAAACCCCAGGACTCCTTCTCGGTGAGTGAGCGACAAGAACAGGCCATCGCCGTGGTCCAGCACGTAGCCCTGGTCGGGCTTTGCCTCAAGCTTCGCAACACTCCTGGAGTCGTCCAGGAGGTCCCAGAGCTCGTTGTACGGCACGCGCTCGCAACAGCTCGCGCTGTTAGCGCCCAGCCCGCCGACGCATTGGATTTCGCCAGCCTCGACTCCCATCTGTTCTATCGGCTCGTCGAGCGGGGAGTCCGAGCGGGGGCAGGCATGTTCCTGTTCCGTCACCAGTTGCTTCAGGAGTACCTTGCTGCGCGCGAAATCGCGCGTTCGATCGCGCAGGACGACTCACCCAAGTTGATTGCTTCAAAGCTCGCGTCGGCTGCAAGGGACATAATCCAGCCTGAGGTGCTCGACACCCGGTTGCGGGGCGATGAGATACCAGAACGGGCGAAGGGGCTTGCCCTGTGGTGGTTGCTCGCAGACGAAATGAGATCCAAAGTGCCGGCGTCCATCATTGCAGAGGTAGTCAAGGAGCTAAACGCCCGGGTGCTCCCTGTTCGGAGCACAGATGGGGCGACACCGGAAACAGGTCGCTGCCTGACAACGGTTCTGACAACCATTCGGGACCTTCTCTGCGACGCAGGAATTCAGGCATTTTGTAACAAGGAGGCCGGTACCGCACCCCCCCCCAAAGACCTGGTGTGGACCCCATTTGTGGAAAAGGCCCTTCCTCCAGACCCACTTGGATGGCTCCTTTGGCGAGACGAACGCCAGGCGATCGCTAGGCAAATGGCCTCGAGTCTCGGGGGGAGGGAGCCGCGCGACTTGGCGCCGTGGGCCAGGTTGGTTGAGTGGGAAGGATCATGTCTCGTCGCTGTCGATCGGCTCGACCAAAGGTGGCTCCTTATGCCCGCGGGGCCGTTTCTCTCCCTGCCCATTTGGTACGAGTATGGAGCGCTAGTCGAGGTTGCTGACCTGCAGTGCCCACTCTGGGTCGCGGAGGATCCGGTGCTCGCAGATGACTACCAGGCCTTCCTTTCGTCTGCTGGGGATCCTGACGCGCCGTGGTGGAGAGGCCTGCCGCGTGAGGTAGTGGCAGAGCTGTTCATCGAAGCAAGCAGTGTACGACGTTTTCGCCCGCGGGAGCCTCGGCCACTGAGTGGGCGTGGGTTTCCAGCGTGGCGCGTGGGATGGCTTCTCGCCAGGGGGTTCGCTGGGTGGAGAGGCCATGTGCTCGGCGGCCAGGATGGGATCGCATGCCCCTGCCGTTTGCCAACCGCTCTCGAGTGGGAGAAGGCGGCCCGTGGAATCTGTTTTCGAGAGTATCCTTGGGGTTGCCGATGGGAGCCGAAGCTTGCCATCTGTGCCCTGGAGGATTCGCCTTCTCCAATGAAACCCGCACCTGTCGAGATCAACGCAGGGAGATCCGTGTTCGGAATTAGGGGTCTGCTCGGGAACGTCTGGGAGTGGACATGCACGAAGAAGAGCTTCGGCGAGCAAGAAGGAATAAGCCATGAAGATCTTCCTTTTGGATGGCCAGCAACTGCAAGGTATATGATGGAAACCCGTTTCATTGCCTGCGGCGGCTGTTACTCCGATCAATGGGTTTCGATCGACCATACCCGGGTGGGCCTCTCGTACGACTACGAAGGGTGTGGGCTGCGCTGCGTGATTGACGTGCCACAGTGACCACGGCGAGGACCATAGCCATAGGTATCCGTGGGCACCTGATTGCATGAGCAGGTCGGTCTCCCGGTTGACCGCGCAGAGCTCGCCAAAGTCCGGACGGCTAGTCGAAGGTACAAGGGCGAGAAGGTGAGAAGGTAATACGTGGTACTGCTTCGAACTCTTGGAGGTCTCTATCGGTACCTGATTGTATGAGTAGGTCGGTCTCCCGGTTTGCGGCGTAGCGTCGAGCTCGCCAGAAGGACCCTGCTGGCTCGGTCAACGTGGGCGAGTGTTGCTGCGGCCATGTCGGCCGGCCCGACACCGCCCCAACCCCGATAGGCGCCGGACTTTCACGTTGCTGAGAACAGCGGGAAACGCCAGAGTGATACACT
>Ga0299915_10001786_pt1 | contig 15803 bp, 11 predicted proteins | sample RVTome_13_FD_200263 | JGI IMG/M metagenome (GOLD analysis project Ga0299915, IMG submission 200263) | Soil microbial communities from uranium-contaminated site in the Upper Colorado River Basin, Wyoming, United States - RVT92D227 (version 2) ... | reverse complement strand
TTAAGGCCGTGATTGACATGGACATGGTCGGAGAGGGTCACCGTCAATGCGGGGCCGTGTTTGAGGTGCTCGTCACTCCGGATTCCCTGCCCCATTTTTTCAGCGACATCGTGTCCGCGATGGCCCAAGACATCAGGGTCAAGAGCGGCTATGGCCGGAGGACGCCGACGGAGTCTTTTGCCGAATTGATGGCCAGCCCGACCGGCTCACGGGATCCTTTTTATTGCGAGATCATTCATTTTAATCCCAGGCCCTATAATGAAAACTGGCTTTCCATCCCCCACATCCTCTTCCACTGCGGCCCCGATCCTTTCTATCATTCGATGGAGGACAGGCCGGACAAGTGCGACCCGACTCAGTTGAAGAGGGCGGCTCTTCTCGGGGCAGCGGCGGCATACCGCATGGCCAATTTGGGGCCTGAAGACGTGCCCGCGTTGAGCTCGCTGGTCCTCGCGGGCGCCGAGGAGCGGCTGGCCAAGGATAAGAAGCGAGCCCTGGACCTTCTGGCGCACTCGGACAAAGCAACCGTCCATCAAAACAACAAAGAGGCCCTGAACATCCTTCGGCACGGCCTGCATCGCGAACAGGGCGCTCTTGGTTCGATCGGGACGTACCTGGGATTGTCTGAAAAAGAGGCGGACTCTCTAAGGGGCCTTCTGGGCGGAATCGAGCCTGCCCTTCATGCTTCTATCGAGAACTATTATGCCTTCCTCTGTGACTCCCTGAACGTCCGGAAATCCAAGCCCTCTCAGACAGCCCAGGAAATAAGACTCGGCAAGCTCATTCCCAGGAGGCTTATCGGGCTGGAATACTCGGCCGACTTCGATTATCTTGAGCGCACCCTGGGCGACCCGGACATCCAGAAGAAAATCTCGATCAATCAAGCCGGTTTTACCGCCCGCTGGGAAGCCCTGAACTTCGTCGACGGGAAGAGAAGCGTCACCGATATCCGGGATGCGCTTAGCGCGGAGTTCAGCCCGGTCCTCATAACCCTAGAAATAGTTGAACAGTACCTCCGGATCCTCGAAAAGGCGGGCGTCGTGAGCCTAGAGTGAACCAACCCCAGTTAAAAGGATATCGATGTTTTTTAAACAGAGCGGCCAAGCTTCTGTCTGAGGTATTCCTCGGCGGCGGTGAGGACGGCTTCGAGGTCCGCGCCTTTTTCGGCAACGATCTCCACCAAGGAGGAGCCACCCCCTCCTTTACCCTTAGCCCGCTCCATCACCAAGGGCACCAGCTCGCGCATGTTCAGAGGCATCTTCTCGGAACAGGCGAAGATGAAGTGATCCCTCTCCCCGCCCCGGACCGCAAACAGGACCGCCCGCTCGGCCAGGCGGATGATGTTGAGCGCCAGGAGCTTTGCTTCTTCGGCCGTCTTGTCGGACCAGACCCTTTTGACCAGCCATCCGGCTCCCTTCTCAACCGCCTCTCTGGCCTCAAACCCGGCCAGGGCCTCCTGGAGCTGTTTCAGTTTCTTCCGGGATTGTCTGGTCTCTTGGATCGTCCTTTCGACGGCTGCAGCGGCGTCTCTTTCGTGGACCGAGAATTTTTGGCTGATCTCTAAAACAGACCGGTTCTTGTCCCTGTAGTCCTGCCGGGCCCGCCGGCCGCAGAGGAACTCGAAACGCAAGTTGTCCCGAATCTTGTCCCAACGGATGATCTTTATCAGGCCGATCTCCCCTGTCCTCCGGCAGTGCGTGCCGCCGCAGGCGGAGAAATCGAAGCCGCGGACTTCGACCACCCGGATCGTCCCCTCTTTCTTGGGGGGCCGCCGCAGCGGGACGGTCTCGACCTCATCCGCCTCTACGAAATAGGTCCTGATCTCCCGGTCCTCGAAGACGACTTCGTTGGCCCTGGACTCCACTTTTTCCAGGTCTGCGTCCGAGACCAATCTTATCCCGATCTCCAGCGTCGAAACCTGCTCTCCCAGATGAAAAGATTGGGTCTCCCCTTCCAGGACTTCGACGAAGCACTGGGAAAGGATGTGCTGGCCGGAGTGCTGCTGCATGTGGTCGAAACGGCGGACCCAATCCACGACTCCCCGGATATCTTCTGTCCCGCTCAACTCCCGGTCCAGAACATGGACGATCCTCTCCCCGTCCTCGAAGACACGGAGCACGTCGGCCCCGCCGAGCATCCCGCGGTCAGAGGGCTGGCCGCCGGACTCCGGATAGAAGCAGGTCCGGTCGAGGATCACGGCCGGCTTGCCCTCGTGAAAGAGCCGGTCCAGGACTCGGCCGTCGAACTCAATCAGGTAGGCGTCCTCAAAATAGAGCTTTCTCGTCAACATCTCCTCCCCTATCCGGCCGTGAGAGCGAGGATGCGGGCGGTGGTCTTGAAATGCATTTTTGCGACTTTCTCTAGGATCTGCGGCCCCTGGAGTTTAACCAGCCTCACCCCGGCCTCTTCGACGAGGGTCGAGGCCCCCTTGGGCAATTCGACTCCGACATCCTGAGAAAGAAAGTATAGCCGCTTCAAGAATTCCGCCCGGGCGAGGAGCGAGGCGGCTGCCACGGCCATATCCTCCTCCGCCTTGGGCTTCTGGATCAGCTCGATGCGTTTCCCCTTCTTCATCAGGGCGTTGAGGACAAAGGCCTTATCGCCGAACTGGTCGGTGATGGCCAGGCGGCAGTCCACCTTTTCCAGGATGTTCTCGATCGCCCGGGAATGTCCCCAGGCTAGGATCCGGTTCAGGTTCCTGAGGTTCGAGTAGAGTTCATTGTAGCGCTCGGGGCCGATGCTGACGATGGAATGAGTGTAGCCCCTCTTGATGACCTCGGCCAGCTCCCGGGCCCGGTTGTCGGAGGTCCTCTTGCTGTCCTTTACACCGAACTCGCTGAGAACAGCCTCCTGACCCTCCGGAACAAAAACGCCCGCGATGACGATCGGGCCGAAGTAATCTCCCTTGCCCGATTCATCGGTGCCGATATGGCCTTTTTCCGGGGGAAAGAGCTCCGGCTGTTCCATTAGATGGGCCGGGATTCTACCGGATCAGGTTCCTGGCCTTGGCTTCCCGGATGAGGTCCGGCCGGAACTTAGGATGGGCGATGTTGATCAGAGACTTAGTTCGCTCCTGGAGGTTCTTTCCCCAGAGATTCGCGACCCCGTACTCGGTCACGATGGTGCGCACATCGCCTCGAGTCGTCACGACGCCGGCACCCTTCTTGAGGAACGGGACGATGCGGGTTATCTCACCGTCCTTAGCCGTCGAGGGAAGGGCGATGATTGGCTTCCCTCCCTTGGAGTGGGCGGCGCCGCGGATGAAATCGACCTGGCCGCCGAACCCGCTGTAGATGAAAGTCCCGATGGAGTCTGAACAAACCTGCCCGGTGATATCCACCTCGATGGCCGAGTTGATCGCGACCATGTTGTCGTTGCGGGCGACGTTGAAGGGATGATTGACGTAGTCGGTGGGATGGGCCTCGATGACCGGATTGTTATCGATGAATTCGTAGAGCCGGTCGCTTCCGAGGGCGAAGGTGATCACGACCTTGTAAGGATGGAAGGTCTTCTTTGACCCGGTGACGATCCCGCTTTCGATCGCCTCCATGACGCCGTCCGAGACCATCTCGGTGTGGATGCCCAGGTCGCGCCGGCCCGAGAGCGCCGCTAATACGGCATCCGGGATCCCGCCGATCCCGAGCTGCAAGGTCGACCCATCCTCGATCAGGTCGGCGATGTATTTTCCGATCATCCGCTCGACGTCGCTGAACGGACTCATCTCGAGTTGAGGGAGGGACTCGGAGACCTCGACAAGTTTATGGAAGCGAGACACGTGGATGAAAGAATCGCCCAGGACGCGCGGCATGCGGTCGTTGACCTGGGCGATCACGACCTTGGCCGTTTCGGCCGCCGCCTTAGAGGCCAAGACCTCGACGCCCAGGCTCATGAACCCGTGCTCATCGGGAGGCGAAACGTGGAGCACGGCCACGTCCAGGGGCATCTGGCCGGAGAAGAACAGCAAGGGGATCTGATGGAGAAAAATGGGCACATAATCGGCTCGTCCTTCGTTGATGGCCTTGCGGTCGGCCGGACCGACGAACAGGGAATTGTGCCGGAAGTGCCCTTCCATTTCCGGTTTGGACAGGGGATCATCGCCCAGGAGAAGGACATGGACGAGTTCTACATCTTTGAGCGCGTCCTTTTGAGCCGCCAGCGCCTTCATGAGGACATAGGGAGTGGCGGCATTTCCGCTGATGTATACACGGTCCCCGCTCTTGACGACGGCAACGGCCTCTTCAGCGCTCACCAGTTTCTTTTTGTAATCATCGACCCAACTCATATGAATCCTCCGTTCAATCCAAAGCCAAAGTGACTTACCTCTGGCCGTTTTTCAGGTAACGATCCATTTCGGCAGCAGCCAGCCGGCCGTCTCCCATTGCCAGGATGACCGTGGCCCCGCCCCGGACGATATCCCCTCCGGCGAAGACGCCGGGAATCCCCGTGGCCATCGTCTTCCAGTCCACCTCCAGGTTCCCCCACTTCCCGACTCGGAGCTCCGGCGTCGTCTGGGCCATCAGGGGGTTGGGGCTCTGGCCGATGGCCACGACGACCAGGTCCACTTCGGTGATGAACTCGGAACCCGGGATGGGGACCGGCTTGCGCCGTCCCGAAGAATCCGGCTCGCCGAGCTCCATCCTCAAGCACTCCATGGCCTTAACCCGTCCCTGCTCGTCGCCGAAATAGCGCAGCGGAGTGGTCAGGAGGTGAAACTCGATGCCTTCTTGCTCGGCGTGTTTGACCTCTTCTTCACGGGCGGGCATCTCCTGACGGGACCGTCGGTAGATGATCGCCGCCAACTCCGCCCCGAGCCTCTTGGCCGTCCGGACGGAATCCATGGCCACGTTGCCGCCGCCGATCACAGCCGCGCGCTTCCCCCGGACGACAGGAGTATCATAGACAGGAAACTCGTAGGCACGCATCAGGTTCACCCGGGTCAGGTATTCGTTGGCCGAGTAGACGCCGACCAGATTCTCTCCCGGAATGCGCATAAAGTTGGGCAGCCCGGCCCCGGTCCCGATAAAAAAGGCGTCATAGCCGTCCTTCTTCAGGTCTTCGAGTGTAGCCGTCTTTCCTACGACGAAGCTCATCCTCAGCTCGACACCGAGTTTCTGGAGGTAATCGACCTCCGCCTTGAGGATGGCCTTGGGAAGCCGGAACTCGGGAATGCCGTAGACGAGCACCCCGCCGGCGATGTGCAGCGCCTCGAAGATGGTCACCCGGTGTCCTTTCTTGGCCAACTCGCCGGCCACGGTCAGCCCGGCCGGGCCGGCGCCGATAACGGCCACCCTCTTGCCCGTCGCTGGGGGGATCTCGGGGAGAAACACCTTGCCCTCCCCTCGCTCGAAATCCGAGATGAACCGCTCCAGGTTGCCGATAGCCACCGGAACGCCGGTTGCCTTCCTCAGGTTGCAGACGATCTCGCATTGCGTCTCCTGGGGGCAGACCCGGCCGCAGATGGCCGGCAGGCTGTTCGTCTCCTTGATCTTGCGGATGCTGGCCACGAGGTCTCGCTTCTCGATGAGCTTGATGAAGCTCGGGATATCGATGGACACCGGACAGCCGGATACGCATCCGGGGTTGGCGCAGTCCCAGCACCGCCGGGCTTCGAGGACCGCCGCCTCCACGTCCAGGCCCTTGTTGACCTCCCCGAAGTCCCGGTTTCTTTCCCCGGGTTCGCGCTCGGGCATCTTCTGCCGGGGGATCTTCATCCTCTCCTTGACCGGGAGAGACTTCCGCAGCTCTTTCCGCCATTCCTTGTCGTACCCGGCTTTGAGCCTGTCCTTGAGCTCGGCCGAGATTTCCAGCTTTTCCGTCATCTCCGGCTCTCGTCGCGTCCTGTCTCTATCACGAGAATCGCTCCCTCTCGAAGGCGCATAGCGATTTCACTTCATCATCAAAATAGGACTTGCGGCGGGAGAAAAGCTCCGGCCAGTCGATGGTGTGACCGTCGAAATCGGGTCCGTCCACACAAGCGAATTTAGTCTTCCCGTCCGCGGTCACCCGGCAGGCGCCGCACATGCCCGTCCCATCGACCATGATCGGGTTGAGGCTGACCATGGTCTTCACTCCGGCCGGCCGGGTGGCCTCGGCGCAGCGGTACATCAGATAGGTACAGCCGATGGCCACGACCCGGTCGATCTTCTTTTCTTCCTTGAGAAGAGAATCGAGCTTGTAGGGGATGTATTCTTTGGAATCGTACCGGCTGTCCCGAGCCGAGACAAGGAGCCGGTCGCTGACCTTTTTCAGCTTGTCCTCCCAGTAGAAGAGGTAGCTGGCCTTGACATCGATGAGCGTCAGCACGCGGTTTCCGGCCTGTTTGAGGGCCCGGGCAATGGGATAGATGGCCGCTATCCCGAAGCACCCGCCAGCGCAGACCACCGTCCCGAAATTCTGGATATCCGAGGGCCGGCCGAGCGGACCGACATAGACGGGCAGGTCATCGCCCGCCTTGAGCAGGGACAGTTTCTGGGTGCTGGTGCCCACCAGCATGAAGATCGAAGTCACCGACCCTCGCTTGGCATCCCAATCGGCGATGGTCAGAGGGATCCTCTCTCCCCGTTCATCGGACATGACGATGACAAACTGGCCGGGACGGCTCTTTCGGGCCACCTCGGGCGCATGGACTTCAAGCAGATGGATGTTAGGCACCAGCCGCTCTCGGCGCAGGACCTTGGCCATGATGATCCTCTCTCTATCCTTCCGGTTTTCCGTGGCGAGGTCTGGTCTTCTCCCTCAGCCTTCTGAGGCCCTTGACCTCTTGGCAGAGGTTCAGACCGCGGTAGGTATCGGGGATATCCACCCAATCCTCAAAAGCAGGAGAATCCGAAGCGATCCCGGCCGTCCCGCCGGCAGACCCCAGCGGGATGAATCGGGAAGCGGATTTCTTGTCCTCCAGCACAAAAGACGACCGGCCTTTCTTGAGATGATGGGAAGAGGCTTCGTGAAGCGAGGGGTGCATCTTGCTCATCTCCTCGGCGATCTCGGCCGAGCTCTGGTAGGCGAAATCCTTGTTCCCCATCTTCTCGGCGAGCCGGCAAAAGATCCACCAGTCCGGCTTGGAGTCACCCAGGGGATCGAGCAGTCGCTTGTATTTCTGGATCCGTCCCTCGACGTTGACGAAGGTCCCTTCGGCCTCTGCCCAAGTCGCGGCGGGAAGGACGATATCGGCCGGCCTGCTGTTAGCACCCCGATAGGAGTCCTGGACGATTAGGAAATCCGGACGGCTTTCACCCAGCGGAGGAAACGTCCCGGCCAGGTAGAGAGTCTGAATCCGGCCTTTTTTAACCCCCTGGACAACTTGGTCAAGGGACAAACCGTTCGCCGCACCGGATGGCCAGAGCTCGACGACGCCCCTCTCGTTGTTCTCTGCGGCCAGCGGAATGACCCTGGCCTCCACCAACTGGGCGAAGTTCCAGAGCATCCGGAAAAGCCCAGAAGCATCAGGCCGGCCGACGAGTCCGGGACCGCAGAGGAAGACACCGGGCCGGGATTCGTCAAGAAGACGTCCTACAGATTGGACTTCCTCCACCTTGAGTCCCGACGAAGAGATGGTTCCTGACGGGCTCGCCTGCTCCAGCGAGGCCTTCAGATCTTCATATCCGGGGATGGAGGCCATCTGGTCTTTCGGCTGGCGCTCGAGGAGCCAGCGGCTAAGATAGCCGAAGACCGCCGGCTCACTTCCGGGTTTTATCCTCAAGGAAAAAGTCGCCCAGCGGTCGAGAGGCGACTCGTCGGGATTCCAGACGATGAGCTTGGCCCCCCTCCGGACCGCCTTGAGGACGTTGACCCAGAGTATGGGGTGGGAAAGGGCAATATCAGTTCCCGCCGCCAGGATGACCCCGGCCGCAGAGAGAGAAGCAAGCTCGAAATTAAGCTGGGGTGAAATCCCGTGTTCCTGGAGCACCGTCCGATAGGCCGAGGGCGCCGAAGGACTCGGAGAATCGAGCACCGGTTCGGTGTTTAGGACGTGCCGGGCGAACTTCCGGGCGATGTACTGGTCTTCCAAGGCCAGTTGAGAAGAGACCACAAGAGCAGGGCAGCGCTCCGGCTTAGCCGTCAACCTCTGAGCGACAAGGTCCAAGGCCTCGTCCCAGCTCACATCCGCGAGCTCGCCGTGCCGCCGCAGCATCGGCCGAAGGGATCGCCTCGGAGTGTGGACGACATCCCTGAGCACGAACCGGCCCTTGACACAGGCCTGTCCACTGTTGACCGGGTTTTCATCTCTGGGAAAGGAGTTGATAATCCGGCCTTTTCGTAGGCCGACCTCAAGGGTGCAGCCGACGCTGCATAGAGGACAGATTGTACTGCGTGTCTCGTCGGGAAGGCCCTCGCCCTTCAGAGCGCGTTCGGTGAGCGAGCCGGTCGGGCAGACGTCGACGCAGGCTCCGCAGAATTGACAGCCGGAGTCGAGAAGCGGCCGGTCAAGGGCCGTGCCGATGACGGCCTGGGGGCCCCTGAAAACGACGGTAACAGCCGACGCCCCCCGCACCTCCGCGCAGACTCGGACACAGCGCGCGCAGAGAATACACAGGTTATAGTTCCGGTCAAAGAAGGGATCTTCCCGGCGGACCTCGAAATTGCGGTACGAGGCCGGGAACCGGACCCTCTCGACCTTGAGCTCCTCAACGACCTCCTGGAGCCGGCACTGGCCATTTTCCGGGCAGAGGACGCAGCCCGTCACTTCGCCCACTTTGCGGATAGTGGACTTGTATTCCTCGCAGCTCTTCTTTTCGGTACAAATGAGACAGGCATGAGGATGTTCCGAGAGGATGAGCTCCAGCGTCAGCCGCCGGAGCTCCCGGAGTTGAGGCGTTTCGGTCGTGATCTCGAGGTTCTCTTCGACGGCGGTGCAGCAGGCCGGGACATACCCCCTCCTGCCCTTGATCTCGACGAGGCAGAGCCGGCATCCGCCGTAGGGAGTCAGGCCCTTGGCCGCGCATAGGTTGGGGATGCTGATCCCGTGGTCTTGGGCCGATTCGAGCACGGTCGTGCCGGGTTCGGCGGAGATCTCCCGGCCGTTGATCTTCAGTTTAATCATGTTGGCGTTTCTTGGCCTTCCGGTGGGCCGGACGGGCTCCCTGGCTGGGCAAAGAGACGAGCTCTTTACAGACCCGGGCGGGGCATTTTTTATGCTTGATGTGCTCGACGTATTCCTTCCGGAAATGGCGGAGCGTGGAGAGCACGGGGTTGGGGGCCGACTGTCCCAGCCCGCAGAGTGAAGCGACCCTGATAGAATCGCCCAGATCCTCAAGCCGAGCGAGATCCTCCTCTTCTCCCTCTCCTCGGGTGATGCGGACCAGGATATCGTGCATCTGTCGTGTCCCGACCCGGCAGGGGACACACTTCCCGCAGGATTCCTCTTGGGTGAAGTGCATGTAGTGGCGGGCCAGGTCAACCATGCAGGTGGTTTCGTCCATAACGATCATCCCGCCGGAGCCCATCGTCGAGCCGGCCTGGACGAGGTTGTCATAGTCGATAGCCAGGTCCAGAAACTCGGCTGGCAGGAATCCTCCTGCCGGGCCGCCGGTCTGGACAGCCTTGAACTTCTTCCCGTCCTTGATCCCGCCACCGATATCATAGATGATCTCGCGGAGCCGGATCCCCATGGGGACCTCGACCTGGCCGGCATGGCGGATTTTGCCGACGAGGGAAAAGATCTTCGTGCCCTTGCTCTTGGGCGTCCCGATCTGGCTATACCACTCGGCGCCCCGCTTGATGATCAGGGGCACGTTGGCCCAGGTCTCGACGTTGTTTATATTGGTCGGATAGCCCCATAGGCCGGATTGGGCCGGGAACGGGGGACGCTGCCGGGAGACAGCCCGCCGCCCCTCGATCGAAGACATCAAAGAGGTCTCTTCGCCGCAGACAAAGGCACCCGCGCCCTCGACGATCTGGATGTCGAAGTGGAACTCCGAACCAAGGATGGACTTCCCGAGCAGGCCGAGTTTCCGCGCCTGGTCCCGGGCGATGGTGACTTGCTGTACGGCCTGCGGGGCCTCCATCCGGACATAGACGTACCCTTCGGCCGCGCCGATGGCATAGGCGCCAATGATCATCCCCTCGATGACGCTGTGGGGGTTGGCCGCCAAGATGCTGCGGTCCATATAGGTGCCGGGATTCCCTTCATCGGCGTTGCAAATGATGTATCTCCGGTCGGCGCCTTCATTACGGCAGAACTGCCATTTTTTTCCCGTCGGGAAGCCCGCCCCTCCCCTTCCCCGCAGGCCGGCGGAGTCGACCTCGCGGATCACCTCCTCGGCGGTCATGTCGAAAAGGGCCTTGGCCAGGGCCTGGTACCCATCAGCCAGGATATAGTCCTCGATTCGGTTCGGGTCGATGCGCAGGTTATCCTCGGTGAGCAGCCGCATCTGCTTCCGGTAAAAGGGGATGTCCTTCTGCAGCGCATACCGGTGGCCGGTCCTGGGGTCCGCATAGACCAGGGGATTAACCACCCTGTTCTTGAGGATGGTCTTCTCGATAACCGTGGGGATGTCTTCCGGCTTCAGCCGGCCGTAGTAGATCCCCTCGGGGTTGATGACGATGTTGGGCTCCAGCTCACAAAACCCATGACATCCCGTGATCTCCAGCCCGACCGTTTCGCGGAGGCCGCGCCGGTCGAGCTCCCGGCCGAGGGCTTCGATGATGCCGAGGGAGCCGCTCGCCCGGCCGCAAGTCCCGTTGGAAACGACCACGGTCTTCTTAGGGACGGGGCGTTCCTCAAGGATCCGGGCCTTCCAGACCGTCAGCTGAGAAGGGTGGGTGAGCATTTTCACGGGAACCTACTTCCGCTTCCTGTATTCCGCGATGATCGAGTGCACATCTTCGACCGAGACTTGGGAATAATAGGTGCCGTTGACGACAACCGTCGGCCCGATGGCACAGCAGCCGAGGCAATTGACTGTCTCCAACGAGAACATCCGGTCCGGCGTCGTCTCCCCGGGCTCGACCCCCAGCTCCTTTTTCATCTCGTCGAAAACCCGGGCGCCTCCCCGGACATGGCAGGAGGTTCCCTGACAGACGGTCACCAGGTGTTTGCCGCGGGGCTGCAGCCGAAAGGCTTTATAGAACGTCAGCACTCCATACACTTCATTCTCGGTGGTGTTCAGATGCTCGGCGACCCGGCGTATGGCCTGCGGAGGGATGTAGCCGTACTCGGCCTGGACCTGGTGCAGGATCTGGGTCAGCTCCTTCTGCTCGCGGCCGAATCCCCGCAGAAGATCGTCCATTTCAAGACCAGTCATGGCCCCGTCACGCCGAAAAAAGATCCTGGCAGCTCAAGCCGAAGCGCTCGGCGATATTTTTCTTAGTGAGATGAGCCCGGCACATGTAGACGCCCCGGCTGAGTGCGCTATTCTCCCGGAGGGCCTGGTCGATGCCGAGCACTCCGATGGTGTGCAGGTAATGGACGATCAGGTTGGAGAGGACTTTGGTTGAGGTCCGGCTGACGGCTGAGGTAATATTGGGCACGCAGTAGTGGATGACGCCCTCGTCGATATAGGTCGGATGCTCGAGTGTGGTCGGACGGCTGGCCTCGATGCAGCCGCCGTGATCGATGGCCAGGTCGATGATGACCGAGCCCTTTTTCATGGTCTTGACCATCTCGCGGGTGATCATCACGGGGGCCCTCTCTCCCGGCCGGAGGACGGCACCGATGAGGACGTCAGCCACCTTGGTCATCCGGGCCAGGTTGTATTTGCTCCCCATCAGGGTGACCGCGCGCCCGCCGGTCATCTCCTCGATCCTTCTCAGCCTCTCCATATTGTGGCCGACAACAATGGTGTGGGCGCCGGCACCGAGCATCGCCCGGCTGGCGCTTCGGGCCAGGACGCCGCTCCCGACGATCACGACCGTCGCCGGGGCAACGCTGACGACACCACCCAGGATGGCCCCGCGGCCGCCTTCGTTGGTCTGGAGATAGTGGCCGGCGATGGCCAGGCACAACTGCCCGGCAACTTCGCTCAGGCTCTCGTAGAACGGCAGGACATCGTCATCGTCCTGGATGATCTCGTAGCCGATCATAGTGACGTTTTTCTGGAGGAGTTCCTCGACGATTGCTTTCTTGGCGATGGCCAGATGATGAAAGCCGAGGAGGATTTGGTTCGCCTTGACGAACCGGCATTCTTCCTGGTTGAGGGGAGAGATATTCAGGACGATGTCGGACCGGCCGAAGACCTCCTCTTTGGTGAAAACGATGTGCGCTCCCTGAGCGGTGAACTCCTCGTTGGTATACCCGGCCTTCAGGCCGGCTCCGGCCTGGACATAGACCTTATGCCCTTTCTCGACCAAAAAAGACACGCCGCTCGGGTTGAGGCCGACCCGATTCTCTATCTTTGCGCTCTCGTTGATCACGCCGATTTCCATCTGTTCCTCCTTAAAAAAGACTTTCTATATTACCAGAACAAGAAGCATTCAACAACCGACTCTTTCCCTTAATTCGGGAAGACGATGCGGCCGCCGACGATCGTCGTTTTGACACGGGCTTCGGCGATCTCCTCGGCGGCAATCTTGAAAATGTCGCGGTTGAGGACGACGAGGTCGGCCAGGAAGCCCTCCTTGATCCTGCCCTTCGACATCTCGGCGAACTCGGCATAAGCACCGTTTGTCGTATAGGCCCGGAGAACTTCTTCGAGCGAGATCTTCTGTTCCGGGTACCAGCCCTCAGGGTGCTTCCCGTCGGTCGTCCTCCGCGTGACGGCGGCGTAGATCCCAGCCAAAGGATCGAGCGGCGCCACCGTCCAATCGGACCCGGCGGCCAGCCTCACGCCTTTGTCAAGGAGCGAGCGGAAGGCATAAGTGGTCCGGCAGCGCTCCGGCCCGATCTTCTGCTCGGCCCAGCGGCCGTCGTCGATAGCATGATACGGCTGGACCGAGGCGATGATGCCCAGTCTCGCCATCCGCTCCATGTCCTGCGGCCGCAGGTGCTGGGCATGCTCGATGCGCCAGCGCCGGTCTCTCGGCCCATTCTGATCGATGACTTTCTCGAAAATATCAAGCAGGACCGCGTTAGCCTTGTCCCCGATAGCATGGACGGCCACCTGTAAGCCCGCTGCGTCCGCAGCCCGGATTCGCTGTTCCATGATGCCCTCGGGAATCATATCCGGGTGGAAGAGCCCCGACACTTTCGGATCATCGGTGTAGGCCTCGAAGAACAGGGCGGTCGAGGAGCCCAGCGAACCGTCGACGAACCCCTTAAGACCGCCGATCTTGAGAAAGTCGTTCCCGAATGGCCTCTTCAGCGAGAGGCGCGAGAAGGCGTCCACTTCGACGATCGGGACGTACAGGAAGATCCGGCAGGTCAGCTTTCCCGAGTCGAGCAGCTCTCGATAGACGGTGAGGTTTCCGGTGCCGTAGGCCATATCATGAGTCGAGGTGACGCCGTTCTCTGCAGCGAGGCGAAGGGCCGCCCCGGCCGCCTTCAGTCTGGCCCCGAGCGTCGGTTCGGGGATATGCCTGGTCACCAGCTCCATGGCCCCGTCCTTGAGGATCCCGGTGGGTTCTCCTGTCCGGGGATCTTTCAGGATTTCTCCCCCGGCAGGAGAAGGCGTTCTGGCGGTGATGCCGGCCATCATCAAGGCCACCGAGTTGGCCAGGACCATGTGGCCGTCATGGCGGTTCACGCAGACGGGATTCTCGGGAGTAACCGCATCGATCCACTCCCGGCGGGGAAGCTCCGGCGGGTCGAACTGCTGCTGGTCCCAATCGCCGTTGAGGATCCATTCGCCCTTGGCCAGCTCTGCAGCCTTGTCCCGGATCCGGGCTACGAAATCATCCCGGCTCTTGGCCTCCCGGAGCCGGATACTGAGGAGCGAGAAACCACCGTCCAAGAAATGGGTATGGCTATCGATGAAGCCAGGGACGACGAGGGCCCCTCCGAGGTCGATGACCCGGGTGTCCCGGCCGACCAGCCGGCGGATATCTTTCGAGGTGCCGACCGCGACGATCTTCTCGCCCCGGACGGCCACGGCTTCGGCCCAGGGACGGCCGCCGTCTCCCGTCCAGACCGAGCCGCCGAGGAGGGCCAGGTCAGCCATGGCTCGGACCCTGATACAGGCCGGAAGAAACACGTTTCCTGCCAGAAAGGCCAAGAGTATCGAGGTTCTTGCTTTCATCGCATTCACCCGCCTTATTTGGAGATGGAGCAAAGGTGTTTTTCATGTTCATAACGAGATACGCTGGAGATCCCGCGGGACAATGAGCCGACCCTTGAAGTGGCGCCGGATCTCGGCTCGAACTTCGGTCGGAACAGTCCAGACATCGGCCAGAAAATGACAGGGGATCAGGCATTTGACGCCGGCGTCCTGGCTCCATCGCCCGAGATCGAGTGAAGAAGTGTGGATGCCGCATAGCCTCGGATATTTCTTGAAATAGCGGGATGGAGCGCTGGCCTCATGGACAAGATAATCGATCGCTCGGGAGTCTTTGAAGAGAGGGCTGTGGACCGGAGTGTCTCCCGAAAAAACGATCTCCTTTCTCTCCTCGTTCAGATAAAGATGGTAGGCCAAAGAGGAGGAGTGATGGGGGACCCGAAAACCGCGGAGAGACAGGGCTTCGTCAAGCCGCAAGATCTGTCCAGGCCGGAGAGCCTGAAAGCGAACCCGTGTCTTGACGTTTTTTTCCCGCAGCTCGAACAGGTCCAGAAGACGGCGGGCGAAGGCGACCGTCTCCTCGGAACCCAGGAGCCTGATCTCCCCATCATCAAGGATCAGGCTATGGACGAGAGACGGCAGGCCATAGACATGGTCCGGATGGACATGGGTGAGGATGATAGTCGAGACCTCGCGGGGATCGAAATTGAGCTTCCTGATCTTGGCCACGACGCTCCCGGGGCAGTCGATGAGGATGAGCTTAGCGCCCGCTCGGAGCAGGATCGAGGTATTGTCCCTCTGCGGCGTGGCCACCCAGCCGCCGGTACCCAAAAAATATATTTCTGCCATGTCCCTCAGCGAAGAGCCATATTTAAACCAAGTCGATCCCTAAAATCAAATCTGATCCGAGTTATCGTTGCTACTATCATCTTTGAATCTAATCTTTTTTTGCCAAGGCGAAGGATTCAGGTGAGGAAGTCCGTGGACGACTGAGCGGGCACGGTTTCTCGACTGAAAGGAGAGAAGAGCGAAGGAGGATGCGAAGCAAGTTTCCTCGCTGGGGAAACGAGCGGGCTGACGAGCCTGAATCCGAGCCTATTTGTTGACAGCCGCGCGGAGTTCAGCTAAAAGGAAGGGTGCCGTTCAACGGGAGAAGCCCTGAGGAGCACGAATGATCAACGCCACGCAGATCCGCAGAGGGATGCTCATCCTCCTCGAAGGCCAGCTCTTCCGCGTGCTCGAGGCCATCCATGTCACCCCGGGGCGATGGAAGGCGATGATGCAAACGAAGCTCCGCAACATCAAGGACGGAAGCCTGCTCAACTACCGGTTTCGTTCCGAAGACCGGGTCGAGCAAGCGTTTCTCGAAGAAGTGGAAATGCAATTTCTGTACAAGGCCGGCGAGGACGCCGTCTTCATGAACCTCGAGAACTACGAGCAAATCCGCCTTTCTCCCGAGATCATCGGTGACAACGTCAATTATCTCGTTCCCAACATCGTCTTCATCATCGAACTCTATGAAGGCCGGCCGGTCGCCGTCCGGCCTCCTCTGACCGTCGAGCTGAAGGTGATCAAGACCGAGCCGTTCATGAAGGGAGCGACCCAGTCGGCCAGCAGCAAGCCGGCTACACTGGAGACAGGGCTGATCGTCACCGTCCCGCAGTTCATCAACGAGGGGGATGTCGTCCGCGTCGACACTCGGGACGACGAGTATGT
>Ga0299915_10001785_pt1 | contig 15804 bp, 14 predicted proteins | sample RVTome_13_FD_200263 | JGI IMG/M metagenome (GOLD analysis project Ga0299915, IMG submission 200263) | Soil microbial communities from uranium-contaminated site in the Upper Colorado River Basin, Wyoming, United States - RVT92D227 (version 2) ... | reverse complement strand
AAGGAGGAGGCCATCGCGATCGTGAATGTGGGGGCGAGCATTACCAACATTAATATTATTAGAAACAACATCTCTGCTTTTACAAGAGATATTTTTAAAGGGGGAAATCAAATCACGGAAGAGATTCAAAGGCAACTGCATGTGGACCATGAAGAGGCGGAAAAAATTAAAGTGGGTACGAAGGTCGATATCACCTCTCAATCCATTATCCAAAACGTCTTGAGAACAGCCTCTGAATCGTTAGCCATAGAAATAGGGAATTCTTTAGATTTCTTTCAATCCACAACCACCTACGAAAAAATTGCTAAGTTATATTTGAGCGGAGGAGGATCAAAGATTAAAGATTTTGATATTATTTTACAACAACAGATTGGGATACCCGTTGAAGTCGCCAATCCATTTAAAAAAATAGATTACAGTGGGAAAAATTTCGATCTTGAATATTTAAGAGAAATTGGACCAATCATGGCGGTGGGTGTGGGACTGGCCTCAAGAAAGGTAGGGGATCGATGATCAAGATTAATTTACTTCTGGCGAGGAAAGAAAAGAAGAAAGTTGGGATGAGGAAAGAATTCATTGTTCTCATTCTTTCCGTCTTCCTTTTAGTAGTAGGCCTCGGTATTATCCAATATTTGTTAGTAATGGAAAAAAGTAGTACCTTAGTTAAAATCTCCGACACAAAAAAAGATATCGCCTACTACAAATCTCTGACCACGGAAGTCACTAAAGCCAAGGAAGCACAAAAAACGTTGCAGGATAAGTTGAATGTCATTAACTCCTTAAGAAAAGAGAAGGCAAGCCCTGCTAAAGTTTTAGATGAATTGAGTATTGATAAACCAGAAAAAATCCATCTTGAATCTTTGAAGAAAGAGGGATCCAGGTTAGGAATCGAAGGGATTGCTTTGGATGACGAGACGATCGCCAATTTCATGACCAATCTTCGGAAGTCGAAACTTTTTAAAAATGTTGATCTCATTGTGAGTGAACAGGTGGAACAGAGCAAAATTAAATTGAAGAAATTCATTCTATCTTGTGAGATTATTTTAATGTAGAAAAGAGGGGACTAAAATGGCGCTCTCAATGGATTTTATCTTAAAACTCTCAACACAGAAAAAGGTGTTAATATTAGTCGTTATTCTATGTGTCATCGCAGGTCTCTATCTGTACGCCCTTTTTTTCCCCCAAAAGGATGAACTAAATTTGGCGAAGGGGGAATTGAGCAAATTGGCCAAAGAATTAAACGAAAGTAAAGCCATTACCAGAGATCTTCAAAAATTTAAGGACCAGGTTCAGAAGTTGAATGAAGAACTGAAGAATGCATTGACTCAACTTCCTAATGAGAAAGAAATCCCTGAGATACTGAAAAACATATCGAGCCTGGGGAAAGAATCGAATCTTGAATTCACCCTTTTTCGACCTAAACCTGAAGAGCCTCAACAATTTTATGCCAAAGTCCCTATCGAACTGGTTGCATTGGGGAGCTATCATAATATAGGGATTTTCTTTGATAAGGTAAGCAAGCTTCCAAGAATTATTAACGTCGTTGATTTCAATATGACGAGGGCAAAAGATATTAAGGGAAAGAGTGAAACCGAAAACTTGGTCAGGACATCTTGCATGATCAATACCTACCGATTTATAGAAACAAAGAAAAGCGAGGAAAAGAAAAGTGAAACGAGAGCCGTTCCAAAGGGGACCGTGGATGAAGAAAATTTTAAAACCAGAAAAAAATAAAATAGGCGTTTGGGGGATAACCCTTTCGATCGCCTTTCTCTTTCTGATTGGGGGGTGTGGAGGAGGCACTCCTCCACCTTCTCTTCCTGCAAAAACAAAATCCCCTTCCGTAGAGAAGAAGAAGGAAGAGGCACCCAAGGTGGCTGAAAAAAAAGAACCAGAGAAAAAGGAAGAGACAGAATATTCCTATAACCCAGCAGGAAAACCAGATCCCTTTAAACCCTTTATCCAATTAACCCCTGTGAGAGACGCTTCAAGGAGTACCCCCCTTACTCCTCTGCAGAAATACGATATCAGCCAATTAAAACTCGTGGCGATCATTTCAACTCAAGAAGGGAATATTGCCATGGTCGAAGACGCGACAGGGAAGGGTTACTTTTTAAAGAAAGGGACATGGATTGGTAAAAATGATGGGAAGGTGACCAAAATTCTCAAGGATAAAGTGATCATTGAGGAAGTCTACCAAGATATTTTTGGTCACACCAAAACAAATGAGATTTCATTATTTCTTCAAAAAGTTGAAGAAGGAGGAGAATCATGAAACGTTCTCAGATCCTCAAAAAGACTTTCTTGGTTGCTTTGTTACTCTTTGTAGCAGGTTGTGCTACCGAGAATGCCTTGGTCCAAACGCCTAAACCGGATATTCCAGCGCCGGTGGCCAAGGTTTCGACGATCCAAAAGGTATCATTTACTGAAGAAGAAAGTTACACAAGAATTAAAATCGAGGGGTCTGAAACCATCGCTCCCCCATTTTACAAATTATTATCGGACCCCCTTAGGATTACCATTGATGTTCCAAATATTGATTTAAAACAGATTAAAAGCCCTCTTAAAATCGACAACGGGACAATTGGTGAAGTCTTCACCACACAATATGATGACAAAGGAAGAATCGAAATTGGCCTCGTTCAGATGACCAACTACAATATTTCAAAAGAAGAGAAGAATCTCATCATTGATATTGAAAAAGTGAAAAAGGTTGCGGAAGCGAAGGAGGTTAAAAAAGAGGAGGACCCTTTAAAAGAGACGAAGGCGGAAGTTCCCCCTGAGGAACCTAAAAAAGAAGAACCTTCTCCTGCACCGCCTATGTTGAATAAGGCCAAAGACGTGGTCAATGTTTTATTTGAGGAGAAAAAGGATTTTATCACTTTTAATATCATTGCCGATGGAAGACTTGAAAACTTTAACTCTTTTAAATTGGATTCTCCTGCCAGGTTAGTTTTGGATATTTGGGGAGTGGGGTCTCGCTATCCGCAGAAGTCAATCAAAATCAAGAGTCCTTTCGTCAAAGAAGTCCGTATGGGACAGCATCAAGATAAATTGAGACTCGTCTTCGATTCTTCAAAACCCAAACTACCTCCCTATCAAATCAATCGAATCGATGACAAGCTCATTGTCTCTCTCGGAGATGTCCCCCAACCTTCTGAACCCCAAATTTCATTAGAGGGAAAACCCCCTGTAGAAAAAGCTCCACCGCCATCGGAGGGAATAGCTAAAAAAGTTAAACCGAGCATGTTGACTGAAATTAATTTTAAACAGATGGACCATAAATCAAGGGTCGTTGTCACTCTCACAGAGGAACCTAAATTTGAATCTTACCCCCTTTCAAAAAATGTGATTGCTGTCGACATTAAAAATGCCTATGTTCCGAAACATCTTCAACGGGGACTGGATACAAGGGAGTTCGAGAGTGGGGTCAATTATATTACGATACAAAATGTCAAATCAGGGAAAGCAAATGATGTTAGGATTTCAATTAAATTACGGGAAGAGGTACCCTTTGAAACGGCCACAGAGGGAAAAATTCTTTATATCGATATAGAGAAGCCTAAAAAGATTGAGGCGAAATTAGAAGGTGTGGCGGAGGCAAAAAAAGAGGAGACCGTAGAAGTTAAGAAAGAAGAAATAAAGAAAGAAGAGGTCAAAAAGGAGGAGGAAGTTAAGAAGGAAGAGAAACCCGTAACGGAATTGAAAAAGGAGGAGGGGAAGCCTGAAGAAAAACCCATTCCTTCAGCCCCAGTAGCCAAGAAAGTAGAAGAGGAGAAAAAGAGTGTTGAGGAAGGGCGGCCAGAAAAGGTTTATAGTGGAAGAAAGTTATCTCTCGATTTTAAGGATGCAGACATTAAGAATATTCTCCGCTTGATTGCCGAAGTGAGTAATCTAAATATCATCGCTGGGGATGAGGTGACTGGAAAAATTACCATGCGATTGGTGGATGTGCCATGGGATCAAGCTCTTGAGCTTATTTTGCAATCCAAGAACCTCGGGATGACTCGAGTAGGAAATGTGGTTCGGATCGCGCCCCTCGAAGCTCTAAAGAGGGAAATTCAGGCTGAATTAGAGGCAAGAAGGGCAAAAGAAAGGTTAGAGGATTTAGTAATGGAACTCATCCCGGTCAACTATGCTACGGCGAAAGAAATCATGCCCCAAGTGAAGAGTGTTCTGAGCGATCGGGGGGATGTCAAGATCGATGAGAGGACCAACACGTTGATTATCAAAGATATCTCTCGAAGCATTCCTGCCGTTAAAAATTTAGTAAAATCACTCGATACAAAAACACCCTTGATCTTAATTGAAGCAAGAATTATCGAGGCCAGTACAGGCTTTCAAAGGGAGTTAGGAACGAGATGGGGGTTTTTAACCTCGGCTGGATCGGCTGATAATAGACAGGTGCAGACGGGAGGAGGCACACCGGGAACTGTCCTTGGAGGAACAGGAGCAACGCAGGATGTGGTCAATCTCCCTGCAATAGCTCGTGCGGGGTTAGGCGCACTTGGGGGAGGAGCCCCTGGCGTTATTGAGCTCCTTTATACTTCTACGCATGGATTACGTAGCTTGGATGTTGCTATTTCTGCTCACGAAAATAAAGGAGAAGTTAAAATTATTTCAAGTCCAAAAATCGCAACGCTGGATAATAAAGAAGCCTCTATTGAGCAAGGGTTAAGAATTCCTTACTTGAAGTTAACGACAGAGGGAACCGTCACGACAGATTTTATTGATGCCAATCTCAAATTGACGGTGACCCCTCATGTGACCAACGATGGAAATATAAAATTAAATATTAAAGCCAAGAAAGATGCCCCGGATTGGACCCGCACTGTCGAGGGTGTACCCAGCATTGATAAAAAAGAGGCCATTTCTGAAGTATTGATTAAAGACAATGGAGTGGTAGCCATTGCAGGGGTTTATTCGATTGAAAAGACTGAGGGGGCCGAGGGCGTTCCTCTCTTTAGTAAAATTCCTTTACTGGGCTGGTTATTCAAAAGAGAAAATAAGGAAGACAGTAGAAGGGATTTGCTAATCTTTATCTCACCCAAGATCATTAAAGATCAGATTTGATGAGATTCCATTTCCAGGCTTTCTCATAGGGAAAGGCCCCTGGGTGCTTCTTCAAAAAGATGAATCAGGGGGCTATTTTTTATCCAAAAGTGCCAATTAATTTTTGAATACGATTTATTTTATTTTGGATAAGATATTTCTTTATCCCCTGAATGACTTCTATCCCCGTTTTTGGATTAATTAAATTGGCTGTTCCGATTTGAATCGCTGAAGCCCCAACCAGAATAAATTCGATCGCATCCTCTGCATTCATAATACCTCCCATTCCAATAATGGGAATTTTAACTGCCTGACTTACCTCCCAGACCATTCTTAATGCAATGGGCTTAATGGCTGGGCCTGAGAGGCCTCCAATAATATTCCCCAATTCTGGTTTTTTTGAATGAATATTAACGGCCATAGCCCTGAAGGTATTCACAAGAGAGACAGCATCTGCCCCTCCTTCCTCTACACTTTTAGCCATTAAGGCAATATCCGTAACATTGGGTGATAATTTTATAATCAAAGTTAATGTGGTCGCTTTTCTTACAGCGTGGACAAGGCGGTAAGCCATTTGAGGATCCGTGCCAAAAACAATACCGCCCTTTTTGATATTGGGGCAGGAGATATTCATCTCCAGGCCTGAAATGCCAGGAACGCTATCAAAACGTCTTGCCAATTCAATATATTCCTTTTGAGACTTTCCGAAAAAGTTGATGACCAGATGGGTTTTTAAATTTCGATAATAGGGTAATTTATTTTTGACAAATTCTTGAAAACCAGGGTTCTGAAGTCCAATGGAATTTAGGATTCCCCCCTCCGTCTCAAAAATTCGAGGGGGAGGATTCCCCTCCATGGGTTTTAATGAAATTCCCTTTGGGATAATGGCACCCAGATGATTCAGCTCGAAGAAATCTTTAAATTCCTCACCAAACCCAAATGTCCCTGATGAAACGATCACGGGGTTTTTAAGTATTATCTTTCCAATTTCTACAGTGAAATCAAAATCTTGCATAGAACGGCTCTCATTCCCAGACGATATCCTCTAAACGGAAAACAGGGCCCTCCTGGCAGGCTCGTTGATAGGGGTCCTGAGGATGGTTTGTTTTGACGACACATCCCCAACAAGCTCCAAAGCCGCATCCCATTCTGGTCTCTAAAGAAGCCTGGCAGATAACATTTTTGAATTTAACTATTCCGGCCAAGGCCTTTAACATCGCAACTGGACCACAGGAATAGATATAGTATTTTTTATTTCTTTTAAATATTTTTCTTTTGGATAAAAAAAGATCAATAACCGTTCCCTTAAAACCAAGACTTCCATCTTCTGTTGCTATAGAAATAGTTGAATTGAATTTTTTAAATTCCTCCACACATAAAATATCATCTTTCGTCTTTCCACCTATAAAAACAGATAATTTTTTGGCTTCCACAACTTCGGCTAAGGGATAAACCGAAACGATCCCCACCCCTCCTCCAATTAAAATGATATTGGCGGAAGAGGGGAGGGGAGGGAATGTAAATCCTTTCCCTAACGGGCCGATTAAATTCACCTTTTGCCCTTTTTGAAAGGTGGTCATCTTTTGAGTCCCTTTTCCTACTTTTTTATATAAAATGAATAAACAACCTCTTCTCCTCTTTTCTGGATGGTTATCTGGATAGGTTTTGTAAATACTAAAAGGACGTCTCAACAGGGGAGAGCGATCGTCAGAAACCCTGAGCATAATAAATTGACCTGGTTTAATTTGATTGGCAATCGAAGGACAGTATATCCCCAAGATGAAATAGAGCGATTGGATTCTCCTATTTTTTATAACCGTTCCGTCCGTCTGAAGAGGCATAAAAGTTTTAGACTTTTTTCATCATGAGGAGTGCGTCGAACTTTCCCTGATAGAATTTCTTCCTCATCCCCGAGGATTGGTAAGAAAAGCGTTGATAGAGATGGATCGCTGACTGATTCGAAGAATGGACTTCGAGATAAAATGTTTTGATCCCCACTCGACTGCTGAAATCAATATAATATTCCATCAGTTTTTTACCGATCCCTAATTGTCTATAATGAGGGTGCACACAAATATTGAGAAGTTCAGATTCATCTGTCATATTCCGAAAACATATGAAACCGATCACAGGCTGACGGGGTGGTTCTTCATTTCTGATAACAAAACAATGTGCAAAATGATTTCGCATCTCTTTAATGAACATATTTTTCGACCAAGGGGTGAGAGAGGAAGAAGTCTCTATGGAGAGGACTTCCTCCAGCTCTTGTATATCCATTTTTTGAATGGCTACTTTTTCCCATTCCATTTTTTTAAAACCCGCAAAGAAGCGCGAAGGAGGCAAATTGGATCAATTGGATTCCACCCGATTCAATAATTCCCTTGCGGCTTTCTTAATCTCTTCATCTTTCGATTGATCGATGATGATCTGGTAGGATTTTTTAGCCTCCTCATATTTTCCCCATCTTCTTTTTAAATTCCCAATCTCCAAATGAGTAAGAAAGAACCATGCCGAGGTCTCTTTTAAATATCGTATCGCTGTTTCAAAACTGTGGAGGGCTTTTTCATATTTCCCTTGCTGATAAAATATTTCCCCTAAGCCGAAGTGAGCTTCACCGAATAATTCTAGGATATTCCCTTTCAGAACGATCGAGTAATAATGGATGGCCTCGACAATATTTTTATTGTTAAAATTTAAATTTCCCAATTGTAATGCGGCATGATAGAAAAGAGGGTGATTGGGGAAATCTTCCATGACTTTCTTAAAGGCGTTTTCGGCTTTATCATGTTCATTCCGAAAAGAAAAGATGCTTCCTATCTGAGTAAAAGCAAAAAGCTGCCAAAAATTATTCTTTTTTCCCCGAACGATGAGGCTATACGTTTCCAAGGCTTGGTCCAAATTTCCCAATTTGACGAGACATTCCCCTTTAATAAATAAACTTTGCTCAAAATATTGGGAATTTGGGAATTCAAGGAGTAAAATATCTAGATTGGTAATCGCTTCTCTAAATTTATTTTCGAAAAAATATCCTTTCCCTATTTGAAAGAGGGCTTTTTCTCTAAATTTTGAATTGAGGATGTTGAAATAATAAGGGAGGGAGTCCGAAATTTCCCCTCCTGCAAAAAATATTTCAGCGTTTAACCATTGAATAAATATTTTCTCATCTTCGAATTGGTTTAATTTTTGCAATCGCTGAAAAATCCGATTTGCCCCTTCGCTTTCGCCCAGTTGGATGTAATTCCAATAAAGCGTAAGGAGGTAGGCTCCTCCCCAAATATTTCCCTGTGAAGCATTAAGAATTAAATTTAACTCTTTAATCGAAGAAAGATGATCACTGTCCATCAGGAACATTTTCCCCAGCAGATAATGGGTGTATAGGAGGAGGTGAGAATCCTTAAATTGATTTTTAAAGTGTTGGAAGGCTTCTATGGAATTCTTGATATTCCCCAATTGATATTCACAAAAACCGATCCTCCAAGTGGCCTCTGGGACGAGAGGATCATTTTTAAATCGCTCATAAAATGTCTTGTAATAGTATTGGGCCCAAATAAAGCTGTCTAATTTTAGCTGTGTTTCGCCGAGCCAGAATAAAGCATATTTTAAGTATTCTGAGGGAATGAATTTAGGGTTTTCCCATAGGGTCTTAAAATACCTAGCCGCCGTTTCGTATTGTTTTTGTTTAAAAGATAAGATGCCTAACCAAAAAAAGGAAGAATGAATGAGTTCGTTATTTTTCGAGTATTTTGAAACTTTCTTGAAAGTGGATTCTGCAGTGGTAAGTTGATTCGATCTAAGTTCAAGGAGTCCCAGTAGATAATAGGAATAATCGACCTGGTCAAATTTAGGGAATCTTTTAATGACTGAGAGGAGAAGTTTAGCAGCCTCTTCACAATTGCCTAATCTCATCTCCACTTCGGCCATTCCCAAAAGGGCATAATCCATATTTTCAAAAATTTTACTTTCATTGATAATTTTAGAAAAAGCCGTCTTGGCATCTTTTAACTTCCCCCGGATGAATAAAGTCCTTCCCAAAAGATAATAAATGTCAAAAATCTTATCATGCTTGGGGTAAATTTTTATAAAAATCGAAAATTGTTTTTCAGCAATATCATAAAAACCATCCTTAAAGGCTCCAGTCCCAACCCATATCAATTGTTCATCTTCACCGATATTTTTAGAATGGTTTTCTTGAACAAAAAGGAAGCTCATGGCAAGAACGATAAGAAATAAATAAAAAGTAATTTTAACTTTCATTTTAGATTTGGTTTTTCTCCTGCTCTAATCGAAAGCAATTCTTCTGGTGTATTGACATTAATAAATGACTCTCTGAATGGATCTAAAAAACCAAAATCTTCTTCTTTGATGATCTTAACCTTGACCAGGCTATAAAAATCAATAATTTTATATTTTCCTTTTTCAATGGTTTTTTTTATTGAATCTAAGCAATTTTTAGAATAGATTGCGTGTAAGGGTTGTAAACCGTCTTTTGTGAGTGGAACAATCACATCGTACTCTTCTATATTTTTGATCAAATATTGAACCAAAGATTTTTTTATAAAAGGCATATCGCAGGCAACACAGAAAGAATAAGGAAAATTTGAGAAGAACACTCCGGTATACAAACCTCCTAATACGCCTTTATTGGGAAGGAGATCACTATAAATTTTCGAATTAAAATTTAGAAATAACTCCTTCTGATTCGTTACGATAATGATTTCTTGAAATAACTCTTTAAATAAGTTGTAAATTCGATGGATAATAGGGACCCCATCAATTTCGATAAAAGCTTTGTTTTCTCCCATCCGAATGTTTTTACCACCGGAAAGAATAATACCCGTAATTTTGTTATTCGTCTCCAATATAATGTCTGATAAGATATATTATGTTAACTTCTAATTCTCTACTTTAAAGAACCTTTTCCAGCTCGGTTGCGAGTCGTGCCGACCTTCTTCTCCCCTATCTTTCTTCTTACTTAATTCCTCGAATTCCCTTAATACTTCTTCTTGCCTTTTTGACAAGTTTTTAGGCGTTTTTACAATAACTTGAACAACTTGATCACCCCGCCCATAACCCCTTAATTTTGGGAAACCTTCTCCCTTTATTCTCAAAATTTCACCGCTTTCAGTCCCCTTTGGTATCGTTAAATTTCTTTTCCCATTTAAAGTCGGCACTTCAATCTCTGTTCCCAAAGCAGCTTGAGGAAAGCTAATAGGTATTTGACAAATTATATCTTCGCCTTCTCTTAAAAAAAAATCGTGGGGCTCCATATAAAGAAAAATAAAAAGATCTCCAGGAGTTCCTCCTCTTTCCCCCTCTTCTCCCTCGCCGCGAATTCTTAATTTTGAACCTGTATCGACGCCAGGCGGTATTTTTATGTGAATTATTTTGTTCTTTCTTACCCTTCCATGTCCGCGGCACTCTTTACAGGGATGAGAGATAATATTCCCCTCTCCACGGCATTGCCCACAAGTCGTACTGATCGTAAAAAATCCTTGTGAGCGTGTAATCTGTCCTGTTCCTTTGCAACTTGGGCAATGAGTGGGATAAGTCCCGGGTTTAGCGCCTGTTCCTTTGCAGACTTCACATAAAACATTTTTGGGTATTTCAATCTCGTTTTCTTTACCAAAGGCGGCCTCATAGAATGAGATCTTCAAATCATATCTTAAATCTGCGCCTGGACGCGCCCTTGATCTACGTCTCTGTGGGGTCCCAAACCCAAAAAAATCTTCAAATATATCTCCAAAGGCAGAAAAGATGTCTTCAAACCCTCTAAAACCAGTAAACCCAGTTCCTTTCAAACCTTCTATTCCATAACGATCATAAACCTCTCTTTTCTCTGGGTCTCTCAGAACTTCATAGGCTTCTGAAGCTATCTTAAATTTTTCCTCTGACTCTTTATTCCCAGGATTTCTGTCGGGATGGTAGAGCATCGCAATTTTTCGGTAACCTTTTTTTATTTCATCTTCAGAGGCATCCCTTGAGATACCGAGAATTTTATAATAATCCTTATCTTCCATAGCTGACCTAGAAAAGGTTTAACGGTTAGGGTAAAGTCGAAGACTCGACTCTACGAGATGCCAGTTTCGTCAAAAGATTTGGTTGACGTTAGTCGTCTTAAAGATTTTACGTAACCCTTGGACCCTAAACGAAACGGGCTTCCTAACCTTAACCCCAAAAATTATTTGAACCTACTTATTATATTCATCAAGGATCTTTCCTGTCCTACCTTTTTCAACAATCTCATCCATTTTAGATCCCAAATCTACACCTAATTCTTTCATTCTTTTTTTAGCCCAAAGTCCAATATTTCTTGAATCTTTATAAAAATCATCTCCTCTGGGCTTTGAGGTGTTGAAGTTTGACAACCGAGACCCTTCAGTTTGATGAACACTAAAAGAAGAGACCAATTTGGTTAGGTTTCGGCTCTGACAATATTTACATCTGACCTTATTGATTTCTTTTTGATTCAGTAATAATTCATTGAATCGTTTATTGCACTGATCACACCGGTATTCATAAATTGGCATAATTATTTCCCTTTTCCTTTAACCTTCTTTTTTATCCCCCTCTTTTTAGGTGTTCCCTCACCCTCTTTTATTAATTCTGATTCATCAAAATCGGTCTTCATCTCTTCAGGATTGAATAATTTATCACTTACATCCTGTAATTTAGATAGGTAAATTCCGTAATCTTTTTGAGTAATTATCCCACTCTTAACGTTTTTCTCGATATTCCTCTTGTCAAATTTTTTGCTTTCGTCGATATGCATACTATTCTCCTCAAAGTTAATTGACTAAAATTAGCACAATTTCTTAATCCCTTCAAGATGATTAGTAATGAAGACCGTAAGTCTTTAAATATTTTGCATATAACCCATTGAAATTAATCAATAAGTCCAAAAGTTATAAATAAAAGATCTTTCATCAGCAAAGGTAAAAATTTCTAAATTAAATTTTTTAAGGATTAAAACTTTCGTCTATTTTAATCGAGGCTAATGATAAGCTTTAAATCGATTTTGGGTTGCCTATTGATTAAAAAGTTTCTGAAAATTTTTCTTGACTGATTATAAAATGAATATTAACGTGAACACTACTCCTTAAGATTAGAATTGAATTTTCTCTAATTTTACAGAGAAAGTGTTTATTTATTTCCTGTAGTGCGAGGTTCAGATGAAAAAATACAAGAGTTGGGTAGTTTTAGTTACCGGATGTTCATCCGGGTTAGGGCGAGCGTTGGCGACAGAATTTGGTAATAAAGGGCATACTGTCTTTGCCACAGCGCGGCGGGCTGAAGATATTCAAGACTTGGCAAGTGAGGTACTCACTCCATTGCAGCTTGATGTGACGAATGAGGCGTCAATAGCAGCCGCTTTAGAGAGAGTCAAGGAACATGCCGGAGGGGTAGACTTGCTTGTTAATAATGCGGGGTTTGGATTGATGGGTCCGTTAGCGGAGATCCCGTTAGCGGAAGTCCGCCGTCAATTCGAGACCAATGTCATAGGACCACTCGCTCTCGTTCAAGCGGTTTTTCCTTATATGGTGAAGCAAGGCGGGGGGCGCATTGTTAATGTGGGAAGCGTTTCTGGCATCTTGACCACACCTTTTGCTGGCCCTTATTGTGCCTCAAAGGCAGCCCTTCATTCTCTATCGGAAGCTATGCGAATGGAATTGGCACCCTTTGGCATAGAAGTTATCACCCTGCAACCTTCTAAGATTGTGTCCAAATTCGGTGATACTGCTACCAGAATCTCAAAACAATTAATCCCTGAGAATTCGCTTTATTCCCGTATAGTTCAATTCATAGATTTGAGGGCTAGAGCCAGTCAAAGTGGCGCTACAGAGGCTACAAAATTTGCCCAGCAGATAGTTGAGGTGGTTACCCGCAAAAAGCCTCCCTATCTTATAAGGCTTGGGAAAGAATCTTGGAAAATGCCCTTCTATAAATGGGCAGTGCCAATGAAATTGATGGACAGTGTCCTAAGCAAGATGTTTGGACTAAATTTGCTTCAACAGAAGTCAAAGGGCTTGAGAGAGTGAATTATTGATCCTCTTTCTCTGAGGGTATCTATATAATTTTAATTATATTTTTGTAATTCTATCAGTATACTAACTTCGCTAAATAAAATTATTTTGGCTGTGTTCATCTTTGGTAATATTAATCCATACCTTCTTTTTGACAATAATTTAACCTTCCAAGATTCCTCTAATCAATCATAATTAAACAAATTCATTTTTTTCAAGGCATCCAATAGGGTGGATGATCGAATTTGTAACGTCCTCGAGGGGCAATGTACAAAATTGTTGACAAATTCCAAAATTGTCTATAATAATAGCTTAATCTTTTAAATTATTTTTAAAAAACCATTCAATATACCTTTTTTTAGGTTGGGGGAGTCGCATTAATGGAAAAAAGAAGAGTCGTTATAACTGGTATGGGAGTAATTGCTCCCAATGGTGTTGGAATAGATAATTTTTGGGATTCCTTGGTTCATGGTCGATCTGGAATTAAAAGAATCACACATTTTGATGCCTCCTCTTATCCTTCTCAAATAGCAGGGGAAGTGAAGGATTTTGATCCATTAGATTACATGAGCCAAAAAACCGCTCGACGCATGGATAGATTTGCTCAATTTTCCGTGGCCGGGACCCGCATGGCATTGGATGATGCGGGCATAGAAATATCTGAAAAAAAATCTGAGAGAATAGGAATATCTTTAGGATCAGCTCTTGGTGGAATTCCCTGTGCAGAAGCACAACATAGTATTTTTTTAGAAAAAGGGCTGAATAGAGTAGATCCTTTAATAGCAATTAAAATTTTTTCAGGTGCTTCGACCAGCCAAGTTTCTATTGAATTTGGTATCATGGGTCATTCGAATACAATAGGCGGTGCTTGCGCCGCAGGTACGGATAGTATTGGCTATGCATTTTATGCCATAAAAAATAATCTTGCTGACACGATGATCGCAGGGGGCTCTGAGGCACCCATTGTACCATTAACCTTCGGTGCCTTTTGCTTAATAGGGGCTCTTTCTACCAGAAATGGAGATCCTACCAGAGCTTCAAGGCCATTTGATAAAGAAAGAGATGGTTTTGTGATGAGTGAAGGAGCGGGTATCCTAATATTAGAAAATCTTGAAAGTGCTTTAGAAAGAGGAGCCTCAATTTATGCAGAAGTGCTCAGTTATGGAACAACGAACGATGCTTATCATATGGTCCAACCTCAACCCACTGGTGAACAGGCGAAAAAGGCAATTGAGTTGGCTCTCCAGTATGCGAACATAAAGCCTGTCGAAGTTGATTATATTAATGCCCATGGAACCTCTACACCATTGAATGATAAGATTGAAACTGAGGTTATTAAAAACATTTTTGGAGAGCATGCCTATCAGGCACCCATTTCCTCTACGAAGTCAATGATAGGACACTCATTAGGAGCCGCTGGCTCAATAGAACTTATTGCAAGTGTTCTAAGTATAAAAAACCAGTTTATTCATCCTACGATCAACTACGAATTTCCAGATCCAGAGTGTGATTTAGATTATGTTCCTAATACCGGAAGAAAAGCCGTAGTTAATACGGTTCTAAAGAATTCTTATGGTTTTGGCGGGAAAAATTCTGTCGTAGTAATAAGAAAGTTTTTTAACTAAGAATAATCTGTGGTCAGGTTTACCTAATGAATACGTCTTATATTATTTCATGTGCTATAACAGGTACATTGAGTTTTTTACTGGGAATTTTTGTTTATTTCAAAAATAAATCTTCAAATATTAATAAAGTTTGCATGCTATTAAATTTAAGCATTTCGTTATGGCATTGGTCTATACTTGGTAGAGAAGTATCTTTTGAAAAGTCAAACGCCCTTTTTTTCGTAAGATTATGTTATGTTGGAGCCATCTTCGTACCCCCGCTTTTCTACCATTTTGTAAATTCTTTATTGAAATTAGAAAAAAATAGTTTGATTATAGGATTTTATGCGTTAAGCCTTATTTTCTTAATCTTCGATTTCACTCCTTTATTCATCAAAGATGTTGGGCCAATACTTTCCTTCCGTTTTTATGGTATTCCTGGAACGGTGTATCCTTTTTATGCTGTTTCGTTTATCAGTATTATAGGCTACAGCCATTACATCCTGATCAGACATTTTAAGAAAGTGGAAGGACAAACAAGGAATCAAATTAGATATTTATTGTTTGCAGCCATCGTTGGGTTTTTTGGAGGGGTATCGACATTTTTGCCAAATTTTAACATCGAAGTATTTCCGTTCGGATTTTATTTGATTTCAATATATGTCTTAATCATCTCGTATGCAATTGCAAAACATAGGTTAATGGATATTAATATTGTTTTAAAGAAGGGGACAACTTATTTTCTTTTGATGCTTCTCCTGTTTGTCCCATCCTTTCTCTTGATTCTCCTTTTCCAAAAGTTTATCTATGGGCATATCCATTACCTTTTCTCAGGATTTGTTCTTTCCCTTCTCTTGGTAGTGGCGATCCTGTTTAATAGGATTAAGCCACATACAGAAAAAGCCGTCGAACAGCTTTTGTTTAAAAATCGTTATGATTATCGTGAAACATTAGGAACATTTAGCAAAGCCATGGTGACGATCCTCGATCTACAATCTCTTTCAAAAAGAATAGTCGAAACGATTACTCAGACGATGGGGGTTGAGAAGGCATCTTTATTTTTGTGGAATGAAGAAAAAGGGGGGTATTCTTTATTCGAATCAAAAAATATAAAAATGACGACCTCT
>Ga0299915_10001783_pt1 | contig 15806 bp, 15 predicted proteins | sample RVTome_13_FD_200263 | JGI IMG/M metagenome (GOLD analysis project Ga0299915, IMG submission 200263) | Soil microbial communities from uranium-contaminated site in the Upper Colorado River Basin, Wyoming, United States - RVT92D227 (version 2) ... | reverse complement strand
CCCACATCGATTGCCCGAGACTCGATTTGAAACAAAACCCCCTGTACGAAGAGCTCGATATGGCCCTGCTCAGGACCCACTATTACGGCGGCATCAAGAAATACCAGTGGGTGGCCCAGCCCCTGGCCATCCACGGGGTCATCGTCAAGACCGATGGGAAAAAGGTTAAGGTTAAGGTGGGGGAGGCAGAGGGGGATCCGGTATTCACCATCTGCGACTTGCTGCCTCACCTCTCCCGAAAGGCTCAGGAGGAGAAGAAGCTGAAGGAGGCCATTGAGGCGGAAAAGCTTACCATCCTGGCTGGTCATCTTCCCTTTGCCGACCAGGAGGCCAAGGAGCGGGTGAAACTCAGGATTCTGGAACTCCTCAACGAGCAGTACGGCATTGTGGAGGAGGACTTTTTGAGCGCCGAACTCGAACTGGTGCCTGCCAGCAAGGCGCGGGACGTGGGATTCGATCGCGCCTTCGTGGCCTCCTACGGACAGGACGACCGGGTCTGCTCCTATGCCGTACTCAAGGCAATGGAGGTGGTTGCCGATCCCTCCTTGAGCACCATGGCCCTCTTTCTCGACAAGGAGGAGGTCGGCAGCGAGGGGAACACGAGTGCCAAGTCGCGCTTCATGGAGCTCTTTACCGCCGATATCCTGCGTGCCGCGGGCAAGGAGCCGAACGACATGCTGATTAAGGGAATCCTTTATAATGCCAAGGCCATCTCCGCCGACGGCACAGCGGGGATTGATCCCAATTACAAGGATGTCCATGAGGCCCAGAATAATGCCAAGATCGGCTACGGGGTATGCCTGAGCAAATTTACCGGCGCCGGGGGGAAATATTTTTCCAGCGACGCCAGCGCCGAATATGTAGGGGAGATCAGGGAGTTGCTCAACCGGAAAGGGGTTACCTGGCAGATGGGGGAGCTCGGCAAGGTCGATGAAGGAGGCGGCGGAACCGTCGCCAAATACCTCGCCCTCTATGGCATGGACATCATTGACTGCGGCACCCCCATGCTGAGCATGCACTCCCCTTTTGAGGTGGCCAGCAAGGGGGACATCTATGAGACCTTTCGGGCGTACCGGGCCTTCCTTGAGGAGGGATAGATGCGGTCCTGCCGGGAAAAGATCAAGCAACGGGAGGAGCTGCGGCATATCGTCGAGGGGTTGAAAAAAAAGGGGAAGCGTATCGTCTTTACCAATGGCTGCTTTGACATCCTGCACCAGGGCCACGTGCTCTATCTCGAAGAGGCGCGCCAGCAGGGAGATTGCCTGATCGTGGGGGTGAATACCGACTCATCAATCAAGGAGATCAAGGGGGAAGGGAGACCCATTATCCCGCAAGAGGGAAGGATGACGGTCCTTGCCGCCTTGGAGGCCGTAGACTATGTGGTTCCTTTTGACGAGCCGGATCCCTTCGCCGTTATCTCGCACCTGCGCCCCCACATCTTGGTGAAAGGCGGGGATTGGGATCAAGAAGAGGTGGTGGGCAGGGAATTGGTGGAACAGACAATCGTCGTGCCCTATATCGAGGGGATGTCGACCTCCGGGATCATCGAGGCCATCCTCCAACGATATTCCTAGCAGGGTCTCAAGTCCCCATGCTTCGACAGGGGGGATGCCCCAGCAGGGAGAGACAGTTGATCTACAAGGTTGTGGAGTCGAGCGTGGTAACCGATGAGGTCTTAGAGCGGATCCTTAACCAATGGGTGCAGCAGGGGTGGGCATTCGACAGCATCCACTTTGTGACGAGAGAAGCATCGAAGAGGCCCTCGATGGCCTTTCTCTTTTTTGTCCGAGAAGAAGATCTATCCGACCCAATGATCGAGGGGTAGCAGAGGCGTTTATCCCAAGGCGGTCTGAACCCCCTCATTTTTTGCCTTGGCCTCCTCATACCATGCCCGTAAGTGGTGTCTTTCCAAAAGCAGATAGAAGGGGGAATTCTTCCTGACTATCTCGTAGACCGCCGTTGCCTGATGGATCTCAAATCCCCTGAATACCAATTCTCCGACGTAGCGGAAGAGGTCAAAGTGCAGTTGACCATTGAGCCGCTCAACACAGAGGCAGAATTTCACTTCGGGTGAGGGGAAAAAGAAATGTTGCTGGATCTCGGCATGTAGGTCGTTGGCTAACACCGTTTTATAAAAATTGTATTTATGCGGGCTTGTCTCTCGCAGATAGGTCTGCAGGGCCTCCGCACTCAGTGCCTCTCCGAGGTTATAGATGTCGTTGAAATAGGTTAAGGTTTCCCACCCATCATCGCCGGAATCTTTCATGCCCTTTTCGATATCTTTCATGAAGAGTGCGGAAGCGGTTTCCACCACATGACGCGCGGTTTCTTCGTCCCTCCTCTGAAGGATCCTTTCTACCATCGCGCTCAAATCCGATCTCAGGGACAACGCATAGCTCTTGTCGATGAATACAGAGAACGGATAGGTTAGTGTTGGGTTTTCCCTGACCCGTCGAGCATTTCTCAGGAGTAGATCCAATTTTTTTCTGATCTCGGGATTTCTCCCCGTCCCCCTCGCTGCCTCGTTGAGCTTCTCGGCAATGGCAACGTTCATCTTTCCCCAAAAGGGGTCATCGAAAGAGATGGTCTCGGCGGCATCGCCGTACGATATAAAGAGACCGTATTCGACGCCGGCGTCTTTACCGACAGCCATCTCCATCTCATAGGCCCTGTTCAACTCCGCTTCCTTGCCGTATGATTCCTTCAGCAGTAGTCTTAATCTCTCCAGCTCTTCCCGTTCCTCCGCGCAGACCAGTCGAAATATATCATTGAGATCATCATGCCCTATTGAGCCGATGCTCTCCGCCAGCTCCCTTTTTTGCTCACCGAGCCCTTCCATCAGAATCAACAAATTCTCTTGCAGGGCGATGAGGCTCTTCTTTTTCTCAGGGTTTGCCTCGCATTCAATCTGGCGTGGCAGATTGTCAAGCTGCTGTTGGTAATGGGTACACTGGGCGCTGAAGTCTTCTTCTTGGGCTTTGATCATTTGGACGGGATTGAGAAATTCCTTGAACATCAGTTCACGCTCAATCCCTTCGATGCTCTTCTCGACGTCCTTGCGTTCAGCGAGAATGGCATTACGCTCTGCCCGATAGCGTTCCCCGACGAGCCGCGATTCATCCCCCTTGCAGAAAAGGCCTTCTCGCTCATGCATTTGGTCTGTGTATGCATCGAAGATCTCCCTCAATTCCTGAGAGAGGGCGACAAGTGAATGTATTCTCCCGGAGAAGGAGAAGGCATCCCCCACGAGATTGTTCAGCTTTACCCCTGCATCGGTGTAATATTTCTTGGCGACCTCAAGAACGGGGAGAAAAAAGCCCTTGAGCATAAAATCGGCAGTGGTTATCTCTTTGGATACGCACATCCTCCGGGTGAACCCCCGAAGATCCATAAAGAGATGACCTTCCTTCTTTATCGTGAGATCCCGCAAAATGGGGCGCATGTCTGTGGCAAGGCGGTAGATACGTCCACCCTCGTATTCGTCCTCAAGCTCATCGCGCTTCTTGAAGGTCTGACGGTCATCCAGGTAGTGCAGGGATTCGTCTAACCCCGCATTCCACAGCTCATCAAGCTGGTAGAGAAAGAATCCCTCGATGACATCTCTCAGTTGTTCTTCCTCCCTCGAACTGAAAAAGAGCCTTTTCAGTGCTCTTCCCTTTTTTTGCGACTTAACGGCGTTTTCGATACCGACCACCCTCTGTGCCTTTTCTTTGTCCGAGGAATGCGAGGTTTCGGCGATGAGTTTGCTCAAATCTTCTTCAAACTTCTTCCCTGCTTCATCCTGGGTAAGGATGCTCTGGATTACCTTGTTGCTCTGAACGAGATGGTAGAGCCAGAGATCTTTGCCTCCGCTGTAGTCTTCATAATCTTTCAAGTAGTTGAAGACCGCGGTACGAATCCTCTTGAGCGACCAGAGCTCGATCAGTTTTTCTCTCAACCTCTTATGCCTCTTGGCGTGGTGGACGAGGGCCTTAAGGCCCTCGTCGATATTTTGGAAGTCAAGCTCAATGGTGTGCGTAAGGGTCTGCAGGAGTTCAAACCCTTCCTCATCGAGGTGATAGGGGTTGAGGTCATTTTTGAAGAGGCTGGGTCTTATGGCGACAAAGGTCAAGGGGTTGGTGTTTCCTCGAATAAGATGTTCCAATCTCGAGATATCTATGGCGAGGTCCTTGTAGCGAATCTCATTGAAGACTTCCGCCTGGATCTCCTTCAATGAGGAATAGAACATCTGCCCCACCGCCTGTTCCAATCTCTCATAAGAAAATCGTTTGATATTTACCTTCTTGAGGGTTTCCTTGACCTTCCTCAGGTGGGCTACTAAAGAGAGGTGTGTCAAGTACGCGATGTCAGGCCGCTTATCATCTTTTATCTCTTCTTCTATCGCCTTCAGATAGAGCCTCTTTATCGCCCACAGCATCCGGCCGGGATCTTTATACTGTAGAAACCATCCCTCTACTACCCCGGCATCGAGATAGGGATTGTGGTAGATCGCATCTTCCGCAATCTTTTTTGCTAAAGGACGTGCGCTTAAATCCCGCGTACACAGGTACCGTTCCATGACATCTTTGGGGCGCTTGGGAACGGATGCAGGCATAAAGGCGTGCAGGGGTGTCCTTGCCTCCCGTTCGTTCCTCTTCTTGAGCAAATCGACCAACTGCTGCACGGAGGCGGAGATGGTGTCGGCTACCTCTCGATCGACGAGAAAGGGGACCTTCTCCCTTCCCTCGCCGAGCTTGAAAGGCAATCGTTCTGTCCTGAGTCGCAGATATATCTGGGGATCGATCTTCTTTTGCTGGCAGAACTGTGTGATCTCAGATATGAGTTTTAATCGAGAGGTTATGGACTTCATATCTCTTGTACTGGTGTCCGCTTCCTCTTTAGATTTTTATTCCTCATAGTTATAGCATAGTATGCTCTACTGTGCAATTGATTTGTTCGTTCTGCTTGACTTCTCAATGACGGGAAGCATAGAATGTGGATGCTCAGCCCAAGGAGAACAATGGACCAGAAGCGGTTGGAAAAATTATTGCATTCTATTCAGAAGGGTGAGCTCACTGTCCAGGAGGGCATACAAAGGCTCAGGACCCTCCCATTCGAAGATATCGGCGAGGCCATGATAGACCACCATCGCTCTCTGCGTAAGGGTTTTCCCGAGGTGATCTTCGGTCAAGGAAAAGACGCCGAGCAGGTGATCAAGATCATGGAGAGGATGGTAGAGGCGCAGGACAACATTCTGGTGACGAGGATCGAAGAGGAGAAGGCAAAGGCCGTTTTACAACGGTTCCCTCAGGCCAGTTATAACCAGCGGGCGCGGACCATTACCCTCCGGCTCAGTGAGGAGACGGTGACGCAGGAGGGGATGATACTGGTTGTTGCGGCGGGGACCTCTGACATCCCCGTCGCCGAAGAGGCGGCAGTAACCGCTCGCATCATGGGCAATAGGGTGGAGACCCTCTACGATGTTGGGGTATCGGGGGTGCATCGTCTCCTGAACCATCAAGAGCGATTGATGGAGGCCCATGTCTTGATCGTCGTGGCCGGCATGGAAGGGGCCTTGCCGAGCGTGGTGGGGGGGTTGGTGGCGAGGCCGGTGATAGCGGTGCCGACGAGTGTGGGTTACGGGACCTCATTCGGGGGGCTGGCGCCCCTCCTGGCTATGCTCAACTCCTGTGCCTCCAATGTTGCCGTGGTGAATATCGATAATGGATTTGGCGCAGGCTATATCGCGAGCCTGATAAACCGGTAGATGTCTATGAATATCAATCCTTTTTCCTCTCTCTTTAGTGGTTGTGTCGCAATTCAAATATCTCCCTCTCCCCTGCCGCTGTGCGGCATCCCAACTTCTATATTTTTCGCTAAAGAGGAGCGGGACATCAGAGGGGAGAGGGCGGGGGTGAGGGGTTCAACTAAAAGGCATTTGACATATTTTTTATTGTAACCCCTCATCTGTGTCGCTATGCGACACCCCATCAATAGAAATATCCGAATGGTAGGGGGCCGCCTTGGGGCATCCCGTAGTCCATGATTTATGCAAGGTGGTTCGGGACTACACCTTCTCCCCTTTTTAGTAAGGGGAGAAGGGATATGTGGTGCTAAAAAGTAATGGTAACGCAGTCTCTTGAGGGGAAAGGATGCAGGCGGGTCCGGGTTGAGGCAGAGCGCCGTGAGGAGGAGATGAGCAAGAGGATAAAGATTTGCATCGGTGATTCCGTTGTGCAGGGTGAGTTGAATGAGAGTCCTACAGCCTTACTCATCTGGGAGGCGTTGCCCATAGAGGGCACGGGGAACCGGTGGGGCGAAGAGATCTATTTTGCCATACCGGTGAAAGCCGAGCTTGATGATACGGCTCGTGCCGTGGTCGAGCGGGGGGATCTGGGTTATTGGCCGCAGGGGCTCGCCCTGTGTATCTTTTTTGGGCCTACGCCGGTGAGCCGGGGAGATGAGATACGCCCAGCCAGCCCCGTGAACCTCGTGGGCAAGATCAGGGGTAATCTCCGGGTCCTCAAAGAGGCGACAGAGGGAACGATGGTTCGTTTGGACAAGGAGGAATAGGTGGCATCATGAATGGTGATACTTTTTATGCGATGGTCGCGGATCTTCTGGGCCCTGTTGCGGCTTTTTTGAAGGGTATGAGACCCTTTGACCCCTTGATCTCCATAGGTATCTTGGGTCTGCTCGCCTATATCCTCATCAGGGGGCAGCGGAGGTACGAATTGTTATGCATGGAGGCAGAGGCCCTGATCCGGCGGTATATGATCTTTCGGGGCAAGAGATATGGTGCCCCTGGCCAGATCCAAGCCCGGAAGGGGACGAGCAAAAAGGTACTGCAGACCATTTCCCGGAGCTGGAACAAGTTTAAGGAATACCACGTCGAGAAGAGAATGCTGCTCGAGAGGAACTACCAGGGGATGAAGAAGGGCTTTATCCTGGGATGCATCCTCCTGGCCCTCAACACCCTCAGGGAGGGGATTGCCGGGCTGCTGATCACGGAGCGTTCCTCGGGTTTTTTCATCGGCCTCTACCACTATCTGCCCCACTACCTCCTCGTGGTGGTGGGCGTTACCCTGCTGCATATACAGCACGAGGAGGTGTGCAGCACTCCCCCCCACCAAATGGATCCCGCCTTGGAGGCCATTTTCGCCGCATTCGACCGGGAAGATTCCCGCCTTTCCGAGGAGTTCGATCCTCTGGAGGGGGAGGAGGGGGAGGACTAGGCCTTATATCTCGAGGGGGGTTACCTTTTTCCGCCATCTCTTTATCTGCGCCCGATGGCGCTTGGCTTCCAAGATATGTTCCTTATACGAGAAGGGGATCGAGGTAGGGATACGCGGCCTCCTCTTTCTGCCGAGGGCGTGCACCTTCAGCTCGAGGCGCCGCAGGGCCAATGCCTTGTTTCGGGCCTGAGATCTATGTTCTGTGGCGAGGGCGGTGATGCCCGAAGGGAGATGCCGGATCCGCACCGCCGTCTCCCGCTTGTTTTTATGCTGTCCCCCCGGGCCTGAAGATTTAAAGGTTTCTACCCTGATCTCTTCCGGGGAAAAAGATGGCCTTTTGCATCTCCCGGGCATGGTATCCTTTCCTTACCTCTGATTATAGACTTCTTGGCCTGCTGAGGCCAGCGATACGAAGAGGACAGGGAGGAAAATTGACAGGAGATGGATATCTTGTAGAATGAGATGCATGTTACCTGGCAAAGCGGGGTTTCAAGGCTCGGGGTGATGTCCAAGGATCTTTTAACAACCCTCGTCGATCGGTTTAAGGGAGCAGCCCTGGGCACCTTTGTCGGGGACGCCATGGGCAGGGAGGTCGAGGGGTGGTCCCGGGGACAGATCAAGGCCCGATACGGCATCCTGAGCAGGATAGGGCAGGGGATCTACAGCGATGATACGGAGATGATGATCGGGATCATGGAGGCCTTAGAAGAAGACCCTGCTTTTGATCCTGCCCTCGCTGCCCGGCGGTTTCTGGCGAACTTTCACCCCCTGCGCAATTACGGAGCCCGGATCTACGGGATTATGGATCAGTTGCGCAAGGGAACCCCCTGGGACCAGGTGGGGACCGATAGCTGGGGGAATGGGGGTGCCATGCGCATCGCCCCTATCGGTTTCTTCTTTTATGACGATGGGGATCTATTACGGGAGAATGCCCTGCTCTGTACCCAAATCACGCACAAACATCCTCAGGCCCTGGCCGGTGCCTTGGCGCAAGCCATGGCCGTGGGGATGGCCGCGCACAGGGGGATTGAGGGAGAAGTCTTTGATCGCCGCGCCTTTCTGGAGGAGATCGTTGCCGGGGTGGAGGGGGTGGACAGCGCCATGGCAGCGGAGATCGGGCGGATTAAGGAACTGGTTACAGGCGGCGATCTTGAGGCACGGATCAAACGGATTGCCTCCGCCTTCCCGCGGGACGTGAGCGCCCTCGGGGCTGTGCCGCCTGCCCTCGCCTCTTTTCTTATCAATGATGATTTTGAGGCGACGGTGGTAACGGCGATCAACGGCGGCGGCGATACCGATACCATCGGGGCCATGGCCGGGGCAATTGCCGGCGCCTACTATGGATATTCATCTATCCCTGCAGCGTGGCTCGATCCCTTGGAAAATGGCGCCAAGGGGAGGGATTACGTGGTAGCGCTGGCCGAGGAGCTGGCCCGCATCAAGGCGAGGCACAAGGGATGAATCTCAAGAGAGGCGTCTTTCTCGATCGGGATGGCACCATCATCCAAGAGCGGGGTTACCTGAGCGATCCTGCGGCGATAGAGCTTATCCCCGGTGCTGCCCGGGCCATCCGCCTGATCAATCGCCTTGGCCTGGCGGCGGTGGTGGTGAGCAATCAGTCGGGGGTGGCCAGGGGCTACTTTCCTGCTTCGACTGTTGAGGAGATTGACCGGCGGTTGCGCTTGCTGTTGGAGCAGCAAGGGGCCTTTCTCGATGGGATCTACTTTTGTCCCCATCTGCCGGATGCAGGTTGCGTCTGTCGCAAACCAGAGCCGGGTATGTTACAGAGGGCTGCCGAGGAGCTGCGGATAGACCTCCCCAGCTCCTATCTGGCAGGGGATAAGGCGGCAGATATCGAGGCGATCAGCCGGGTGGGGGGTATGGGGATACTGGTCTTGACAGGCTATGGCAGGGAGGAACAGGAGGACAACAGGGAAGCCCAGCCGGATTTTGTCGCCCAGGACCTGTTGGAGGCCGCCTATTGGATCTTGTTACAAGAAGGTGCAAAAAGGAGGAACGAGATGGCCATTAAAAAAGAGTTGCTGGATATCTTGGCATGTCCCAAGTGCAAGGGTGCAATCGTCCTGACGAAGAAGGGTGATGGGCTTATCTGTAAGTCCTGCAAGCTCGTCTACCCGATCAAGGAGGACATCCCGGTGATGCTGATCGACGAGGCCCTCCCTTATAAGGGGAAAGATTGACGGAGCAGAGGGTATCTCTCCCCACGCGGGACGGCCTGCAGCTGGAGGGACGCGTCTATCGGGGAGAGGGGAAAGGGCGCGGTTCGATCATCCTCTGCCACCCCCATCCCCTTTACGGCGGCGATATAGATAACAATGTTGTCGTGGCCCTGCAAGGCGCCCTTGCCCAGAAGGGATTCTCCACCCTTCGCTTTAATTTCCGGGGGGTAGGGGGGAGTGAGGGGGGATGTGGTGAGGGGGTTACTGAGGTAGAGGATGTGCAGGCAGCCGTGGCCTTTGTTGCCGAGAAGGATGCCGGCCCCCTCTATCTGGCGGGCTACTCTTTCGGGGCGTATGCAGGGGTAAGGGGTGTGGCGCGGGATGACCGGGTCAAGGCCCTCGTCTGTATCTCGCCGCCGGTGGCCATCTACGATTTTGCCTTGCTCAGAGAGGAGCAGCGGCCGAAGCTCATCGTCACGGGGAAGCGGGATCTCATCTGCCCTGCCAATCTCGTGGAGGAGCTTTTTCTCTCCCTTCCCCAACCCAAGGTGCTCCAGATCGTCGATGGGGCCGATCATTTCTGGTGGGGGATCGAAGATCAGGCGGCCGACTATTGCATCGATTTTCTCCAGGGTCTGTGACGGGGATAGAAGACCCCGGCGATCCACCACCCCCATCGATAGACGAGCCTATACCACCAATATCGCGCAGCAAAGCGCTTCAGATAGGGACGGATTGTTTGATCATCTTGGGCATAGGCATGGCAGAAGCGCCTTTTGTCGCTCTCGGTCAAGGAAAGCCCCAACCTCTTGAGTTTTTCTGCCGATCTGTCCAGCCTCCTCAGGTTTTTCATCCTGCGCGAGGGGCTGAGGTGAGGGAAGACCGTGGATTTGTCAAAATCTATGAGAAAGACCGTTGCCCGCCTTCCCTTCTCCACCAGGAAATTCTTCAGGTGGAGGTCGGCGTGAAATATCCCCTTCTTGTGTATCTTTCGTACCGTCTCTGCGGCCTGCGCGATGACCTTCTGTCTCTGTGCCCCAGAGGGCTGCCGTTCGAGGTAGCGGATCAGATCGAAGGCTGCGTAAAGGTATTCGGTGATGAGGTACCCCCGATACCACCCTCCCCACCCCTTCTGCTTGATGGCTGCCAGGATCTTGAAGGTAGGCACGCCAGCTGTCCTGGCCTTTTCCGTCACAACGAGCTCCTGAAAAGGGCGGTTGCCGAAGAAGAAGAGGTCGCCGGTCAAGCGACGCAGCAGCCCGCCGTGCCGATATCTTCTGATGGCCACGGCACCGCCGGACCCCCTACTGACGAGCACCTCGCCCCTACCGCTGAGATGGCTTTGCCGGGGGGCCTTTTCCCAAAGCCCGACGGGATTGAGCAGCCCTAAGCGGCGCAGCCGGGCTGCCGACCCCGCGCTGATTACCATCTCCCTGTTTTCTTCGCGCTGGAATTGATAGCCCGCTGGAGGAAAGATCCTTCTCTTTACCATAGCGATTCGTCTTGATCCGAGGGTAGCTTAGGTAAGCCCTTTTCTCCGCCGGTCTCCTTTTTCTCTCCTGCCCTTGCCCAGTCCTTTCGGCCTGGTGTAGATCACCTGGTATCTATCCTCGGCCCCTTGGTAACAGATCATACACCCTTCACACTCGTCACGATCCTTATCCGGTGCTTCCACGGCGGCAAGAGGTTCCAGATGCACCTCATAGCCGGTCTGCTCATAGAGAGCAGCCATCTCGCTCAATCGAGGCTCGGCAGCGACAAAACGCCTCTGCCAGCCCTGTTGCATGAGTTCCGCTTCTCTCTCGGTCATGGCATCTTTTCTGCCACCAAGGCCTCTTTCAGCAAATGAGCATTTATGGTTTTCTCTCGATATATCGCTCGGCAGCTGCGGCGGCCAGGGCGCCGTCGCCGACGGCGGTGGTGATCTGCCGCAATCCCTTCTTCCGGCAATCACCGGCGGCGAAGATACCGGCTACCGAAGTCCCGCAATCCTGATCGGTGATGATATAACCCTTCTCGTCCAGCTCGACCAGGCCGCGGCAAAGATCGGTATTCGGCCTCTGGCCGACGGCGATAAAGGCCCCGCTGACGGCCAGTTCTCTTTGTGCGGCCTGCTTGAGGTCTTCCAGCAGGAGTGTCGTTACTACCCCTTCCCCCCGGATCTCTTTGACGACGGTATTCCAGACAAACTCGATCTGGGGTGCCTCCGATGCCTTCCTCTGAAGGATCTTTTGTGCCCTGAGCTGATCGCGACGGTGGATCACGTATACCTTCCTGGCGAGCCGACTGAGGTAGAGGGCATCTTCGAGTGCGGTATCTCCTCCCCCGATAACGGCTACCTCTTGGTCTTTGAAGAAGGCGCCGTCACAGGTGGCGCAGTAGGAGATGCCCTTGCCGATAAACTCCTCCTCGCCGGGGATCCCTAATGAATTCCACCGGGCGCCGGTGGCTATGATAATAGCCGAGGCAGAGAATCGCTTCTCACCCGCATGGACTATTTTCTTTTCTCCCGCAATTTCCACCCTGTCCACGGCGGTGAACTGCTGGATCTCCAGGCCGAACCTGGTTGCCTGCCGGGTAAAGCGCTCGATCAGCTCCCTGCCGGCAATGCCGTCGGGAAAACCGGGATAGTTCTCGATCATCTCCGTCATATAGGCCTGTCCGCTGGGGATCATAGACTCCAGGAGGACGGTCTTGAGATGGGCCCGGGAGGCATAGAGACCAGCGGTCAGCCCTGCTGCTCCCCCGCCGATGATAATCACGTGATAGTCATCCATGATGAATCATCCTTCCGATAGTCGCTTGAAATTTTTTTAATCCGATGGCGTGTCTCTCCATCGTTTCTCTATATCTATCACACAATTTAAACATTCTCTACCCATCTCTGCAAGACAGTTGTTATCGTCATCTTCGCTACTGGGCAAACTTGACAGGGATGGTTGATAGTATAAACTAGCCGTGTCGGAGGCTCCTCAGATGGTCAGGGGTGTGTGATGATACCACGGCGGATTGCCAAGGATCTCATCAAGATAGTAGGAAAGGCGGATGTCCTTACGGAGAAGGAGGATCTGGTTGCCTATTCGTACGATGGGACGACCTCGTGGGTCAGCGAGCCGGACGTGGTGGTCTTCCCCACCAGTGCCCAGGAGATATCCAAGATACTGAAGCTCGCGAATAAAGAGCGGATAGCCGTTACCCCCCGTGGGGCAGGGACCAACGTGAGCGGCGGCTCGATTCCGATACAGGGAGGGATTGTCCTTTGCTTCACCAAGATGAATACCATCCTCGGCATCGACAAGGAGAATCTCACGGCAACGGTGGAGCCGGGGGTGGTCTTGATGGACCTGAACACCGCCCTGGCGAAAGAAGACCTCTTTTTCCCCCCTGACCCCCAGAGCTTTCTCGGGGCGACTATGGGAGGCATCATCGCGGAGAATGCCGGCGGACCGGCGTGCGTTAAATATGGGGTAACGAAACAGTACGTCTTGGGTTTGGAGGTGGTTTTGCCGACTGGTGATATCCTCGACGTCGGCTCGCAAACGATGAAGAATGTGGTGGGGTATGATCTCACCATGCTCTTCACCGGCTCCGAAGGAACCCTCGGCGTCATCAGCAAGGCAACGCTGGCAGTCAAACCCCTGCCGCAGGCCACGCGGACTATCGTGGCGACCTTCGATGATATGGCCGTTGCCGGCGAGAACGTCTCTCACGTCCTCGCCAGCGGGGTCATTCCCTCCAAGATAGAGCTCCTCGATAACTGGGTGATAAAGAGCATTGAGCGGCTTCAGCCCATGGGACTGCCCAAAGATGCCGAGGCGCTCTTGTTGTTCGAGGTGGATGGCGTTGCCGAGGCAGTGGAGAAAGATGCAAGGCAGATCGAGGGAATTTGCCAAAGGCACGGCGCTCAGGAGATACGGATCGCCAAGGATACGGAGGAGGCTGAACGCTATTGGCTCGCACGCAGGGCTGGCTTCGCCGCCCTCTTCAGCGCGGGTCCTACCATCATGGCCGAGGATGTAACCGTTCCCCGGAACAAGATCCCCGCTCTCATCAAGCGGGTCAAGGAGATCTGCGAGCCGCGGGGTCTGGAATTCACCGTTATAGGTCATGCGGGTGACGGCAACCTCCATCCGAGCCTGGTGACGGACAAGAAGAATAAGGAACATTTTAACAAGGCCCACGAGGCGATGGAGATGATTATCGAATATGCCGTCGAACTGGGCGGGGTGGTGTCGGGGGAGCACGGCATCGGTCTGGAGAAGCGGCGGTTCTTCATGCGGACGGTACCGCCCATGGCGTTGGCGATCATGAAGGGGATCAAGGGGATCGTCGATCCCCATAATATCCTCAACCCCGGCAAGATCTGGGAGGCGTGAGCGCAACGAGGGCTTATCATGGCTGCCAGTAAGTGGATGCATATCGGGCATCTTCTGAAGATGCAGGCAACCAATTATCCGGGCAGACCCGGGTGCCAGGATAAGCACAAGAGTTTCACCTTTCAGGAGTGGAACGCGCGGGCCTGCCGGTTGGCTCATGCCCTCGCCCGGATCGGGGTAACGTACCAGGATCGCTTTGCCGTCCTCGCCTATAATAGGGTCGAGTGGCTGGATATTTACGGGTGCTGCGGCAAGGGAGGCCAGGTGATGGTTCCGATTATGTTCCGTCTCGCGCCTCCCGAGATCGAATACATCGTCAATCACTCCGAGAGCAAGGCCTTTATCGTGGAGGAACCGTTTGTTGAGATGATCAACAGCATCCGCGATAAATTGCCCACCATACCGCAGGATAATTATATATATCTCGGCGAGGGGAAGGCACCAGACGGCTATATCGGGTACGAACCATTCTTGGCCGGCGCCCCTGCCAAAGAGCCTGATCTTCTGGTAGACGCCGCCGATATCTGGACCATCATGTATACCTCCGGCACGACGGGGCGACCAAAAGGGGTGGTGAGAAACCATGAGAGCTTCATCGCCGAGTACCTGCTGGATATCACCAGCAGAGCGGTATTGCCCACGGACAAGGCGCTGCTGGTGATGCCGATGTGCCACGTCAACTCCATCTTCTTTTTCGGTCCCTACACCATGGTCGGTGCACCGGTGATGGTCTACAATATGCCAAGCTTTGATCCGGAGGATCTCTTGAAGACTCTTGCCGAGTACAAGATCACCTTTACCTCCTTGGTGCCCACGCATTACATCATGATGCTGGCGTTGCCTGATCGGGTAAAGGGCAGGTACGACGTCAGCTCCATCCGTCAACTCTTGATCTCGTCGGCACCGGCCAGAAAGGATCTGAAGAAGGCCATCATGGACTATTTCAAGAACGCCGAGCTCTGGGAGGCCTATGGATCTACCGAGGCCGGGATGGTGACGCTCTTGCGTCCCGAGGATCAGTTCAAGAAGCTCGGCTCCATCGGCAGGGAGATCTTCGGGATCGACAGGATCAAGATCCTTGATGAAGCAGGCAACGAGGTGCCGGACGGCGACGTCGGTGAGCTCTATTCCCGCACGCCCCAGGTCTTTACCGAATATTGGAAGGAACCCGAGCGGACGAAGGAGGCCTTCCGCGGCGAGTGGTTTTCTGCTGGTGATATGTGCAAGAGGGATGAGGACGGATATTACTATCTCCTGGACCGCAAGGCCAACATGATCATCACCGGCGGTGAGAATGTTTACCCCTCGGAGGTGGAAGGGGTGGTTGGCGCCCACGAGGCGGTAAAGGATGTGGCTGTCATCGGCGTGCCGGACACGAAATGGGGCGAGGCAATCAAGGCCGTGGTGGTATTGCACAATGGCTATGAACCGAGCGAGCGATTGGCTCAGCAGATCATGGAGTTCTGCAAGGGGCGAATTGCCGGCTATAAGCGCCCCAAGTCCGTGGATTTTATTCAGGATGAGGAGATGCCGCGGACCGGCAGCGGCAAAGTTCTTCATCGCCTTGTGCGGCAGCGGTATGCCCAAGGGAGTGATGAGTAAGAATTAACTATGATACAAGGCGTTGTGCATGCAGGGGCCCTGCATCCATGCAGGGTCCCTTGCGTTTGGAGAGATCTGCTCAGCCATTTTAAGGAAATGATCTATTCATCCGACTTCGGGGGATTGCTTTTTAAGTCGGTTTTGTTTATCATCTCTGTGATCGTGATTTTTTGTTGCTGAGGAGGTTATGAAGAAGGTTTTAATTGTCGGCGCGCTGGGGATGCTCGGGCAGGATCTCCTGAAGGTCTTTGCAAAGGGATACGAGGTGATCGGGGTGGACAAGGAGGAGATAGACATCACCCGTCAGGGGGCGACAATCAAGATCATTAAGGAGATTGCCCCGACCGTGGTTATCAATGCCGCCGGCTATACCGATGTCGATGGGTGTGAAAAGAAGATGCGCAAGGCCTTTGCCGTGAACGGTGAAGGGGCCA
>Ga0299915_10001778_pt1 | contig 15831 bp, 12 predicted proteins | sample RVTome_13_FD_200263 | JGI IMG/M metagenome (GOLD analysis project Ga0299915, IMG submission 200263) | Soil microbial communities from uranium-contaminated site in the Upper Colorado River Basin, Wyoming, United States - RVT92D227 (version 2) ... | reverse complement strand
CCGCGCATTCTTTTCATGGGAGGAAGCGGGGGAGCAAAGAGGATCAATGAATTGGCGCTGGAGCTGTCAAGGATCATGCCCGCCAACATCGAGATCACGATCATCAGCGGACAGCGGGATTACGAATGGGTGAAGAAACGCAGTGATACACGGACCCAGGTGATCCCATTCACCAATGAACCATGGACCGAGATCGGAGCGTCCGATATTATCGTCTCCCGCAGCGGCGCGCTGGCTGGTTACGAGATCATGGCGATGAAGAAAAAAGCGGTGTTCATCCCGTTCCCGTTCGCCATTGACGATCACCAGCATTACAACGGTCTATTCTTTGCCGCCGAAGGCGGCGGCATCGTCATCGAGGAAAAGGGGTTGACCGCAGAAAAACTACTGGACCGGATCAATGAATTGATGGGGCGGCGGATGAACAGCTCGCCCCACGCCCTCATCGACGCGGAGAAGTCGATCGTCGACGAGATCGAAAGGGAGTTTTCATGAAAAAGCTGCTGGGCAAGACGGAACGGCTTCATTTTATCGGCATCGGCGGTATCGGCATGAGCGGTCTTGCAGTCGTGCTCAAAAATTTAAAGTTCGAAGTGTCGGGGTCGGACATAAACCGCACGCATATCACCGAGGCGCTGGTGAAAAAGGGCATCCACGTGGTTTACCGGCATAAGAAGGAAAATGTCACCGGCGCGGACGTCGCGGTCTATTCGACCGCTATTCCGGAGAACAACCCCGAGATCAGCGAGGCAAAACGCCTGGGCATTCCTTTGATCCACCGGGGCGAGCTGCTGGCAGAACTGACCCGGCTGAAGATCTCCGTCTGCATCTCCGGCACGCACGGCAAGACGACCACGACCTCGATCGTCGGTGATGTGCTGCAAAAGGGCGGGCTTGAGCCGACGACGATCGTCGGCGGCATCGTCAAGGGTAAGAGCCAGGCGCACCTGGGGCGGGGCGATTATCTGGTATGCGAAGCGGATGAATCGGACAAGTCCTTTCTGCGCTTACTACCCGCGTACGCGGTCATCACCAATATCGAGGCCGAGCACCTTGACCATTACAAGAACCTGGATGAGATCAAGGACAGTTTCAGCCACTTTGCCAACCACGTGCCGTTCTGGGGATGTATTTTTCTGTGCGCGGACTCCCTGAGCGCCCTGCAGATCCGCAACAAGATATTCCGGAAAGTCATTTTCTACGGGCTTGGTGAATTCGCGCATCTGCGGTCCCGGACGATCGAGCGGACCGAACAGGGCACCACATTTTCCGTGTCGATGCATAACAAGCACGTCGGCAAGTTTATGATCAGGATCCCGGGCCGGCACAATATCACCAACGCGACCGCGGCCATCGGTGTGGGTATGGAATTGGGCATCAGGACCTCGTGTATCCGGGATTCACTGGCCGAATTCAAGGGCGTGCGCCGGCGCATCGAATATCTCGGTGAGGTCAATTCGATAAAGGTCTTTGACGACTACGGTCACCATCCCACCGAGATCGCGGTCACGCTCCAGACCCTGCGGGAGTATTATCCCAAGGAACGGATCATCGCTGTCTTCCAGCCGCACCGTTACAGCAGAACTTATCATCTTTTCGACCAGTTCGCGTTCGCGTTCCTGTACGCGAATATCGTGGTCGTCACCGACATCTACGCGGCCCATGAACTTCCGATCCCCGGCGTCACGGCCGACGCGCTGGCAAAAAGGATCAGCAAGGAACAGGACGGGGTGCATTACATAGCGGACTTTGACCGGATCGTCGATTTTCTCAAAGAAACGACCGCACCCAATGACATCGTGATCCTGCTGGGTGCCGGCAACATCAATGAAGTGAGCGGTCGTTTGTTAAAGGAACTGGCATGAAGAAAGCGTTTCGGATCAGTCCCGCAGCGGGTTTTGAGATCAGGCGTGGCGAACAGTTGGCCGGGCACACGTCGTTGGGGATCGGCGGCAAGGCCGATTATTTTATCCGCGTGCATTCCAGGAAAGGTCTCAGGCAGGTATTGGCGTTCGTTGCCCGGTACCGGCTGAGAGCTATGGTGATCGGCGCCGGCACGAACGTGCTCTTCAGCGACCGGGGATTCAAGGGTGTCGTGATCAAACTGTGCGGTTCTTTTTCGGAGATAAAAATGGGTGGAGAACAATGCGTATGCGGAGCTGGAGTTTATCTCAGGACGCTGGTGAAAAAAGCTCGCGACACTCAGCGCCGCGGCGCTGAGTTCCTTGCCGGTATCCCCGGAACGGTCGGCGGCGCCGTAAAAGGCAATGCTGGTGCCTGGGGACATGCGATCGCAGGGATCACGGAAAACGTAACGGTCATGACCAGGGACGGAAAGGTAAAGGTCCTCGAGGCGGAAGAGATCGGTTTCAAATACCGCAGTTCCAGGATCAGCGATCGTCACACGATCGTGTCGGTCACGCTGCGCCTGGGCAAGGGGCGCCGGTCGGTGATCTCCGGAACGATAAAGAAATATCTCGCCCAGCGGAATGCCCGCCAGCCCAGCGGCCGCAGCGCCGGCTCATTCTTCAAAAATCCGCCGGGGAACCCGGCCGGAAAGTTGATCGAGGAATGCGGCCTTAAGGGCAGCCGGGTGGGACAGGCGATGGTAAGTCTCAGGCACGGCAATTTCATCATGAATTGCGGTCGTGCTACGGCTGACGATGTGCTCGCGCTGGTCCGGAAGATCCAGAATGCTGTGCGCAGGAATAAAGGGATCAAGCTGCAGCCCGAGGTGAGGATAGTGCGATGATGCTGGTTGATGGCATCCAGCGCGCCGGTCTGTGGTTGGGTTTTTTCATCATGATCTTGGTGGTGTCATGCAATTTGCTGAGAAAAAAGGAAGAAAAGATCATTACGATCTATGACGTAATCCCGGAAGCCAAGGTTCTATCCGAAGTGGACGGGATCATCGAGTACCAGGGTGTCAGGTTTTATCTTGGCACCGGACGGCTGAACGAGAAAATGGCATATATTGATTCGCTGAAGCTCTATGAGCTTGGGGACCGGATGGAGGTCGATATGCGGTTCTCAAGGCAGATCATTATCAGAACAAGGCAATAGGAGGAGCTCTATGGCAAAAAAAGAGAAGATCGTGGGCATTGATCTGGGAACGACCAAAGTCGCGGCGATCATAGCGGAGGTTGACAACGGCGAGTTGAAGATCGTTGGTGTGGGTTCAACGCCGTCGTACGGTTTGAAACGGGGAGTGATCGTCAACCTCGAAAAATCGATCGGATCGATCAAGAAAGCGGTCGATGAAGCCAGCCGGATGGCGGGCGTCAAGGTCGATACCTGCTATGCCGGCATTTCCGGATCCCACATTGAGAGCATTAATGCCCACGCGATGATCGCCACGGCCCGGACCGGCGGCGTCATCACCAAACGCGACATCGAACGGGTCATTGAACAGGCACAGGCGATCGCCCTGCCGCTTGACCGGGAGATAATCCATGCCATACCCATCGAGTACATCGTGGACAACGAAAAGGGTATCAAGGACCCGATCGGCATGAGCGGTGTCAAGCTGGAAGCCGAGGTGCATATCGTGACGGCGGCGATCACATCCGCCCAGAATATTTTTTCCGCGCTCCAGCGCGCGGGACTCCGGGTGAAAGACCTGGTGCTGCAACCCCTGGCGTCCTCGTATTCGGTCCTGCAGCCCGACGAGATGGACCTTGGCGTCTGCCTGCTGGACATGGGCGGCGGTACAACGGACCTCGCCATATTCTACGACGGCGCGATCCGTTATACCCAGGTGATCCCGCTGGGCGGCGAGTATATTACGAATGACATCGCGATCGGCATCAGGACGCCACATGTCCAGGCCGAAACGATCAAACGGAAGTACGCCACACTGATGCTCACGCCCGAGGAGAAAAAAGAGGAGATCAAGGTGCCCGGCATCGGCGGTCGCGAAGACCGATTCATCACCAAGGAGACCCTGTACAATATCGTGAGCCCGCGGGTCGAAGAGATCATGATGATCGTCAACAAGGAGATCAAGAAGAGCGGGTTCTTTGACGTGCTGGGTGCCGGCGTGGTGATCACGGGCGGTACGGCCCGGCTTCAGGGCATGGACCGTTTTGCCGAGGAAATATTCAACCTGCCGGTCAAGATCGGAATCCCCAAGAAGATCGGCGGGCTGACCGATATCATCCTCGATCCGATCTACGCGACGGGCGTCGGCCTGATCATCTACGGGTTTGACAAAAAGAACGAATCGCTGATACCCCGGGCAAAGGGAGGCACCATCTTTGATGCGTTGAAAAAGCGGTTCGAGGATCTGTTCGGGAAATATTTTTAAAAACGAATGATGCGAATGAAAATAAACGAATGGTTCGAATTACAGCGACCGTGCATTCGTAAAATTCGCTATCATCCGGAATATTCGTAACTAAGGAGGTAACATATGCTGGAATTAGTGCAGGAGCCGAAATACTGTGCAAAGATAAAACTGATCGGAGTTGGCGGCGGCGGATGCAACACCATCAACTACGCTCAGTCATACGGGATTCAGGGCGTGGAGAGCATCGCGATCAATACCGACGCCCAGGTGCTGCAAATGAGCCAGGCGCCGGAAAAGGTGCAGATCGGTACGAACCTGACGGCCGGCCTGGGCGCGGGCGGCGATCCCGAGATCGGCCGCAAGGCCGCCGAGGAATCGCGTGAGCAGATCAGGGACCTCGTGAAGGACGCGGACATGGTCCTCATTACCTGCGGAGAAGGCGGCGGCACCGGAACCGGCGCGTCGCCCGTAATCGCCGAGGAAGCAAAGAACGCAGGCAGCCTGGTCGTGGCCGTTGTCACCAAGCCCTTTGACTTTGAGGGCGTCTGGCGGAACAAGAACGCCGAGACCGGGATCGACCACCTGAAGGAGATCGTGGATACACTTATCTGCATCCCGAATCAGCGCCTGGTAGCGATATCGCCGAAAGAACAATCGATCGTCGAAGCATTCAAGGTCGGCAATGTCGTGTTGTTCAACGCGATCAAGGGTATCGCCGAGATGATAACCAAGCCCGGACTCATTAACCTTGATTTTGCCGATATCCGGACTGTCATGATCGAGAAGGGTAAGGCCGTCATGGGCATGGGTATTGCTGAAGGCGAAAACCGCGCCGTGCAAGCGGCCCAGCTGGCGATTGCTTCGCCATTACTGGATGACGCGACCATCAAGGGCGCCCGGGGCGTGTTGATCAACGTGACCGGTGGATCCGATCTGACGATGACCGAGTTCAACGAAGCCGGCCTGATGATCCGTAACGAGGTCGGTGGCGACGCAAAGGTCATTGCCGGCGTAGTGATCGACGAGGAACTTGAGAATAAGGTGAAGGTCATGGTCGTTGCGACCGGTATCACGGACAAAGCACCCCAGACCGTGGTGGAATTCCCGGCGGTGAACACGCGGGACGACTTAGGACTGCCGACTTTCGTCCGGCAGAAGGAAAAAAAGGAATCAAAAGAGCGCCTTATCAACGAGAACGACCTGGAAGTACCGACGTTCCTGAGGAGGCAGATCGACTAGCCAGGGTTTATAGTAACTTATTTTACGCTGGTTTGACTTTATGCCTGTTATCCGCATGCGGTTGACTAAGTGGGCATATATAAGAATATTCTTGCGTGAATGACGATATTATGAGCGTGGATAAAATCATAAAATTCTTGAATCATGTAGAATATTTTTTATTTTATTGAGATAGTCACCCAACCATTGACAATTAACTGGAGTGCAGTATAATAAATTATGTGTAACGAGTTGACTCTTTCTTATGTAGGATTTTCAACAAGACAAGACAAGTTCTGTCGGTCTAACCGCGCAAAATCATCGTCATCGTCAATATCATTATTTTCAATCGGTTGGTGCGATCCATTTCCTGAATCTGCAACGGGCGCATATGACCTGAAAACAAGTAGCGTGCAAAGGAGGGAGCAATGCAGGTAAGTAAACATATGGGCAAGATTGTGTCTACATTGATAATAATCGGATATATTTTCCCCTGTAATCTCGAAGCCAACTGGACCACAACCGAATCCCGCCAGCGGCTGGGTTTTATCCAGGCCTGGAACGAAAACATGCAGGACGGCATCAGCCGGTTAAACATGGAGCCCCAGCAAGGCGGGGTCACGCCGGTCAACGGTGCCTTGCTGATCCCGGAAGCCGACCTGTCGTTACCCGGACGGAACGGCGCGGTCCCGATTCTACGGTATTACAATTCCAAGATCTGGGCAGCGGATAGCTCCATGGTTACGGTTGACAGCAACGCTTATTTGTTATCCCGCAATCTCTGGACCGGTACGGGCTGGAACTTCCATTTCGGCAAGGTCTGGGTGGCCGGCGACAGTGGCATGATCTATGAACAGCCCGGCGGTTTGCAGGTATATTTCAAGAAAAAATATCAGAGCGGCGATTATCTTTCGACCGACGGTGCGTTTCAACTCATGCATCTTTTTACCCGTCAGGACACGATTCTGGACAGCGTTGAGATCCGGACCGACAACGGTGGGATCATGAGGTTTGCCCGAAAATTCACCCAATACGACGTCCCGTTTTTCTATTTGACCCGGGTCACGGACAACAACGGCAATATAACCGGCTTTTATTACAGTATCTATTCATCCACGTACCTGCGGTTCGATTCCTTATTGACCTCGACCAAGCGCCGTTTGACCGCGCACTATCACCTGTCGCCTTATAGCGGCGGCGGAGATTATTCATATTATTTATTGGACAGCCTTAAATACAAGGGTTTTAACAATGTCAGTCTCAAGGTTGCTTATCACTACGATACAACGGCCTGGACCTACAACTCACCTTTTGGGTCATTGAACGGTGATGACCGGGGCGCATTATTATTAAAATCCATGGTCTATCCGGACGGCGATTCGGTCTATTACGAATACAACCAGTATTTTGAATTGACCGCGGTGCACACCCGCAATAATGGCGTGATCAACTACGAATACGAGACTTATAATTATTATAAGCCTGGGATCCCGGTCTATCTGCCCACCGATGAAGTGTATACGACCTGGATAAAATGGTATACCCGGGCAATCAAAAAGACCATCACCGACGATCCCTGGTCATCGCCCGATACGACGATCTATACCAGAGTTAACAGCAAGACCGGGAATCCGCCGAACGCATACGAGACCTCGATCACCAACCCGGACTCGGTCATGGTGCGCGATCCCGAGGGCAATTACCAGTGTTCGTTTTTCCGCGCCGGCTGGCGGGAATATGAGGCGCCATCATGGGGCGTGACCAAGGGCCTGGCGACCTACGGCATGCTCGATTCATCGGTAATATATAACCGGGGCGGCCGCAACCTGGGTACCACTATTGCTGGTCCAGCCGGGATCAAAAAAATCACGGCCGATAGTATATCCGTGTCAAAGCGCAGCCTGACCTATGGACCGGATTCGGTACTACGGGGTCAGGTACTATGACTACGACGATTACGGCAACCCCCGGCTGATCAAAAACATGGGTGATACATTAAATGCCAACGATGACTACTGGACCCGTCAGACCTATGCGTGCAGCGATGACAGTGCGACATTCTGGCTGAAAGTCACAGCGCATATCGATGAGCCGCCCATGACCTCGACCGTATCCTTTTACTCATTGCAGGGCGTCGATACTTTAATAATTAAGCGGCAATGGGGTAAATACAATGGTACTTGGCTGGTCACCGATGCGGACACCTTTGTTTACAATCCAGCTTATAAAAAGGCTGTGACTGTTTCCATTAGTTATCCCGACACCGATACCATCTGCATAGTTACGGCCACGGTCAAACAGATTGCCAGTCCTGACACCCTGCAGGTCTATGCCATCTATAACCTTTACAGTAGTAAAATCGTCGACAATGACAGCAGTTACAAAACCCGGGATGAGCATCTGACAAAACGGTTCTTCCGGCTGGTGACCAGCGAAACAATTACCTCAGACTCAGCCGGTACTAATGTCTTGGCTCAAACTTATTATTTCTACGACGACACGGTCAATATCGTAAAAATCTACACAAATCCGGTGCCGGTAAAATGGCAGATCCCCGCCGCGCCTTGCAATATCCGGGGCAACTTAACCCGGATCCAGCAGTGGAAAGGCGGTACCGACTATACCAAAAGTGAGCTGCGGTATGATCAGGTGGGCAATGCGGTCCACGCGATCTCCCATGCATCATCAAGCGCCGCTGAAACTACCTTTACCCATTATAACAAGCCTGATGATTCGTTGTATGCCTATTCTTGGCGTACGGTCAACCATATGGCCACCGCGATCTGCTCGTTGTATACCCGGACCGAATACGACTCGGCCACGGGTCTGGTCAAAAAGGCCTTTGACGTCAATAACGACAGCACGGTCATTGCCTATGACAGCCTAAATCGGATTCGCAAAATCTGGCAACCCAATGAAGATAATCCTTCGGTCATCAAAAGGTATTTCAAGGACGACATCGCCGCTTCCAAACCAGCCAACGTGATAGATTCGGTCAAGCTCGATACCCGGTGGCTGGTCGGTAAATCCTTCCTGGACGGTTTTTCCAGAATGATTCAGACCAAACAATACCGGACTGATACCACGGTCATCCAGAACATCACCTATAACGGCAACGGATTTAAAGATTCGGTCGGTAATCCCCATGAAGTGACCGGCACAATATCTTATGATTATTCGACACCGTCCTGGTCGGACATTACTTGTTTTGAGTATGACGGTGTCGGCCGGGATACCCTGATCACACATCCGGACGCCAAGAAGATCAAAATCAAATACCATGCTTATGCCGATACGATCTATGACGAGAAAAACAACAAGACAATATATTCCAAGAACGCTTTTGGTTTGATCGATACTCTGACCGATGCTAATAGCAATAAAACATATTACCAGTACGACAAACTCCATAACCTCACCCAGATCACGGACGCCGAATCCAGACTGACCAAATACTACTACGACAAGTTGAGCCGGCTCCGGGGTGCAGATGGTCCTGATGCGAGTTCATCCTGGACCTATGACGGCAATAGCGTTGATGTCTTATATGAATACGACGATCTTGGCAACCTCACGACTAAAAAAGACGCTCATGGCACGGTAAACTACGCATATGACGACCTGTACAGGCTGACTCGGATCCTGCATTCTCCGGATGGTTCCACCTGGCCCGATACGGTGAGATTGACCTATGATGTCGTAGTCGGCGCGCCTACTGGTTTAGATAATCCCAAAGGCCGATTATGGTCCCTGGTCACGGCCGGGATTGATTCGACCAAGTACTTCTACGACGACCAGGGTCGGCTCGGACTCAAGCGCGTCAACCTTACGGGCTGCACCGGCGAGAAAGCAATCACGTATAAATACAACGACGCGGACCTTTGCACTTTAATCAATATATCGCCGACTTATAAAACTATTTATCACTATAATGCACTGGGATATCTCAAGGACATCGGTGACCTTCAGATACAACCCGGCAGGCCAGATCACCAAACTGCAGTATCCCGCGACCCCCTCGGGCAGCGTGACCGATACCATCACCTATGATTCAAGGCTGCGGCCGATCCGGCTCAAATCCTATAAAAGCCGGGATACATACATCAACCTGACCTATCTTTACCAGGATAATTCCAATGTCGATTCGATCATCGACAGCATCGTCACGAATAACCGGCAGAAATATGACTATGACGCATTGAACCGGTTGACCACGGTTACCTGCCCTAACGGCAACCAGTCCTTCACCTACGATAAAGTGGGCAACCGAGCTTCTAAATCCGGCACGAATTACAGCTATTATTCCAGCACCAACAAACTTCAGCAGGATCATCGAGGCTACAAGTATTACTATGATAACAGCGGCAATATCCTGAGACACCGCCAGGGTAGTCCGGAAACGACGGTGGATTCCTTTGCTTATGACTGGAATAACCGGCTCATCTACTACAAGAAAATATCATCGGGTGTTTATTGCGATTTTGCCTATAATGCCTCTGGACTAAGAATAAAAAAGCATTATAATGATCCGGGGAGCGAAACTGAAACCACGACCTATTATATCTACGACGGCATCAACCCGATCGCCGAATACGGCCCGGACGGCACCATCCTTAGCCGCTATATTTATGCCAGCGGCATGCATGTCGCCAAAATATCGGGCACGGATACGACATGGTATCATGGGGATGCGCTGGGATCAACCAGAAAAATGACCAAGGAAGACGGGACGGGTTATGATTGGTCGGCAACGTATTATCCCTTCGGCGAGATGACGCAGACGGGAGCGGGAAATAACGCCCACGGATTCACGGGCAAAGAATACGACAGTGAAATGGGTTTGAATTACTTCTGCCTGCGCTACTACGATCCGCAGATCGGGCGGTTTATGACGCTAGATCCGGTAGATCAGAAAGGGATATCGCCGTATGCTTATTGTTTCAATAATCCATTAACATCAATCGATCCATCCGGATCGGGGCGAGAAGATTATATGACACCTATTCGAACGCAGCAAGTTCATGCCGGGGGTGGTGGAGGAGTACCCTTTGGCTGGGCACCGGTGCATCATACCGAGGAAGAGGATTTGTGGCATGATCAGGTAATGTTTTATTGGACGCACAAAGTATGGGGTACTGACTGGCTGTACGAATTAGCGATGTCGCATGCTGAACCCTTGGACCTTGAGTTTTTTGGACCAGGATGGGACTATGCATTAGATCCTAACAGAAAAATGAGTTCTGAAAAAAGGCAATTGCTTAAGGAAATTTTGTTTTATCTGTGTTCAGGTATAGTTGAGGTAGATGTGTTGACGACAAACGGATGGCAGCATATTAATGTCGGACTATGGATAATGGAACACGACGTTAATATTATTGATAAATTTTTACCTGGTTTAGCAGGTGAAACGTCGGCACTAGATCCATTGACGATGAATCTTGATCTCAATGCAATTGCGGGGCAGGCCAATGCAGTCATACCAGCGTACTTTGACCTTGCATCAATATTGCTTCATGAAGCTGTGCATCTGATTCAATTTTCCTATGGAATTGCGCCAACAGCTTACACGGACGCTGCCCGAGATGCAATATATAATAGCATGGAAAGGACGGCTCTCGGTATCGAAGCCCTGTATTTTTCTAATCAATGGAGCTCAGGAAGGCGCGCGGACTGGATAAAATATTGGCAAGAAGTCAACGAAAAGTAATAGAGAATGAGAATCCCTTGGTAAAATAAAGCATTTAATGAATAGACTTGTGATACGACTGGCACTGGGTTGGCTCTTTGTTATCATGAGCCTGGATCTAGGTTCATGCGCACTGAGGGTATCGCGGGGTCTTATGCATATTGATCTTGGCGTTGACACGATGCTTGTTAGCCGCGAGCTTGCTTATGTTGACGCGTCTTTTTCGGAAAACATTGAATTGGTCGGCGCTGCCTTCGGATTGAATACAGGTAGAAAAACTATTATTGTCATAAGTTCTTTCTTTCCGCAGACGAGTTATTTCAGGGCTGATGTATATTATGATGATTATGATTTGGTTCTACTCATGGATACAAACTTGATCATGGATACGATCCGATTGAATTCTGATTCGATCATCTATTTATTTTCAAGGAAGATGTTTCCGCCTCTTTTTGCCGAGGCATGCACCACATTGAATGGTTTCTATTTCCCGATATCAAGAAATGCGAAAGAGTTGACAGGACAAGTGATTTTTCAGGGGAAAACCTTTGAACTGCCTACGGTTGAATTCAATAAATACACTGGAAAAATTTATGGTCAGGTTAGCGGCAAGGTTGATTTCAAGGCAGTGAAACTGAACGCGAAAAAAATGTCGCAGTATCTCAATACTACAATGTTTCCCTATAAATTACGGCTACGCGGACTCCTGGAGCAACAAGAATTAAAATAAACGCGACACACTACTCGCACGGTACGTTTACGCCAATGGCATGCATGTTGCTAAAATATCGGGCGCGGATACGGTCTGGTATCATGGTGATGCTTTGGGATCGACCAGAAAGATAACCAAGGAAGACGGCACGGCGTATGACTAGGCAGCGACGTATTATCCTTTCGGGGAGATGACGCAGACAGGCAATGGCGCGAACACCCACGGCTTCACGGGTAAGGAAATTGACATGGAGATGGGCTTGAATTACTTCTGCCTGAGATACTACGATCCGCAGATCGGCAGGTTTATGACCCTGGATCCGGTGGATCAGAAAGGTATGTCGCCATACGCGTATTGTTTCAATAATCCATTAATATCTCTTGATCCAACCGGAGCAGCGCGTGAGGGTTATGTGACGCCTATTCGACCGCGGCAGGGTCATGCATCGGGCGGCGGGCGACTGCCCTACGGCTGGGCGCTAGTGCATCATACCGAGGAAGAGGATTTGTGGCATGATCAGGTGATGGAATATTGGAGTTACAAAGCATGGGAATTCACAGGGTGGGGTGACTGGCGCAATCGAGGATCAATGGAAAGTTACTTATGTGCTAACCCAGTTCTTTTCGCTGAACTGTGGGAAAAAGAGGATATTAGTCGAATACACTGGTATTTTATTAAGAATGACTATTTCAGAATAACAGAAACGAAACCCGGTGAACGAATTACCACAGAATATTTTTTCAATCCAATAACCATGGGCATTGGGATGAATGTAATTACCGAATTGTTGGGTTGGGAACTGGCCTTGAGTTTAGTGGATATTAGCATCGCCGATCAGATGGTTACCGATGCGAAAGCGGCGTTTGGGCCGCCTACCGTATTACGGGTAAGTTCTGCTTTGTATGCCGATATTGCTGATGAACCTGGATTGATTGTGGATGAGATTTTTTGGACGGTGGTAACTCTGGGGGTACAGACATCTGTATCAGGTGGATTCCCGATTGGATTAAAAGCTATGTATCATGGACCACATCACATTTTTGATGGACTCCCGATGAAACATTATCAATTACAGATTTGGTTAAGACATATAGGCGGAATAACCTACCGCTATCCGTTATGGCCATGAAAGTATGCGAATAAATATTGATTCAGGAGAGGCGCTAGGTAAAGCAGCAATATACTATCATGACGCCAAATTCTTACAACACGGTATGAAATACACAGAAGCAGAAAGAGTATTCAAACTCGAATTGACACGGGTTAAATATGAAGAGATGACGATCCTTTTGAATTTGGGATTTTTAAAACTGTGTATGGCACCAAGAACAACTTCTGTCATGGTTTTTTTGGGGGTAAATGGAGTGTCGTATGACAAAACGAGATTTACAGACGATGACCCTCCTGGCAATATACTAAACTTCGTTTCATTTTACCCTGATGAACACAGACTCGAACTAGCGTGTGATGGAAAAACCAAGATTAATCTAAATATTAAGAATATAAATGGTTATTTTGAGGATAATCAATTATTGGGTAAATTACATTACATTTCATTTTTCGGTGCTGAAATCGAAAGATCTTGACTAGATAGATATAGGGTCAGCCCTCGAAATTAGAAAGTAATTGACAAAATCAGGAAAAAGAATATAATGAGAGTATGGCGCGTCCCTATCGATTACGCAGTGAAAACTGTCTATACCATATCATGAGCCGGGGCGATGACCGTAAAAGAATTTATATTGGGTCGGGAGATTACGAAAAATTCATGAGTTATGTAATTCAGGCCAAAGAACGATACCGGTTCTATTTTTATGCTTATTGTCTAATGCCCCACCATTTTCATCTGCTGCTGGAAACGAGGTTGGCGAACATCTCAGCTATTATGCATTATATCAAGGGGGCCTATACGGTGTATTATAATATTCGCCATCAACGGTGTGGGCATCTTTTTCAGGGTCGGTTCAAATCCATCGTTGTTGATAAGGACAGTTATTTTCTTGAATTAAGTCGGTATATGCATTTAAATCCAGTGCGGGCGGGGATCGTGGCGGATCCGAATGAATATCACTGGTCAAGTTATCATGGATATACCGGCGGTAAGGATGCTTATATTGATTTTGATCAGGTAAAGGGATACATGAATAAGGATCCTGGCGAATATCGCCGTTTTGTCTTGGACGGAATCAGGAGCCCTGGTAATCCCATGCGTGATGTGTATGCAGGATTTCTGTTAGGTTCGGTTCCTTTCATCAAGGCGAGATTAAAAGAGTTGGGTCATCAGGTTACCAGTGATGATATTACCTATAAGACGGCAATGCAAGATGATAAGAGCCGAAGCGAAACCATAATATCCAGGGTGACCCGTCACTTTGGAGTAACGCTGAACGAACTCAAAGGGAGTAGGACCAGGCCATCCAGAGCACGTCAGATCTTGGTCTATCTGCTACGAAAATACACAGGATTGACTAACCGTGAGATTGGCGAGGTGGTGGGCCTGCGGTTTTCCGCGGTGAGTAAGGCGGGTTTGCAGATTGAGCGATTGATGGCGGTTGATAAAAAAATAAACTTCTATGTCAAAAAGATAATTTCTAATTTCGAGGGCTGACCCCAATGGCCAACAGTTGCGACCACCTGCAGTTTATGCACTGGAACAAGTCATCCTCCAATCAACTGTTGTGCTTAATAGAATAGCAAAATATCTGCAATAGTTCATCTTGACAATTCTTTTAGGAAATGTAAAATATACTGGAGATTAATAAGATTATATGTCTAATACATCAAAAGTTATTTTATTCTCTGTGAATTTAATATTTTTGGTTTTTTGTTATGCCCAAATACCAGATACATTATGGACGCGAACCTATGGTGGTGTAGGTGATGAAAGAAGTTGGGGAAGGGCTGCTCAACAGACAACCGATGGTGGTTATGTCATTTTTGGCCAATCCAACTCATTTAGTGGAGGTGATTATGATTTTTATATGGTAAAAACGAATCCATTTGGTGATACATTGTGGACAAAAGTTTATGGCGGGATTGGTGATGAATTTTGTTATGCCGGACAACAGACATCGGATGGTGGTTATATTCTTGCAGGAATGACGAATGCATTTGGTGCTGATAACTTTGACATTTATCTTGTAAAAACTGATTCACTTGGTGATATAATGTGGACAAAAATGATTGGTGATTCAGTTGGCATTGAGTCAGCAAGCGGTATTGAGCAAACATCGGATGGTGGTTATATTCTTGCAGGAATGACGAATGCATTTGGTGCTGATAGCTTTGACATATACCTTGTAAAAACTGATTCACTTGGTGATACAATGTGGACAAAGACATTTGGTGGGATCGATAATGACCAAGCATATGAGGTTAGCACTACATCGGACGGTGGTTATATTATTGCTGCTTGGACCAGGTCATTTGGTGCTGGGAATTATGATGCATATATCATTAAGACAGATTCGCTTGGTGATACATTGTGGACTTTTGTTTATGGTGGTCCTCTAATGGATAAAGCATGTGATGTTATCGAGACATCTGATCACTATTATCTGGTTGTGGGGTGGACATATTCCTATGGTGCTGGATGTGATGATATATTAATATTGAAATTAAATACAAATGGTGATACACTGTGGACGAAATTATATGGAGGGCCATCGTATGACATAGCATATTCAATTCAAGAAACGATAGATTGTAATTATATTATTGCTGGTGGATTATCATTATTGCCATCCAACCTAGATCTTTGTCTCTGGAAAATTAATACAGATGGAGATTCCTTATGGGTTCTAACCTGTGGCGGTAGTCATGATGATATTGGATTTACAGTAAAGCATACAAGTGATCAAGGCTATATGGTGGCAGGCTTTACGAATTCCTTTGGCTCAGGTAATTATGATTTTTATCTTATGAAGA
>Ga0299915_10001776_pt1 | contig 15841 bp, 17 predicted proteins | sample RVTome_13_FD_200263 | JGI IMG/M metagenome (GOLD analysis project Ga0299915, IMG submission 200263) | Soil microbial communities from uranium-contaminated site in the Upper Colorado River Basin, Wyoming, United States - RVT92D227 (version 2) ... | reverse complement strand
GCCGGCGGTATCAGGTGCGACCCAGGCGACACTGCTGCCTTCGCCCTTAATGGTTCCACCGTCAGCCGACCACTGATATGTCAAGGTATCGCCGTCGGTATCGTTGGCTTCGCAGACTATCTGGGATTCCGACAAGGTGGAGGCCTCCTTTTCGGCTGTTAGAGAATTGATGGTGGGAGGTTGGTTTGGTGGTGGCGGTGTTGGTGGTGTTGGTGGCGGTGGTGTGGGAGAGAATATATTACAAGCGCTGTTTAAGAGCAGCACAGCGATGACGAGCAAAATGGCTAACTTGGACTGATTGTGCCACGTTAATATGTTCAATCTGAATCGGCTCATATTATATTCCCTATTTATCCTGCCTTTTGGCTCCTTTCCCGAGCTTAGCTAACCACGGTTGCGAAGACAGGAAACCGCCGGGATGGACAAATATTATAGTCAGAGCCAGGGCGAGAAGTACAATGTCGAGCGAGAGTGACTGTACATGTGTGAGTGTGCCGAACATCTTTTCCCATATGCCAAAACATTCGCAGGAAGTGAATCTGGTCTTCCCCTGGCTGATGTACCAGGAATTATTGGCTATGAAGGCTGCAATCAATGGCAATGAGATGGCTGCAAAGAGGCGCGGCCAGATACGAAGGAGAAGGAGTATGCCTAGGCATAGCTCTGTCCAGGGGATGATATAGGGGAAAAATATATCGCCGATAAAGTAAGCCACTCCCGGCGTTAGCCAGGCATCCGGCAGAATGGCACCGATGAACTGCATAGTTTGACCAGGCATCTCACCGAAGCCGAACGTCTTACCGCTGCCAGCTATCAGAAATATAAGCCCCAGCACGATGCCAGCTGCTAAGCTTACTATTGACCTTACCCGCTGGCGACCCTCTTGAGTAGCCTCTGCCATAATACCGATCTCCGAATAATCATGATGACTTGACTAGCTCAGTATTATAAACTACACTAGTTATTGTATGCAAAAACCTGGCTGGTGCCGTTTCCTAGCTCGGCTTCCTCTTATAGTGGGGAGACCAGGTTGCCGGAGCATTCTTCTTGGCAATGTATATAGAGGTCTTGAGCCGTTAGAGACTGCAGCAGAAACAGGGCATAACTTTCATAAGGAGGCATAGATGGCTCTAGCGGACAAGACTTTGACTTGTAAAGACTGCGGTAGCGAGTTTACTTTTACCGTAGGTGAACAAGAGTTTTACAAGTCACGAGGGCTACAAAATGAGCCTGGTCGGTGCCCAGAGTGCCGAGCAGCTAAACGACAGAGTCGCTACCGAGGCTATGGTGAACCTAGGACAATGCATCAAGCAACATGTGCCAAATGTGGTACTGAATGTGAGGTGCCTTTTGAACCTAAGGATGACCGTCCTATTTATTGTAGCACCTGTTACGCGGAAGTGAAACAGAGTAGCTAAAATAGCCCATACCCCCTCTCAGCAGTCTCCCCGTTGGGAGGGGTCTTTTTCCCCGATAAAGCTGGATTATCTGTAAATTGTTCTGAAGAAATGAATGCTGGTATTTGCCGGATAAAACTTCATCTTTCGGGTAGTCAATCGCTTAAGGATAAAAGACGAGTAGTGAAGTCTGTTATCTCTCGGCTTCGGAGCAAGTACAATATCTCCATAGCTGAGGTAGATGACCAGGATTTGTGGCAGTTGGTGACTTTGGGCATAGCCTGTGTCAGCAACCACAACCAGCATGTTGATGAGACTCTATCTAAGGCGATGGGTTTCATTACTAAGAATTATCCAGAGCTAGAAATAGTAGACCAAGAGATAGAGATTTTGTCTGGTCCTTAGGTTGTAGCTGTTTAATTGATTTGAATGTATGTCGATGCCTTCCTCCACCACCTTCTGACTTCACCTGAATATAAACAACAGATTGTCCATATACAGCCTATCCCCCCGCGTGATTCTACCATCGGCGAACTGGATGAGCCTCTCCACCCCACGCTTCAATCGCGTCTTGAATTCTCGGGTATATCGTTCTTGTATACCCATCAATCCAGGGCGGTTAATGCCGCCCGCCGTGGCAATAATGTAATGGTGACTACAGCCAGCGCCAGCGGCAAAACACTGTGCTATAACCTGGTGGTTTTAGAGGCGATACTAAAGGACCCAAGCAGCCGGGCTTTGTATCTTTTCCCGACTAAGGCTTTGGCTCAAGACCAGCTACGGGGCTTGAATGAACTATCTTGTCCTGAGCTTATTCCTTTTGGAGGTTGTGCTACGTTTGATGGCGATACGCCACAATCGGAGCGGGCTGAGATAAAAAGGAAAGCCAAGGTTGTGCTCACCAACCCTGATATGCTTCATGTGGGCATCTTGACTAATCATAAATCCTGGTCAAGGCTGTTCCGCAACTTGAAATACGTGGTGATAGATGAAGCGCATGTCTATCGCGGAGTCTTCGGCTCTCACGTAGCCAATGTTTTGCGCCGCCTGCACCGTGTCTGCGCCTATTATGGTTCCAATCCCCAGTTCATTTGCTGTTCAGCGACTATTGCCAATCCGGGGGAGCATGCAGAAAAACTTGCCGGGCTGCCTTTTGTGGTAATCAGTGAGGATGGTTCACCTCACGGTGATAAGTCTTTTGTTTTTTGGAATCCGCCGCTTATTGACGAGACCGGGACAGGCAGGCACAGCTCCAATAGCGAAGCCGTTTTTATTTTTACCGAGCTCATCCGAAAGAATATCCGTAGCCTGGTTTTTACCCGAACACGGAAACTGACTGAACTGATTTATATTTATACTCGGAAGCAACTGGGCTCTTCTTTGGGTCAGCTAATTAAGCCTTATCGGGCAGGTTATCTTCCCGAAGACAGACGACAGATTGAACGCGAGTTATTCGGTGGTCATCTCCTCGGTGTTGTGGCAACCACTGCCTTGGAACTGGGGGTCGATATCGGCGACCTGGAAGCCACTGTACTTGTAGGCTATCCGGGAAGCATTGCCAGCACCTGGCAGCAGGCAGGTCGTAGTGGCAGGGGTGTTGGTGAGTCTTTGAGCTTTCTTATTGCTCAAGATAATCCGCTAGACCAGTATTTCATGCATCACCCCGATTACTTTTTCGGCAAAAGTTTTGAGAATGCACTGATAAATTCGGAAAACCTTAATATTCTGAAGCCTCATCTTCTTTGTGCCGCTTGGGAGCAGCCTTTGACCGATGGTGATGGCATGTTTTTCGGTGCAGCCTTTGATAGGGCAATTTCCGAGCTGGAAGGCGAGGGCAAGCTTAGAAAAAGTGGTGGGCGGTGGTATCTTTCTACCAAAATTGCCCATCCAGCTCAGGAAATCAATATAAGGTCTACTTCGGGTAAGAATTATGCTATTCTCGATGCTTCTCAGGGCTATGAGTTAATGGAGACGGTAGAGGCTAGCGTTGCCTTTTTCCAGATACATCCCGGAGCTATTTATCTTCATCAAGGTGAGTCATATTTGGTACAGGAGCTCGACCTTGAGAATCGTGTGGCTATAGTAGTCCCGACGGACGTCACTTATTATACCCAAACCAAGGAACTAATCGACATCAGGATTTTGAAAACTGAACGAGAGAAAAGCTGCTCAGGTATAAAAGTCTGTTTTGGTGAGGTGGATGTTACTAATACTGTTGTTGGTTTCAAGAAGAAGATGCAGTTCAGTGAAGAGGTTATAGGTGAGGAGCCTCTTAACCTGCCACCCCTGCGCTTTGTCACACAAGCTCTGTGGTTCGACTTGCCTGAGGCGGCTGCTGAGCGGGTGGCTGAAGCTGGGCTTGACTTTGCCGGTGGCTTGCATGCCTCTGAACATGCCGCTATCGCTATGCTGCCTCTATTTGCCTTGTGTGACCGCAATGACATTGGCGGTGTGTCCACTCCAATTCATGCTGACACCGGCAAGGCACAAATCTTTATCTATGATGCTTACCCGGGTGGGGTCGGCATTGCCGAAAAGGGCTTTGAGATGATAGAAAAGCTATGGACAGCAACTCTGGAGGTGATTGAGGAATGTCCGTGTCAGGAGGGCTGTCCAAGCTGCATCCAATCGCCCAAGTGCGGCAACAACAACGAGCCTCTGGATAAGAAAGCAGCCCTGATTTTGCTGCAGGGACTTCTGGGCATCGAGTGACGTCTTAATATCCCCTTTGTCATTGCGAGCGAAGCGTGGCAATCCCTGCATGGGACCGACGTCTGCCTTGGCTGAGATAGCCACGGGGCTATCGCCCCTCGCGATGACAGAGAAGAGACTGGGATTGACTCATCGCTTGATATTCCTCGCAATGATACGATGTATTACTAATGCAACATTGTTGCATTAGTAATAGAGATATCGTAAAATTGAGACTATGTCTCAGATTTATAGTGCACTTCAGGTCTTACGTAGCAAAGGCTACAAGGTAACCGAGCCTCGAAAGCGTGTGCTCAAGGTTTTGGCTGAGGTGCAGAATCCTGTCTCACCTTACGAAATACAAGAAATTCTGCAGCAAAAAAGTGAATATCTTAACCACGTAACTATATACCGTATACTTGAGCTTCTTTGTTCTCTTAACCTGGCTCACAAGGTGTTGCTGGTGGGTGGATTCGTGAAATGTACGCTTGGAGAAGGGGAAGGGTGCCATCGCTTCGTAGTTTGCCGTCAGTGTGGTACTCTTCGTGAGTATGCTGACAAAGAGCTATGTGAGGAGGAGAACGCCCTTGCTCAGGAGTTTGGCTTCCGGGCTGAGCAGCACTTCTCTGAGTTTTACGGCGTTTGCTCTAAATGTCAGGTATAGCTTCGGTGATGTTTTTTATTCTAGGTTTGTCTGGCGGGTTCTATGTTTAAGAGGATAATGACGGAGTTGGGGAAGCATGTCCCCTTTACTGCTGGGAACGGGCCGTGGAGAAGAACCTATTAAGAGGCATGAATCGAGGTAAGGATGAGGTAACTTTAAAATGGTATTGATTCAGATATTGGTTACTACCTTCGTTATCAGTCTGGTTGCTTTTGTTGGTGTTCTAACCTTCTTGCTCAGGGAAGAACTGTTGAACAAGGCTATTCTGGTTCTGGTGGCGCTTTCATCAGGGGCTTTAATTGGGGGAGCCTTTCTGCATCTTTTGCCTGAGGCAATTTTAGAGTTGGGTGCGAGCTTGGATGTATTTCTGTACTTGCTTCTGGGCTTCTGTTTGTTCTTCGTACTAGAGCAATTCCTTCACTGGCGTCACCAGCATGATAAGACACATGGCATCAAGCCTTTCAGCTATCTAATTCTGGTCAGTGACAGCGTGCACAATTTTATTGATGGCCTGGTTATCGCCGCCAGCTTTGTCGTCAGCTATCCGGTGGGCATTGCAACTGCCCTGGCAGTGGCTTTACACGAGATACCTCAAGAACTTGGCGATTTCGGAGTCTTAATCTATGGTGGCTTCAGCAAAGCCCGCGCTCTGACCTTCAATTACATATCGGCGATGACGGCAATCGCAGGCGGTGTTATCGGATATTTTGCCTCTTCTTTTATGGAGACTTCCATTGCCTACCTTCTTCCCTTTGCGGCTGGTAACTTCATCTATATTGCTGCTGCTGATTTGATTCCTGAAATTAAACACGGTGTAAGTCTTCGCCGGTCGATAATACATTTCTTTGTCTTTCTGGCCGGAATTGGACTTATGTTGCTGGTAAAATGACTTTGCTGTGCTCCCCTATTGCATGTTAACATTCTTAGAACTCTAAGATATTAGCCTAAAATGTCTAGCCTTGCGAATAAAACCAAACAGGGTGTGAAGCGTAGCCGGGAGAGCTGGTTTGGCAAGATGGCTCGTCTTTTTGACCGAACCAGTGTAGAGGATGAGGTCTGGGATGAGTTAGAAGAGTTACTCATTGCTGCGGATGTTGGTGTGGCTACGACGCAGAAGCTAATAGAGAAGGTGAAGCATCGAGTTAGAACAGAGAAGCTGAGCGAAGGGACGCTGGTACGTGCCGCCTTAAAAGATGAGATGGTGAATCTGTTGAAGGTTGATGCCGGAGAAAGCAGCATCCCGAAATCGGCCGGTACGCAGATCATTCTGGTAGTGGGGGTAAATGGTTCGGGCAAGACGACGAGCATTGCCAAGCTCGCCTATGGCTTCAAGAATGAGGGTAAGAAGGTCATTTTGGCTGCTGCTGATACCTTCAGGGCTGCGGCTATTGACCAGCTTAAGCTCTGGGGTGAACGGGTAGGGGTGGAGGTCGTGGCTCATCAACCCGGCGGTGACCCGGCTGCGGTGGTTTATGATGCTCTTCAGGCAGCTCAAAACCGGCGGGCTCAGATGGTTATAATTGATACCGCCGGCCGTCTCCATACCAAGTTTAACCTTATGGAGGAGCTCAAAAAGATAAAGCGTGTAGCTGGCAAGTATGATATGCCTCAGGAGGTGCTGCTGGTGCTTGATGCCACTACCGGTCAGAACGGTCTGGCTCAGGCTAGACATTTCACTGAGGCGGTGGCGGTGAATGAAATTTTTCTGGCTAAGCTTGACGGCACTGCCAAAGGTGGGATAGTGCTGGCGATTTGCGATGAGCTGAAGATTCCCATCACCTATATTGGAACTGGCGAGCAGCTTGGCGATATAGCCGCCTTTGATGCTAACACCTTTGTTGAGGCGATTTTTTCGTAGATAGGAGAATAGAATGATTACCATAAACATCAATCCTGTAGCTTTCAGCATCGGTGCTTTTGAGGTGAGGTGGTACGGGATAATGGTGGTATTAGCTGTTGTGGCGGTAATCGCTATTGCTTTGCGTGAGGCTAAAAGGGTTGGTCTGGCTGAGGACCACATTTACAGCGTCGGCTTATGGGGAATCATCGGCGGGATAATAGTATCACGATTGCTTCATGTCATTGATAAGTGGGGCTATTATATGGCTCATCCTGGACAGATTATTGGCTTTGAAGGCTTGACCGTTTACGGGGCAGTTCTGGGCGCTCTATTGGCAGTGTTGATTTATTGCTGGGTTAAGAAAATTTCCTTCTGGCTGCTAGGGGATGTCATTGCTCCGGGGGCGATTCTGGGGCAGGCTATAGGTAGAATTGGCTGCCTCATGAATGGCTGCTGCTATGGTTTACCTACGTCTTTGCCCTGGGGGGTGGTTTATACAAATCCAGGCAGCTATTGTCCGCTTGACGAGACATTCCAGCCTACACAGATTTATCACCTGATTTGGAATTTGATAGGGTTTGGTATACTCTGGTCATTACGCCGTCGGCTCAAGCCACAGGGCTCGCTCTTTCTTCTTTACCTTGCCTTATATGCTGCCGGCGACCTGAGCATAAGGTTTGTGCGGGTGGGAGAACCCTTCCGTTCCGGTATGTTTTTCAATATGCAACAGGCTCAATTGATCGGCATAATAATATTGTTGGTAACAGTACCCTGGCTTATTTTTAGAATGTGGCGGGCGAGGGCGCAAGCCCCGGTCACCGGGGATTCGAGTAAGGTCAATCGACCGAAGCGAAATCGAGGAGCTTAAGCCTAAGCTTTTCCCCACCGTTCCAGCGGTCTATATACAGATTGTAGGCGATATCCAGGTAAGTCGTTGCTTCTTGGGCACGATTTCCAAACCGGAAACCGATGGCATCCCAGACTATGCCACCCTGCTTTATTTTCAGCCCCAGATGCTCACCCTGGCTGCCAATCTGACGCTGGTCAACGATTTCGACACGGCGGCTGACAAAGGTGGGCAGTGGATTACCGGAGCCGAATGGAGCCAAACTTTGTATTTCTTTGAAGGTGTTGTCGGCGAAGACCGATAAAGGCACTTCAGCATCTATGTCGATGTGAGGGCGGAGGTCTAGGCCAGTCAATTGAGCTTCAGCTATAGTAAGTAGTCGTTTCTGGAGTTGTGTGAGGTTAATGGTGGGTACGCTGAAGCCAGCTGCCTTAGTATGTCCACCAAAGTTAGACAAAAGGTCGCGGCAGTCTTTGAGTGCGGCCATCAGGTCGAACTCGGATATGCTCCGCCCGCTGCCACGGCATGTCTCCGGGCCAAATTTGAACATAATTACCGGGCGGTAGAACTCTTCTGAGAGCCTGCCGGCGACAAGTCCCATAACACCCGTGGGGTAACTTTCATCGCCTGTCATCAGCAATGGAAGGTCGGTTCCAGCAGCAATTATGCTTTCTCTGGCTCGTTCCAGCAGTTCGCTGGTTAACCGCTGCCGTTTGGCATTCTTTTCCTCGAGATTTGAAGCTAGCGAGGCAGCCTCCCGCCGGTCTTGTGTGAGGAGCAACTGGTAGCTGGTGGCAGCATCATCGAGTCTACCAGCGGCGTTGAGGCGAGGCCCTAATATCCAGGATACACTTTCAGTATCAAGATTACCAGGTTTTAGGCCGGCACAGCGCATCATCTCTTGAAGGCCGAGACGCTCGGTGTTATTAATAAGTTCGAGTCCGCGCTTCACCCAGTAGCGATTGTCGCCAGTCAGCGGAATCATATCGGTTATGGTGCCTAAAGCTACCAGGTCTAGTAATCTGTTCAGTAATTCCTCGTGGCCGCTGCCCTTTAGGAGCGCCTGAAGGAATTTAAAAGCGACACCTACGCCGGCAAGTTCAGCGGATTGGCAGGTGGAATCGCTTCGTTTATGGTTAACCACTGCTAGAGCCGGTGGCAGAGATGCTAGCGGCAGGTGATGGTCGGTGACAATTATGTCCATCCCCATCTTTCCGGCTTTTTGAATTTCAGCGATGGCAGTTATGCCGGTATCGACGGTGATGACAAGACTTACTCCTTGTTTGCGGAGCTTTTCCAGAGCAGCTACTTGCAAGCCGTAACCTTCACGGTAGCGGTGGGGGATGTAGGGAATGACTCTGCCACCAAGTGCTGAAAGCCCTTGGACCAGTAAGGCTGTGGCAGTGATGCCATCGGCATCGAAATCACCGTAGATGGCGATTTGCTCGCCTGAAAACAGAGCTTGATAGGTTCTGCTTACCGCCTGATGTATGTCAGGGAGAAGAAAGGGGTCAGCTTCCAGCCGCTTGTCAGCACTGAGGAAAAGTTCAACCTGGGAAGGCTCTGAGATGCCTCGATTGTAAAGCAGTTGAGCCAATAGTGGGTGAACCCCAGGTATGTCAATCGGTCGTTCGGCTGGGGGTAATAGTCTCCAATAGGTGCGGCTCAAGCCTGTGCCTCGGACATCAGATTCTCTGATTTATACCACAAGTTATCACCGTCTGCAAGCAGGAACTGTGTATATTTTGTTGACCTGCCAAGCGCAAGGCAAATATAATTGATATGATTATTTGTAGGCTGTAGCGGCGAGGCTTCAGCCTCGCCGTAGCGACACTAACTAAAGGGTCGCTACTATATTGAATCAATTGATTTAGACGCTGGCTGTTATTGTAGAGAATTTAGCTTATGGAGAGCCAATTAAAAGTAACCTTTCATACTCTAGGCTGTAAGCTTAATCAAGCTGAGAGCGAGCTTCTGGCGCGGCAGTTTGCTGAAGCCGGGTATCGTGTTGTAAGCAGTGACGGTGCTGATATTTATGTCTTGAATACCTGCACGGTTACTCATATCGCCGACCGCAAGTCACGGCATTTCTTGAGGCTGTGGCGGAAAAGAAACCCACAAGCCTTGATTATCGCCGCCGGCTGCTATGCGGAAAGAGTTCCTCAAGAGCTGTCTCAGGTCGGGGCTGACCTTGTTGTGGGTAATGAGCAGAAGATGCATCTTCTCGACGTGCTAAAAGATGTGTCTATTCCTGTGGCTCGTTGCTCAGCAGAACAGTTTGTGGCTGATGTGGTCAGCCGAGTCCGCAGCTTCATCAAGATTCAGGACGGCTGCGATGATGCCTGTGCTTATTGTATTGTGCCTGGGGTGCGTGGGCGGGAACATTGCCTGCCGATGGCGGATATAGTTAACGAGGTGAAGGCGAGAGTCGCTGCCGGCTATAAAGAGGTGGTGCTCACCGGGACTAAAATCGGTGACTACGAGCACAATGGGGCAAATCTAAAACAGTTAGTCGAGCAGGTTCTTGCAGTTACAGGTGTGGAACGGCTGCATCTTTCCTCTTTGCAACCTCATGATATATCTCCGGAGCTTCTTAGCCTGTGGCAAGACCCTCGTTTGTGTTGTCACTTCCATCTGGCATTACAGAGCGGCAGTGATGCTGTGCTTAGACGCATGAGGCGCTGTTATTCAATTGTCGATTATAGGCAAGCGGTGTTTTTAATTCGTAAGACTGTGCCTGATGTAGCTATCACTACAGACATTATGGTTGGCTTTCCCGGTGAGAGCGCTGAGGAGTTCGAGGAAAGCTATCGCTTTTGCGAAGAAATCGATTTTGCTAATATTCATGTTTTCAGCTATTCACCTCGACCAGGGACTCTGGCAGCCCGGATGGTTAGGCAGGTAGATGATAGGCTGAAGAAAGAGCGCAGTCTGCGGATGCTGGAGCTGGCTCGGCAGAGCGCAAGCAAATTCTGTCAGCGATTCTTAAGGCAGAGCATTACCGTCTTGTGGGAAAAGGAGGTTGCTCCGGGCAGCGGAGTATATTCAGGGCTTAGCCATAATTACATTCGGGTGTTCACTCAAAGCAGTGAGCCATTGACCAATCAGTTTCGCTTGGTACGCATGGTTCGGCTGTATAAGCAAGGGTTGTGGGGGGAGGTTACAGGTGAAGATTAGGGCCAAGGTGATTCCCAATTCTAAGGCTGAAGGGGTTATTAAGGAGGGTGATGGGTTTCTGGTGAGGGTCAAAGAGCCTGCGAAGGAAGGCAAGGCTAACAGAGCAGTTATCAAGTTACTGGCCGAGCATTTTGGGGTTTCACAAAGGCAGATAGTAATCTCAAGCGGCTTCGGAAGCCGGAACAAGGTTATCGAAGTTTTAGAGATACAGTAGTGTGCGGGTCACTATAGTTATGCTAGGCATTGACTGGCATGTTATACTTTTGGGATAAAAGGTGTGATACATAAATCTAATGCATGAGGAGAGCGAACGTGTCACGTATGAGAGTTATAGTCAATCCAGCTGCCGGTGCGGGAAAGACTGCCAAGAAATGGCCGCAGATTATGACATTGCTTAAAAGCCTGGGACTGGACTTTGAGCATGATGTTACGGAAGCTCCGGGTCATGCTATAGAGCTGGCTAAATCGGCGGCGAAGAAGGGGTATGAAATCGTGGTATCTGTGGGTGGCGATGGGACATTACATGAGATTGTGAACGGCCTGTATGAGGCTGGTGCTACGACTGATGTCGCAGTGGGCATCGTAAACACAGGAACGGGTGCTGATTATATACGTACCCTCGGCCTACCTCGCCGTTATAAAGAGGCTTGCAAATGCCTTCTTAGTTCGAGCAGGCGCACGGTTGACCTTGGGGTTGTTGAATATACAAAAGGTGGACAGCGAAAGAAACGGTTGTTTGTGAATTTTGCCGGCATTGGCTTCGATGCCGAAGTTGTCAAGGCAACTACCGAGAAGTTCAAAGCTCTGGGGGACATGCCTTCCTATCTGATGGGACTATTTTCTACCCTCATGTCCTATGAAAACAGGGATGTGTCCATCACAGTGGATGGCGAACATGGTGAAAGACGGATTTGTACTATCATGCTGAACAACGGCAGGTATGGAGGCGGAGGTATGATGCCGGCGCCGAATGCAGACCCTGGAGATGGTTTCTTCGACCTGGTGATAATAGATGACATAACCAAGCCAGACCTTATCATGTCGCTGCCGAGAATCTACAGGGGCACTCACCTCACTCACCCGAAGGTGACCTTGATGCGGGCACGGGAGGTAGAGATAAGGCCGACATTAACATCGGCTGTCCAGGCTGATGGTGAACTCCTCGGGGAAGCGCCGGCCCGTTTTAGTGTACTGCCTGCGGCACTGAACATTGTCATCTAGAGGCTACAGTTTCACGGTTGATTCCAGTCAGTAGCATTTCCGCAGTACCAGATGTGGAGCAAGTTACACTTTTTCCAGTATACCGGCTAGACCGGGAGCTTCTTGTATAAGCTGGTTTAGAGGGATTTCCTTTCCGGTAATGTCGAAAGCTTTCTTTGTCGATGGCGAAGCCACCACTATGCCTACAGGTTGCTTGACTCCAGAGAAGAAGATATTGTTGCCGCCGGGCTGGCAGCTAAGCGACAATCTTGTTACCAAGATTAGAGTTATTCCGGCTATTGCTACAGGGCTGCCGATTATTACTCTTTTCTTCTCCATTTAGACAAAACCAGTTTTTTCACAGCTCGCAATGTGGGCAATGAGAAGGCGAATCCAATCAGAGGTGCAGCCAGTTGAATAGGCCGCAGCCTTAACGCTCCGTAAAGGTGACCTTCGATGATAGTTTCACCGGTAAACGAAGGCTCGATCTTTATTTGGTGAGGCGAGAAATAACTGAGAAGTAGATTAACTGGCGCCATAAAGGCAAAGAGGAGACCTGTATCAGCCGGATTATCAAGGTCTACCTTGAAGTTTGCTACGAGTTCCTTAATCTTAATGCGACGGCGGATTCTCTTTGCGAGGCTGCCAAACTGTCTTAGGAGGCCTTTGGTTCGCAGGACTTCGAATGTGACTCTTATCCCCCATATCCAGTCCCGCCGCTTCTGTTTATGTTCAATCGTTCTCTTTTCTTCAGGCCTCTTTTTTCCTCGTCTTAATTCGTGACTGACCAGGCCGAAGAGCCATATCAATCGCATGCTGAATTTGGGTCTTCCGTCTATGCTCGTACGGAACACCAGGTCAAGCGGTACACAGAGGAGCAGAGTAATGAGTACCGCCAGGCTAGCTAGAACAGCGATGGGCCACAACTATTTTTTCTCTTCCTTTTTCCGTTCTCCCCATCTTTCGGTGAGTTTAGCCGCAATGTCAGGTATGGTTTCGCTCAATTTCTCTATGGCTGTTGCCATACCCCCCTTGATTGGCTCTATCCTGACGCCGTCCTTATCTATGACGATGATAGCGATGGGCCTTACCCCGGCACCGCCCCCGCTGCCACTGCCTCCACCCTCCGTCGCCTCTTTTGTCTCCCCTTTACCTGAGCCACCGCCAGCGGCAAAACCGAAGCCAACACTCATCAAGGGAATCAGGGTCGTACCCTCGATAGTTATGGGCTCACCGACAACGGTCTTGGAGTCAAGAACCTTTTCAATTTCTCCAAGTGTCGTCTTGATCAGTTTCTCAACGTCATCCATAATTCAATGTACCTCCTAAGTTGTTCTCTCTACAATGCAAGATATTATACCACGGTCTAGAAATATGCCTAAAAGGGCAGTTGCAGCATGTTAGAGCATATTCACGGTTCCGATTGGCTATCACCTTCCGGTTCTTTTGCTGATGCGCGGTCACGAAGCCAGCGGCGGATTTCATCGAGGGTCGGCGGTGACACGCTGAATACCTCAATGTCTTCGGGAAATTGCACCAAATGTCCTTCTCGGATGAACAATACGCCAATTTCACTGGCTTGGAGTGTCTCGTCTATTCTTTTGCTGATGTGTTCATATCTTTTCCTTGAGGCTTCGATGTAGAATTCAGACACTTTCCGGGCTACCTTATCGCTGAGGAATCCGATGAATAAGCATCTCTCCCAGTCGATGGTTTCCTCAGCTAGTTCCTTGTCCTCAATTACCTCAAGCGTAGCGCCATCCCGGCACTTCTGCTTGGCGATTTGGCAGCTCTTAGGATTCAGCCTCTCCATAATTTTGAGGCCGTCATCGCCACTCAAGCTGATTGATTCGTGATATACCCGGCCAACAGTGCCTAATTTTGCTTCGATGTTAACTATATGCCCTACTGCCTGCTTCCAGTAGAGTTCATATTTCTCGGTGTACTCAGAGGGGGCGTCTTTGTATGAGTATATCAGTGGAACGAGGAGAAGTCTCCTCCCCCGTTTGAAGCTGGCTGCCTCAGGTTTGTTTATTTTGCCTAGCTCTTGTGCCATGATTATTCACCTTCTTCTAGTTTATCATAGAACTCTTTCCCTTACAGCAATCTGCAAAGTATGTCAGCAAGCGGTAGGTTTGAGTTATCCGGGTCATAACCACAGAGAAGGGCGGACTTTGCTTTTTCTGGTTCTTTTAAAAGAAAGGTGGCGAAGTTTAGCCGGTGGCCTAGGGGATGTAGGAGTGGTGGCAGTTACTCTCTAAGGCAGGAAGTTTGGATCTCATAAGGACCACGAAACCAGCGAGGGAAGGCATCTTGGCCTCTCAGTCAGGCTCTAGTTGTTTACTTGTTTCTCCAGGCCGGTTTCCTTTTATCCAGGAAGGATTTTAGTCCCTCCTGTCCATCTTCTGTTTCCCAGGTCTTGATCCCCAGCTCTGTTCCTTTCTGGACGGCTTCGTCGAATTCAGCGGTATCGGCGCATTGATAGAAAGCATCTCTGACGAGCTTAAGGCTGAGGCTACTTTTCTCTATGAACCTTCGAGCAATTTCCTCGGCGGTTGTGTCTAATTTTTCTTCCGAGACGACTTTATTTACTAGACCTATACGCTCTGCCTCTTTTGCATCTATATTCTCACCTAGGAGGATAAGCTCGAAGGCTTTCTTCTCCCCCATTATCCGGGTAAACAACGCAGCGGCTGCCGGTGCTAAGCCACCCAGTTTTATCTCTGGCTGACCAAGCTCAGCCTTCTCGGAGGCAATAGCCATATCGCAGCCGGCAACAAGCTCACAGCCGCCACCCAAAGCCACGCCGTTCACCACAGCAATGCTTGGCTTGCCAAGGCTTCTTAAAAGCCTGAACATCCTATCAAACTCACTCATCATCCTGGGCATCATTTCTCCAATGTGGTCCTTTACCTCTATCCCAGCACAGAAAGCCCTGTTCCCACTCCCCCGGATTAGCAGAACCTTCGTCTCTTCATCTTTTCCTAACTTTTCCAGGGCGGTATTAATCTCCATCAGAGTCTCATAATTCACTACATTAACCGGCGGACGGTTAATAGTGAGTTTCGCTATGCCATCCTTTTTCTCTAAGGTAATGTTTCGAAACTCCATATCTTCTCCTCTGAATGCTGTTTGACCTATTGTTTGCCGTAATATCTTCTATTAAACCCCTGTAAGTGAGATGACATGCTTCACCTCAACGGGCACGACCTCAACAATGCTAGCCTGCCAGCCTCTCTGTGTCAAGCCCAGCCCAAAAATAGAAAGCCCGGGTGTAACCCGGGCTTTCTATAATTAGCTTACAAGCCTATCTTGTCACTGCTGCGGTTTGCCCAAAACGGCATTATATAGCTCATCATCAAAGGGATGACCTTCTGCCTGCATCTGGCGAAGCTTAATAAAATCAATAGTGTCCTTACCGGTTATCCTCTTGGTATTAAAGGCGTTAAAGCCAAGGAAGGCTTCTCCCTGCATATTCACCGCTAGCCAGTAACGGTGGTCATTCTTGGCCAAATCCCAGAAGTACTTCTTCTTCTGTCTTATCCCGACAATGGACTTCATCAAGCAGCCGTGGAATAGGTTGGTGAAAGTCCACAGTACCTTATTCACCTCTTCATCCAAGAGGGTCAAAACTGCAGGCAGCGATCTAGCCAGATCCCTAGCCTCATTTGCCTTCGGGCCAGTAACAGGCTCGCCGTAGACAATCTCGCCATCTTCAATCCAGTTGTCCGTAATCACCTGCGGGTTCCTGATAAACTTGTCTCCCTGCTTAAGCACTGGCACCACCTTGCTAAGATAGTTCTTCCTCAGCATCTTGTAGGCACTCCACATCTCGCAGGAGACGCAGTTCCACATGGCATCCTCTATGGTCAGAAACCAGGGGAGAAAATCTGATGCGCCCCCAACCGGAGCTGAGCCATGCCTCGGTCCCGCCTGTCCAAAAATAGCTAGGTCGGAGGAAACAGATATATCACAGGCACTGCCAATCTCCTGTCCACCAGCTACACTCATACCATTAACCCGGC
>Ga0299915_10001775_pt1 | contig 15847 bp, 31 predicted proteins | sample RVTome_13_FD_200263 | JGI IMG/M metagenome (GOLD analysis project Ga0299915, IMG submission 200263) | Soil microbial communities from uranium-contaminated site in the Upper Colorado River Basin, Wyoming, United States - RVT92D227 (version 2) ... | reverse complement strand
AGCTGCTCGATCAGTCCGTTCAGGAGATCGTGGATGCCGTGAGGCGGACCGGCGCACGGGTCGCAGGGCCTATCCCGCTCCCCACCAAGATCAACAAGTTCTGCGTGCTCAGGTCGCCGAATATCGACAAGAAATCGAGGGAACAGTTTGAGATGAGGACGCACAAGCGGCTGCTCGACATCATCGAGCCGACCCAGCAGACAGTAGACGCCCTCATGCGGCTGGAGCTGGCTGCCGGCGTCGACGTGGAGATAAAGCTGTGAGAGGGTCTCAGTGATGCGCAAGGGTATCATCGGCAGAAAACTCGGGATGACGCAGATCTTCGGCGAGGACGGGAATGTCATCCCCGTCACCGTGATCGAGGCAGGTCCCTGCGCAGTCGTCCAGATCAAGACGAAGGAGAAAGAAGGGTACAATGCCCTCCAGTTCGGCTTCTTGAAGAAGAAGCCCCAGCGGGTGAACCGGCCTCTCACCGGGCACCAGCAGAAGAGCGGTGCAGGACCCTTTTATGTTCTCCAGGAGCTCCGTGTGGACGAGGTAGGGGAGTATACCGTGGGGCAGGAGATTACGCTCACGGCCTTTGCCGTCGGGGATCGCGTCGATATCACCGGCACCAGCAAGGGCAAGGGATTTGCCGGGGTCATCAAGCGGCACGGCTTTCACGGCTCTCCGGGATCGCATGGGACGCATGAGTACTTCCGGCACGGCGGGTCTATCGGAGCGCACTCATATCCGGGAAGAACCTTTCCGGGCACGAGGATGCCCGGCCTCTTCGGCAACAGCCGGGTCACGGCACAGAATCTCACTATCGTCGATATAAAACCGGAGAGAAATCTCCTGTTGATCAGAGGGGCGGTGCCCGGCTCGATCAACTCCATCGTGATCGTCAGGGAGGCCGCGAAGAAACAAAAGACTCCGAAAGAGGCGGCAGAGGCAGTAGCCGAGGGTTGAGAACACATGGCGCAGTGCGACCTCTATAATCTGGAAAAGAAAAAGGTGGGAAAGATCGAGCTCCCGGACCAGATCTTCGCCGCGCCGGTAAAGCCGCACCTCTTTCATGAGGTGACCACGTGGCAGCTGGCCAAGAGGCGCCGTGGGACCGCTGACACCAAGGAGCGGGCAGAGGTGCGCGGCGGCGGGCGCAAACCCTGGAAGCAAAAGGGGACAGGCAGGGCCAGGGCCGGCACCAACAGGTCTCCGATCTGGCGGGGGGGCGGCACGATCTTCGGCCCGCAGCCGCGGGATTACGATTATCCGCTGCCCAAAAAGGTGCGCATGGCTGCACTGCGCTCTGCCTTGAGCCTCCGGCATCAAGAGGGCAAGCTCCTGCTCTTGGATGCGTTTTCCTCGCCGGAGATAAAGACCAAGGCCTTTGTCAAGGCGATGGAGGGCCTGGGGATCAAGAGCGCCGTGCTCGTCACCGACGGGGAGAATCTCAATCTGGAGCGATCCGCCAGAAACGTACCGTGGGTCAAGGTGTTACGGCACAACGGCCTCAACGTCTATGACATCCTCAAGTACGAGCATCTGATCATCTTGAAGCCGGCAATCGAAAAGATCGAAGAGAGGCTCAAGGGATGAGGGATATCTATCAGATAATCAAAAAACCCTTGATCACGGAGAAGGCGAATCTCCTCAAGGAGAAGGATAACAAGGTCGCCTTTGTCGTGGCCCGGGATGCCAACAAGGCCCAGATCAAGGAGGCGGTGGAGCGCCTGCTCAAGGTGAAGGTCCTCAAGGTCAATTGCTCCTCGATGCAGGGGAAGGCCCGCAGGCTCGGACGCACGAGCGGCAAACGTCCTGATTGGAAGAAGGCGGTGGTTACGCTGCGGCAAGGGGACCGCATCGAATTCTTTGAGGGGGCGTAAAGAAAGGGCATCTCGTTCATGGGCATTAAAAAATACCGACCCACATCCCCGGCTAGAAGGTACCACACGGTTTCGACCTTTGAGGAGATCACCCGCTCTGAACCAGAGCGCAGCCTGCTGCGCCCCTTGAAGAGCAGCGGGGGGAGAAACAGCGCCGGGAGGATGACGGTACGCTTTCGGGGCGGCGGACACAAGCGGCAGTATCGGGTGATCGATTTCGTCAGGAGGGACAAGATCGGGGTGCCTGCTCTGGTGGCGAGCATCGAGTATGACCCGAACCGCTCCGCCAGGATCGCCCTGTTGCACTACGCCGATGGAGAAAAGAGATATATCCTTGCTCCCCTCGACCTCAAGAAGGGCGGCAAGGTAATGGCAGGAGACAAGGCGGAGATCGAGGCGGGCAACGCCCTGCCGCTGAAAAATATACCGCTCGGCACCCTCATCCACAACGTCGAATTGAAGATCGGCAAGGGGGGGCAGATGATCAGGAGCGGCGGCGGGTCCGGCAGGATCATGGCGAAGGAGGGAAAGTATGCCCATGTCAGGCTTCCCTCCGGCGAGGTGAGACTGGTGAACCAGGAGTGCTACGCCACCATCGGCCAGGTGAGCAACATAGAGCACGAGGGGATCTCCGTCGGCAAGGCGGGCAGGTCCCGGTGGCTGGGGAGGCGGCCCCATGTGCGGGGCGTGGCCATGAATCCCGTCGACCACCCCATGGGCGGCGGAGAGGGGAAGACCTCGGGCGGGAGACATCCCGTGAGCCCCTGGGGGGTGCCTGCGAAGGGATTCAAGACCAGGCGAAACAAGCGTACCGATAAATACATCGCGAAGAAAAGGAAGTAGGTTCATATCTTTTCTGGATAGACAGGAGGAGTTGTGGCACGTTCTCTCAAGAAGGGTCCCTATATCGAGGCCAGCCTTTTGAAAAAGGTCCAGCGGGCCAAAGAGGGGACAGGCGAAAAGGTGATCAAGACCTGGTCGCGCCGCTCCACGATCATACCGGAGCTGGTGGGCTTGACCGTCGCGGTTCACAACGGGAAAAAATTCATCCCCGTCTTCGTTACCGAGGATATGGTGGGATATAAATTGGGCGAGTTCGCCCCGACCCGTACCTTTCACAGCCATGCCGGCGACAGAAAGACCAGGGTTGTGTCAGCGGCGGCGCCGACGCCATCAGCGGCACCGGCCCCGGCACCAAAGCCTTAGAGGACGAGGGAAAGATGGGAGCTACGGCACGAGCCAGATTTGTGAGGGTTTCTCCCCAGAAGGCCAGATTGCTCGTTGATCTGGTCCGGGGCAAAAAGGTGGAAGAGGCCTTGAATATACTGGCCTTTACCAAGAAGGCCTTTGCCAAGACCCTGACCAAACTGATCAATTCCGCCGTGGCCAACGCCCAGCAGAACAAACAGATGGATGTGGACACCCTCCTGGTCAAGCGGATCTCGGTGGACGGCGGGCCGGTCATGAAGCGGCACATGCCGCGCGCCATGGGGAGGGCCACCATGATTAGAAAGAGGACCAGCCACATAACGGTGGTCTTGGATCAGAAATAGAAAGGGAAGGTGACTGCGTGGGGCAAAAGGTACATCCGATCGGATTTAGGCTCGGGATCATCAAGGATTGGAATTCCAAGTGGTTCGCCGAAAAAGATTACGCCACCCTCTTGCATGAGGATTTGGCCGTCAGGAAATACGTCTGCAAGAAGCTCTCCCATGCCGCGGTCTCCTCGGTGGAGATAGAGCGGGTGGCAAACAAGGCGAGCAAGGTAAAGATAAATATCTATACCGCTCGGCCCGGCATCATCATCGGCAAAAAGGGATCGGAGGTGGAAGCCCTCAAAAACGAGCTCCAGGCCATGACGCACAAGGAGATCATCATCAATATCAAGGAGATCAGAAAGGCCGAGACGGACGCCCAACTGGTCGCCGAGAACGTGGCCTTCCAGCTGCAGCGCAGGGTGGCCTTCAGACGGGCGATGAAGCGCAGCGTGAGCTCTGCCTTGAAGCTCGGGGCACAGGGGATAAAGATCGCCTGCTCCGGCAGATTAGGCGGACATGAGATGGCCCGCCGGGAGTGGTACCGCGAGGGGCGGGTCCCTCTGCACACCATCCGCGCCGATATCGATTACGGCTTTGCCGAGGCCAAGACTACGTACGGCATCATCGGGGTCAAGGTGTGGGTATTTAACGGAGAGGTCCTTGCCCCGCGTGAGGTCACATCCCCGCAACAGGGATAACACCAGATGCTGTCACCCAAGAAGACCAAATACCGCAAGCAACAGAAGGGGAGGATCCGGGGAAAGGCCCAGGCAGCCACCCAGCTCAACTTCGGCGATTTCGGCCTCCAGGCCGTGGAAGGCGGACGGATTTCCAACCGCCAGATCGAGGCAGCCCGTATCGCCATGACCCGCTTCATCAAGCGGACGGGAAGGATCTGGATACGCATCTACCCGGACAAGCCCATCACCAAGAAGCCCGCCGAGACCAGGATGGGCAAGGGGAAGGGGGCGGTCGAGGGATGGGTGGCGGCGGTGAAGATGGGCCGGATCCTCTACGAGATGGAGGGCGTGCCTGAAGACAGGGCGCGGGAGGCCTTTCGCCTCGCCGCGCACAAGCTCCCCCTCGCCACTAAATTTGTGGCTCGGGAGAAGATATGATGAGGGCCAAGGAGCTCAGGGAGTTGAGCATGGATGAGCTACGCCAGAAAGAGCATGACTTCAAGGAGGAGCTCTTTAACCTCAGGTTCCAGCGGGCAACCGGACAGCTCGAAAACCTTATGAGGGTGACCCACGTCAAGCGCGATATCGCCAAGGTCAAGACCGTGTTACGCGAGAGAATGGGAAAGGAGAGTAATGAGAAGGCGGGGGCTGAGAAAGCATGAGATAGGGGTGGTGGTCGGCAACAAGATGGGCAAGACGGCAATTGTCCAGGTGGAGCGCACGACCCAACATCCTGTCTACAAGAAATATATCAAACGCTACACCACCTATAAGGCCCATGACGAGGAGAATGCGTGCGCCGTCGGCGATAAGGTCTTGATCGTGGAGACCCGCCCCCTCAGCAAGACCAAGAGGTGGAATGTGAAGAAGATCATCGAAAAGGCAGTGGAGGTCTGACGGATACTCATGATCCAGATGCGGACCATCTTGGATGTGGCCGACAACTCGGGGGCGCGAAAGATCGGCTGTATCAAGGTCTTGGGGAGCTCACGGCGAAAGTATGCCTCGTTGGGCGACGTGATCGTGGTGTCGGTCAAGGATGCCATCCCCAACTCCAAGATCAAGAAGGGAGATGTGGTCAGGGCCGTGGTGGTCAGGACGAAAAAGGGCGTCAAGAGGGCCGATGGCTCCTATATAAAGTTTGACGATAATTCGGCCGTGCTCCTCACCCCGCAAAATGAGCCGATCGGCACCCGCATCTTCGGGCCGGTGGCCAGGGAGCTCAGGGCAAAAAAGTTCATGAAGATCATCTCCCTGGCGCCGGAGGTCCTGTGAGGGGGATATGGAGAAGGTAGCAATCAAGAAAAACGACACCGTGATGGTGGTGGCAGGCAAGGACAAGGGCAAGTCGGGGAAGGTGCTCAAGGTCTTTCCACAAAAGAAGGCGGTGCTCATCGAGCGCCTCAACTTTGTTAAGAAGCACATGAAGGCCGGAGGTGCCCATGGGAAGGGAGGCATTGTGGAGCGGGAGGCCCCGCTTCCCATCTCCAATGTCCAACTGCTCTGCGGCAAGTGCAACCGCCCCACCCGCATCGGGAAGAAGATCCTCGAGGACGGAAAAAAGATCCGCATCTGCAGGAAGTGCGGCGAGGCCATTGATCAATAGATACGAGAGATAGGTCGGCGATGTTGATGAAAGAATTCTATACGAAAGAAGTTGTTCCAGCCCTCAAGAAGCAGTTTAACTATAAAAACATTATGCAGGTCCCGCGGCTGGACAAGATCGTCATCAACATGGGGCTGGGGGAGGCCATTCTGAACATCAAGATCCTTGACTCCGCCCTCGCGGAGATTGCCGCCATCACCGGCCAGCGGCCGGTGATCACCAAGGCCAGGCGATCCATCGCCCAGTTCAAACTGCGGGCCGGCATGCCCATCGGCTGCATGGTAACCCTTCGCAAAGAGCGGATGTATGAGTTCTTGAACAGGCTTATCAATATAGCCCTGCCCCGGGTGAGGGACTTTCGCGGCTTGCCCCCCCATGCCTTTGACGGCAGGGGCAATTATTCGTTGGGTCTCAAGGAGCAGATCATCTTCCCTGAGATAAACTATGACAAGATAGATAAGATTAAGGGGATGAACATCGTTATTGCGACCACAGCCAAGACCGATGAGGAGGGCAGGGCACTCCTCAGGCTGTTGGGCATGCCCTTTCGGAGTTGAGGAGGTATTCCGTGGCGAGAAAGTCGCTTATCGTGAAGGCCCAGCGGCCGAACAAATTCAAGGTAAGGTCCTATCACAGATGTCCTGTGTGCGGGAGGTCCCGGGCCTTTTACCGGAAGTTCAACATGTGCCGTATCTGTCTCAGAAAGTTTGCCCTCCGGGGGGATGTCCCGGGGGTTATCAAGTCCAGCTGGTAGCGCGTGAGGAGATGATCCATGAGCATGACCGATCCCATAGCTCACATGTTGACCAAGATCCGCAACGCCATTACGGTGAAAAAGGCGGAGGTAAATATCCCCAGTTCCAAGATGAAGGCGTTGATTGCGGAGATCCTCAAACGTGAGGGATATATCCGGGGCTACGAGGTCATCCCCGATAACAAACAGGGGATCCTCAAGCTCCGCCTCAAATATGACGATCGTGCGACCTGCGTGATCGCCGCCCTTAAGCGGGTGAGCAAGCCGAGCCGCAGGGTCTACGTGGCCAAGGATGAGATCCCCGCCGTGATGAACGGGATGGGCATCGCCATCCTGTCCACCCCCAAGGGGATGATGACAGACCGCGCTGCACGCAAGGCGGGGGTCGGAGGGGAGGTCATCTGCTATGTCTGGTAGCTGCGTGCGGAGGGATAGATGTCGAGGATAGGGAAGTCCCCGATTGCGGTGCCCCAAGGGGTCGAGGTAAAACAGGCGGGATCTGCCGTGGAGGTGAAAGGCCCCAAGGGGCAGTTGTCGCAGCAGCTACCGACGGGCATCTCCCTGGAGATCGGAGCCGGGGTGATCCACGTCAAACGCAAAGGGGATGCCAAGGCAGCGCGCTCCCTCCATGGCCTGATGAGGACCTTGATCGCCAATATGGTGACGGGGGTGACGAAAGGGTTTGAAAAGGAGCTCGAAATCGTGGGCATAGGATATCGTGCCAACGTGCAGGGGAAAAACCTCCAATTGAACCTGGGATACTCCCATCCGGTGCTCTACCCTATCCCCCAGGGTATCGACCTCGCGGTGGAGAAGCAGACGCGGATTACGGTCAAGGGGATGGATAAACAGAAGGTGGGGCAGGTAGCCGCCGAGATCAGGGGATTCAAAAAGCCCGAACCCTATAAAGGGAAGGGGATACGATATATAGGAGAAGAGGTCCGCAAGAAGGCGGGCAAGGCAAAGGCCTAAGGAGCAGGGTCGTGGCAATCAAGAGATTGACAGGGAGATTGAGGAGAAAGCTCAGGGTCAGGCAAAAGGTGCAGGGGACTGCGGAGCGGCCCCGCCTCACCGTCTACCGGAGCCTCAATCACATCTATGCCCAGGTCGTCAATGATAACACCGGGCAGACCCTGGCAGCCGCCTCTACCCTCAGCAAAGAATTGGAGGGGAAGTTCAAGGCCTCGGGCAACACCGAGGCTGCCAAGGCCGTCGGCGAGCTCCTCGCGCACAAGGCGTTGGCGCAGGGGGTCAAGCGGGTGGTCTTCGATCGCAACGGCTTCCTGTACCACGGCAGGATAAAGCAGCTCGCAGAGGCAGCGCGTAAAAAAGGCCTCGAATTTTGACAGAGGAGGTGCAGGTGGGGGCGATAAATTCCACGGAACGGGAACTAACCGATCGAGTCGTGAAGATCAACAGGGTGGCCAAGGTGGTGAAGGGGGGGAGGAGATTCCGCTTCAGCGCCCTGGTGGTGGTCGGAGATGGAAACGGGACCGTCGGCAGCGGCCTGGGGAAGGCCCATGAGGTCCCTGAGGCGATTCGTAAGGGGATCGAACTGGCAAAAAAGAACCTCGTGAAGGTCCCCATCATTAATAGCACCATACCCTGTATGGTCATCGGCAGGTTCGGCGCGGGCAAGGTGATCTTGAGGCCGGCCTCCGAGGGGACCGGCGTCATCGCCGGCGCGGCAGTCAGGGCGGTGGTGGAGGTGGCAGGGATACAGAACATCCTGACCAAGTCCCTCGGCTCCAACAACCCCCACAACCTGGTCAGGGCCACCTTTGAGGGCCTCAAACTGCTCAGGACCCCGGAGGAGATAGCTCGGAAACGGGGGGTAGAGATAGGAGAGGTAGGAGCAATCCAAAGGTAATCAATGGCAGCAGGATATATAAAGATCAAATTGGTCAAGAGCGGCATCGGGCATCCCGAAAAACACCGGGCAGTCCTGCGAGGCATGGGTTTGACCAAGGTAAACAAGGTGGTGGAGCTCAAAGACACACCTGAGACGCGGGGGATGATCCGCAAGGTCTCCCATCTGCTGGAGGTGATGGAGTAAGATGTTAGGGCAGCTGAAACCGCCCCGGGGGGCAAAAAGAGGTCCGAAGCGCGTCGGCAGAGGTCCCGGTTCAGGCCACGGAAAGACCTCGTGCAAAGGCCACAAGGGCCAGAAGGCCCGCAGCGGCGCCCCTATCCGTCCGGGATTTGAGGGGGGGCAGATGCCGCTGCAGCGGAGGCTGCCAAAACGGGGGTTCAGGAATATATTCAAAAAGCGCTATGCCTTGGTCCATATCAGGGACCTCAACCGTTTTTCTGCGGGTGAGGTGGTGGATGTCGAGGCCCTGCGCAAGGCAGGACTGGTTAAGAAGGCCCCTGACGGTATCAAGATCGTGGGGGATGGCGAACTCACCATCGCCCTTACCGTCAGGGCCCACGCAGTTACCGAGGCGGCTCGCAAGAAGATCGAGGCGGCATCGGGGAAGGTAGAAAAGGCCTCACCATGACAGCTATCGGTACTATCTTTAAGATACCGGAGTTGAAGAAGCGCATCATTGTCACCTTCCTGCTCCTGGCGGTCTATCGGGTGGGATGCCACATCCCGACCCCGGGGATCAACAGTGCGGCCCTCGCCTCGTTCTTTCAGCAGACAGGCGGGACCCTGCTCGGATTCTTTGACATGTTCGCCGGCGGCGCCTTATCCCGCCTCTCCGTCTTTGCCCTGGGCATTATGCCCTACATCAGCTCCTCCATTATCCTGCAGCTGCTGACCGTGGTCGTCCCCTACCTCGAGCGTCTGCAAAAAGAAGGAGAGATGGGCAGGAGGAAGATCATCCAATACACTCGCTATGGCACAGTCGTCCTGAGCATCGTCCAGGGCTTTGGCATCGCCATGTGGATGGAGGCCCAGCGCGGCGTGGATGGATCGCTGATTGCCCTGCATCCCGGGTGGCCCTTCCGCATCATGACGACGATCACCCTGGCTGCCGGCACCTCCTTTCTGATGTGGCTCGGGGAGCAAATCACCGAGCGGGGTATCGGCAACGGGATCTCTCTCATCATCTTTGCGGGTATCGTGGCAAGCATGCCCGCTGCGGTGGGCAACACCTTTCGGCTCATGAAGACAGGGGAGCTGGGTGTCCTCCTCATGCTGGCCATCGTCGTGGTAATGATAGCCGTCACCGCCTTTATTATCTATGTGGAGACGGCCCATCGCCGGATACCCGTCCAGTATGCCAAGCGGATCATCGGCAGGAGGATGTACGGGGGGCAGAGCACGCACCTCCCCTTAAAGCTCAATACCTCCGGCGTCATCCCCCCGATCTTCGCCTCCTCCATCCTCATGTTCCCTGCGACCATCGCCACCTTTGTGGCACATCCTTGGATGCAGGCCATTGCCAAGAGCCTCAACTTTACATCGGCGATCTACAATGGCCTCTACGTGGGCTTTATCATCTTTTTTTGCTACTTTTACACCGCCGTGGTCTTCAACCCCGTGGACGTGGCAGACAATATGCAGAAGTACGGCGGCTTTATCCCCGGTATCAGGCCGGGGAGCTCCACCGCCGACTATATCGATCGGGTCCTTACCCGCATCACCCTGGCAGGGGCCATCTATATCGCCGGCGTCTGCGTCCTGCCGACCTTTCTGATGGCGCGGTTCAATGTCCCCTTCTACTTCGGGGGCACCTCCCTGCTCATCGTGGTTGGGGTGGCCTTGGACACGGTCCAGCAGATCGAGTCCCACATGTTGACCAGGCACTATGAAGGCTTGATCAGCGGGGGGAGGATCAAAGGACGTTACACCAGGTAGATAATGAAGGAAATGGATGAAGTGAGAGGTTCATGGATTTAATCTTGTTGGGCCCCCCGGGCTCGGGAAAAGGAACGCAGGCAAAAAAAATGGTGGACCGGTACCATCTCCCCCAGATATCTACCGGCGATATCCTCAGGGCGGCGTTGAAGGAAAAGACCTCCTTGGGGCTGGAGGCAAAGAAGTACATGGACCAAGGAAAGTTGGTCCCTGATGATGTGGTGGTGGGCATTGTTCGGGATAGGCTCAAGGCCTCTGACTGCCGAGGGGGATTTATCTTGGATGGCTTTCCCCGCACCGTGCCCCAGGCCGAGGCCCTGGGAACGACCTTACAGGCGATGCACAGGGGTATAGACTACGTCATCAGCATCGAGGTGGCAAACGCGGAATTGCTCAAGCGCTTGGGGGGGAGGAGGACCTGCCGGAATTGCGGTGCCATGTATCATCTCCTCTTCGATCCCCCCAAGAAGGAGGGGGTGTGCGATACGTGCGGGGGGGAGCTGTATCAACGTGATGACGATCAAGAGAAGACCATCAGGGAGAGGTTGAAGGTCTACGACGAGCAGACCGCTCCCCTGATTCACTATTATCGGGGAAAGGGACTCTTGCGTGCCATCGATGGCGTCGGGGAGGTCGAGGAGATCTTTCAGCGGATCGTGAAGGCCATCGGGAAGTAACGAGGAACTCTCTATGCCCAAGGCTGAAGCCTTCTCGGTAGAAGGAACGGTCACGGAGACCCTGCCCAACGCGATGTTCCGGGTGGAACTGCAGGGTGGTCACAAGGTGTTGGCCCATATATCCGGGAAGATGAGGATGCACTATATCAAGATCCTCCCGGGGGACAAGGTTACCGTGGAGCTCTCTCCCTATGACCTCAGCAGGGGCAGGATTACCTATCGGGAGAAAAAGACGGCGTGATGAGTAACAATCTCACAGGAGGATGCAGATGAAGGTGAGATCTTCGGTGAAGAAGATCTGTGATAAATGTAAGATCATCAAGAGGAGAGGTGTCGTCAGGGTTATCTGCGTAAACCCGAAGCACAAACAAAGGCAAGGCTAGGAGGAAGAAGCGTGGCCAGAATTGCAGGAGTTGACCTACCGAAGGATAAGAGGGTTGAGATCGCCCTTACCTATATCTATGGCATCGGACGCTCTGCGTCTCAGCGGATCTTGCAGGAGGCGGGAATCGACTGGAACAAGAAGGCCGGCGAGTTAAGCGAGTCGGAGGTGGTCAAGATAAGGGGGATCATCGACGGCACCTATAAGGTGGAGGGAGAACTGAGACGGGAAATAGCCATGAATATTAAGGGCCTCATGGACCTGGGTTCTTACCGGGGGCTGCGCCATCGCCGATCCCTTCCGGTTCGAGGGCAGCGGACACATACCAACGCCAGGACGCGAAAAGGACCGCGCCGGGGAGTGATCGGGAAGAAGCAATAGGAGGACCGTGGCATGGCCAAGACGGAACAAAAAGAGCAAAAAGAACAAAAAGAGCAAAAAGAACAAAAAGAACAAAAAGAGCAAAAAGAGGTAAGGAAAAAGGTGAGGGTAACTATCCCCACGGGGATCGTTCATATTCAGGCTACCTTTAACAACACCATCGTCACCTTTACCGACGATCAGGGAAACACCATTGCGTGGGCCAGCGGCGGCACGCAGGGTTTCAAGGGGTCGCGCAAGGGGACGCCCTTTGCCGCCCAGTTGGCGGCCTCGGCCGCTGCGAAGAAGGCCATGGATCAGGGGATGAGGTCGGTGGATGTCTATGTGAAGGGGCCGGGGGCAGGGAGAGAAGCGGCCCTGAGGGCCCTGCAGGCAGCAGGGATGAAGGTCCACATGATCAGGGATGTCACCCCCATACCGCACAATGGCTGCAGGCCTCCTAAGCGGAGGAGGGTATAACGTGGCGCGATACAAAGATTCGTTCTGCCGGCTCTGTCGCCGAGAGAGGATGAAGCTCTTTCTCAAAGGGGAGCGATGCTATACCGATAAGTGTGCCGTCGAGCGTCGGGGCTATCCGCCGGGACAACATGGCCAACGCCGAGTCAAGTTTTCCGACTATGGCATTCAGCTGAGGGAGAAACAAAAGGTCAAACGCATCTACGGTGTATCGGAACGGCAGTTTCGCAACTACTTTGAAAAGGCCGATAGGCAAAAGGGAATTACGGGGACAAACCTGTTGGTCCTCTTGGAGCGGCGGCTTGACAATGCCGTGTATCGTCTCGGTTTCACGAGCTCCCGTCAGGAGGCTCGACAGCTGGTGGGAGGCGGCCACTTTCTGGTGAACGGGCGCAGGGTAAACATCCCTTCGTATCTCGTGCAACCCAACGATATCATCGAGGTTAAAGAGAAGAGCAAAGGGATGCTGCGGATCAAGGAGGCCGTCGAGGGGATGGCGAGGAGGGGCTTGCCTCAATGGCTCGAGCTGGAAAAGGACAAACTCAAGGGGATGGTCAAGGGATGGCCTAATCGAGGGGAATTAACGACACCTCCCATCCAAGAGCAACTCATTGTAGAACTATACTCCAAATAGCGATGCAGTATGGCGCAGGAGGAAATTGAAAGGCTATGGAGATAAACGACAAGAATTGGAAGGCCTTGATCAAGCCGAAGAGGCTTGAGGTTGATCAGGAGACCTTAACCGAATACTACGGTAAATTCGTCGTTGAACCCCTCGAGAGGGGATTCGGCATAACCCTGGGGAACTCCCTGAGGAGGATCCTCTTGTCGGCACTCCAGGGAGCAGCCATCACCGCGGTCCGGATAGATGCCAGCCTGCACGAGTTCTCGGTACTGCCCGGTGTCAAGGAGGATGTCACCGATCTCATCCTTAATCTCAAGGAGGTGGTCTGCAGGCTGCACGTCCCGGGGCCCAAAATGGTGAGGCTTGAGGTCCAGGGTGCGAAGGAGGTGACTGCTGCGGACATTATCACCGATGCCGATGTCGAGGTGATAAATCCACAGCAGCATATCGCTATCCTCGGCAAAGGGGCCAAGCTGAAGATGGAGATGACGGTAAAGATGGACAAGGGGTATGCCCCTGCCGAGCGGAACAAGGATGAGGACATGCCGATAGGGACGATCCCCATCGATGCCATCTTCACCCCCATTAAGAAGGTGAACTATACGGTGACCAATGCGCGCGTGGGGCAGATCACCGACTATGACAAGCTTACCCTTGAGATCTGGACCAACGGTACGATACGGCCTGATGATGCCGTGTCCCTGGCGGCGAAGATCCTCAAGGATCAATTGAGCATATTCATCAATTTCGAGGAGCCTGTTGAAGAGGTGCTGATTGAGGACGATGAAGAGACAAGGAAGAAAAAGCTCGAAGAGCTGCGTGAAAAACTCACGAAGAGCGTGGACGAGCTCGAGTTGTCGGTCAGGTCGGCCAACTGTCTGAAGAATGCCAATATCCAATATATCTCGGAATTGGTGCAAAAGACGGAACAGGATATCCTTCAGACCAAAAACTTCGGCAGGAAATCCCTCAACGAGATAAAAGATGTCTTGAAGGGGATGGGCTTACACCTGGGGATGAATGTAGCAGATCTCGCACCGCCTGCAGGACAAGGAAAGAAAGAATAGTAAGGGAAACTCATGCGACACCGCCAGGCCGGAAGAAAACTCAACCGCACCACGAGCCATCGCCTCATGATGCTGCGCAATATGGTTACCTCCTTGTTCGAACACGAGCGGATCGAGACCACTGAGGCCAAGGCCAAGGAGGTGCGCAGCCTCGCGGAGCGCCTCATTACCTTGGGCAAGAAGGGCGATTTGCACGCCCGCCGCCAGGCCTTGAGGATCATCAACAGCAAAAAGGTTGCCCACAAGCTCTTTACCGAGATCACCCCCCGTTTTGCCGGCAGGAATGGGGGATATACCCACATCCTCAAGACCAGAAACCGTGTGGGTGACGGGGCAGCCCTTGCCATCATTGAACTGCTCCCGGCAGAAGTCAAGGAAGAGAAAGAGAAGGCGGGCAAAAAGCCTGCCAAGACGAAATCAGCCGAAAAGAAATCCGCTGAAAAGAAATCCGCTGAAAAGAAATCATAACTTGTAACCGAAATCCCGCAGCAATTTCTTCCGCCAGTGCACGCCCGCGTCGTCTTCGATCCCCTGGGGAGATGCACCATCTATCACCCCCATAATACCCCTGCCCTGGTCAGTCTCGGCGATGATTACCTCGACGGGGTTGGCAGTGGCACAGTAGATGGTGCAGACCTCCTGACACATCTTGATGGCGTTCAAGACGTTGATGGGAAAGGCGTCCTTGAGCACGATGATAAAGGTATGACCAGCCGCCACCTGGGAGGCATTGCGTTGGGCGGCCTTGATCATTGCGGCGTCATTTCCCTCTGATCTGATGAGGCACTTGCCTGAGGCCTCACAAAAGGCGATACCGAACTTTGCCGCCGTCACCCCGCCAATGAGCACTTCGTAGAGGTCTTCAACCGTCTTGATAAAATGGCTCTGCCCGACGATGATGTTGCTTCCCTCCGGGACGTCGAGCCTCACTGTCTTGATCTCCATAGAACACGCCCTCCTCTCTCGTGTTAAGCAATCGGAATCCCCTTTGCTATATCCACATTCAACCTCTTGAGAAACCGCTCCTTGAGCTTCTCCGTGGCCTCCTGCCTGCTGTATGGTACGGCCAGATCCCACCTCCCACCGGCAGTGGCCTCGTGGCCACCGGCGCTTGCCCCCGCTATCCCCCTGACCAGGTCACGGGCCACGTTATCGGCACTCCCCTTGTGGCCCCCTGCTGTCCGCAGAGAAAAAAAAACCGCATGATCCATCTCCCCCAGCACGATGATCCATCTCACCCCCTCCATGCGGATCAAAAAATCGGCGATGATGGCCACCATATCGGGATCCTCCATCTCTCCAAGCTCACTGATCACGACCCCCTGCGGAGGATACCACATCGTCCTCTCGAGGGCCTGCTGCAGGAGGCGAAAATACTCGCGCGGCAGCGGCGGGTATTCTATCTGCGCAAGTGTCTTCACCAAGACCTTAGGGTAGAGATGCACTGACAGCTTTATATCCACTTCATGGGCATCCCTGCCCAGATACCGCGTATCAGACATGATCCCGTAGTAGAGGGCGGTGGCCAATTTGCGATTCATATCGACCCCCTCATTTAAAAGATATTCAGTTACTATGCTGGAGGTGCTTCCGTACTCAGGCCTGATATCCACGAAAGAGACTTCCCGGAGAAGAGAGATCTTTCTCACCGGATGATGATCGATCACGATGCTGGGCACGAGGGAGCTGGGGAGAGGGGAGTTGCCGGAAAATGGCTGACAGTCTACCAGGGCGACCCCGGTAAAATTAAAGGGGTTGATGGTCGGGATGGAGCGCAGGGGAATCCGCAGCTTGGTGATCATCGCCTTGTTCTCGGCGCGGCCGATGATCCCGCCGTACACAAGCACCGAGTTTATCCCCCACGAGGCAAGGAGATGTCGGAGGGCAGAGGCGCTGGCAATGGAGTCGGGATCAGGGTTGGTGTGGGTGGCGATCAGCACCTTGCGCTTATTTTGCACCAACTCGTGCAGCCGCTCGAGGTTGTCTTCCATAGATGGCGCTCCCG
>Ga0299915_10001774_pt1 | contig 15858 bp, 12 predicted proteins | sample RVTome_13_FD_200263 | JGI IMG/M metagenome (GOLD analysis project Ga0299915, IMG submission 200263) | Soil microbial communities from uranium-contaminated site in the Upper Colorado River Basin, Wyoming, United States - RVT92D227 (version 2) ... | reverse complement strand
CTTTCGCGACCGGCCGCCTTGACCCGTTCGCCAGTGCTAGGCCCCGCCTTTTGAGGCGGGGACAATAAGCGCGGCTCAGGGTTAACCCCGAGGGGTTGACAGCCTGTCGGACGCGGGGTAGTCTTTTCCTGAACCCCATTCAGGATGTTCCATGAATAGCCGCCTGCTGTTTGGCGCCCTTATCGCCGGCTTCGCCTTCGGCTTTTCTTTCCTGTCTCCTCCGGCCCGGTCCGGCCCGCCACCCGCCAAGGATAAGATGTTGCTGGTCATCAATTTCGACGTCGAGGACTATACGACCCCCGCCTCCGAGGGTATCGACGACATCCCCAAGTGGCTCGCGGAGATCATGTCCGAGGAGGGCGTCACCGGGACGTTCTATGTGATCGGGGAGAAAGCTCGGTCGCTCGAGGCGCGGGGCCGCCGCGACGTCATCGCCGCCATGGCCAGGCACGATATCGGCAGCCATACGAATTTCGGCTCGATCCATCCCACGGTCGCCGAGGTCCTCGAGAACGCGGGCTGGGAGGACGGCGTCAGGAGCATGTTGGAGCGGGAGGCGGCCGGCTTTCGCGACCTGGAGCGCATCTTCGGCGTCCCGGTCGTCACCATGGGCCGGCACGGCGGCTCTTACGGGCCCCAGCTCGTCGCCGCCCTGGCCCGGCTGGGGAAGGGGTTTTCCGGGTCGCCCGCCGGACTGCCGGGGAAGACCGCGGCCTGGTTCTGCAACGCTCTGAATTTTTCCTTCCAGTACGGCGGGTACGACGACGTCTTTTACCGGGACGAGCTCTTCGAACCGGCCTTCGACCGGTTGAAGAGGGAACTACCCGAGCTGGCCCGGGCGCACGAGGCCGTCTCGTTCTTCTGCGGCCACCCGACCAAGATCCGGTCCGAGCAATTCTGGGACTTCAACTATTACGCCGGGAAGAACCCGCCGCCTGCCGAATGGAAAACGCCCGCTCTCCGGCCGCTGGCCGCGATGGAGACCGCCCGGAAGAATTTTCGCCGCCTCGTGCGCTGGCTCAAGAGCCGGGACGACATCGAAATAACGACCTTTCGGTCCCTCATGGACCGCTTCGGCGGGCAAAAAGACACCCTGACGGGAGCGGAGCTGGACGCCTTGGCCGCGGCGGCGCTAAAGACGGGGGCTCTCCTCCCGAGCGAAGATTTTTCGCCGGCGGAAGCGTTCGCCGGGCTGGCCGAGTCGATCGCCGTCTTTGAGACCAGCGGGGTCTTGCCCGGTGAGATCAAGGTTGCCCGCCCATTCGGACCGGCCGAGATGCCTGACGACAGGCTGGGTGTCTCACGCCTCGGACTAGCCGACGTCTATCGGCTGGCGAAAGAAGCCCGGAACCGTATCCACGAGACGGGGTCCCTGCCCACTTATCTGACGGCGGGGGAAGCCCGCATCGGAACGGGATCCCTCTTCGCCCTTTTCGCCGCCGCTTATCTGGACATGCGGGGCGGACGCCCCCGTGCCGAGTATGAAGTCGTGCCCTTCGAACCCTATCCCCGGACCCACGAAAAATCCTGCGTGGACCTGGTCCAGGGCTTCAAATCCTGGCCCGTCCATCGCCCGGACCTGGACATGGCGCGGATTATCAAGCAGACGCGGCTCCAGCTCTGGACCTTGAAACCCGCCCGCCGGCGCTGATCCGCTTGGGGACACGAACCCCAGGTACGTATCCCCCGATCTGGCCCTCTGATTCGGGCCGAGCAGACACACTATTCGGCGGCACTCCCGCATGCTTGCCAAGGCCTTGACGTTGCCAGCCGGTGGGGGATATCCTTATTTCGTATTGGGGTCGACTCTACAAAACTCATAGCCGGGCTAATAAGAGCCGTCGACTGAAATGAGGCTCTCGGTGAAAAGAAGGGCGCTCGCCGCGCTGTGTGTCTGGGTGGGCATCGTCGCATTCGCTATGGCCCGCACTTTCGGGCCCTCGGCCCAGGCAGATAATCCTCTTAACTCCGTCCTCGAAAAGGCCAGGAAATACTGCCAACGCTTGGATAAAGCGGCGCTGGATTTCGTCTGCCGGGAGGAAGTCAAGGAGCGGGCGAACGTCCTAAAAGCACCTGGGGGGACGTCCGTCATCCCGGGGGTCACAGGGTATGCTACGGACAGTGGACGCCTGACCACCGTCGCCGCTCCGCCCGAGGAATTCAAGACGACGACCTATGTCTATGATTATCAGTTCATCCGCAAGGGGGGCGACGTCAAGGAGCGGCGCGACCTTATGAAGAAGGACGGCGAGGAGGTCAAGCGTGAGGACGCCCGGATCGAGACCCGGCATTTCAAGTTCCGCGACATCCTGTTCGGGCCCTCGCTCCTCGTCGGGGAAGCCGCCGCGGCCGACCATGTCTATGAGCTCCTGAAGAAAGAGAAAATCAAAGGCCAGGAGGCGGACGTCGTCGCCTGCGAAGCTCGGCCCGAGAGCGCCGGACGGGTCTTGACCGGCCGGGCCTGGGTCCGGCGGACGGACGGGGCCGTCCTCCGGATCTCCTGGGATCCGGAATCCTTCGCCGGCTACCAGGACGTTCTGGCCGTCGCCAAAGAGCTAAAAATGTCGCCAGCCATTAAATCCGAAACGGAATTCGGCGTCGAGCGCAACGGACTCCGGTTCCCGAGCCTCGACAAAACCGATGAAGTTTACAGGGAGGGGACGATGAACTTCACCCGGTCGTACACCACGGTCAAATACACGGATTACAAATTCTTTACCGTCGAGACGACCTACGAGATCGGCCGCGGCTGAGGCCCGGCGGCCGCTTCTATTCGAGGCCCAATCGTTTCTTCGACTCTGCCGCCAGGACTTGGAATTCCCTGCTTTTCGCCAGAAATGAAAAATCGGGTTCGTCGAAGAACAAGCGCCTGAAGCCTTTCTCCAGCGCCAGCTTCAAGGACTTCAGCGCCTTTTCCTGATTTCGGGAGACGGCCCAATATGAGGCCTGGGCATAGAGGGTATTCGGGTCATCGGTCTTCTGGATCTTTTCGTAGATCGACAACGAACGCTGGTAAAGCTCGTCGGCTTTCTCGGAAGCTTCTTGGGCTGCATAGACCTTGGCCAGACCGATGAGACAGGCGGCGACGCCGACGTTCTCCGGACCGAAGACCTTCTCCTTGATTTTAAGGGCCCTCTCGTAATACGCCTCGGCTTGGGCATAGTCGCCGGTCACTCTGAGCAGCAGCGCATAATCCACGAGCAGGCCGGCGACGTCCGCGTGGTCGGGGCCGAGGATTTTTTCTGTGATGGCCAGGGCCCGCTCATAGCGCGCTCGGGATTGCGGATACTGCCCGGAGTAGAAATCCACAATGGCGATGTTATTGAGGTTCTGAGCCACGCCGAGGTTCTCGGGGCCGCCGTTCTTTTCATTGATGGCCAGCGCCCGCTCGTAAGTCTGCCTGGCCAGGGCGTATTGGCCCGTTTCCTGGTAGATGAGGGCCAGGTTGTTCAGGGAGCCGGCGATATAGGGATGTCCGGGGCGATAGGCCTTTTCGCGGATGGCCAGCGACCGCCGGTAGCAGGCTTCGGCTTCCTTGTACTTGCCTTGCCGCCAGTTGAGCACGCCGAGGTTGTTGAGGGGAGCCGAGAGATAAGGGTGCTCCGGACCCCAGATCTTCTCGCCGATGGAGATGGCCCGGTCAAAAAAGCCCTTGGCTTTCGGATAATCGCCCTGGTTGTCCCAGACAACGCCCAGGTCGTTCAGGGTCCAGAGAACGCTCGGATGGTCCGGCCCCAGCACCCGCTCCTGGATCACCAGACAACGCTCATAGCATTTCGCGGCTTCCCCATATTCGGCGGTCAGCTTGTGCAGCCAGCCGAGATGGTAGAGGGGATAGGAAACGCGTTCGTCGTCGGGGCCGTACAGTTTTTCGCAGATTGCCAGAGCCTTGTCGAGATCCTCATGGGCCGGTCCGGATTCTCCCCGGTCCCTGTGGATTATCCCGAGCATAAGATACCCGCGCGACAATTCCCAGGTCTCGCCGGGAAGCTTGGCCTGGAGGACCTTAACGCCCTGCCGGACGAGGGGCTCCGCCTCCGCCGCCCGTCCTTGCATAATGTCGAACCAGGCGACGGAGAGCATGCCCAATCCGACGCTCAGATGATCCTCCCCGAGCTCTTTCTTCCGGATCTCAAGCATCTTCTTCAGGAACGGCTCCGCCCGGGCGAGCAGGCCGAGGTTCTGGTAGACCTGGCCGATGGCTTCCATCATCCGGGATTGGATGAGCGGCTGGCCGACGAGCCCCGTCTCGACCTTCTGGGCGCCTTTATCCAGGATCTCCCTGGCCGTGATCGAGTTCCCCCGGGCTTCGCTGGGGTCCGAGACCTTGAAGAGATTGACCATGAAATCCGAGACCTGCTTCGACGTCTCCGCTTCCTGGTTCGCCCGGTCCCGCTCGCGGGCGATGCGGCGGGCCTGGATGGCCGTCGTCACGGAGAAAGCCACCAGGACGACCGCCAGTGTCGCGGCCACGCCGACGCCCACCCGGTGACGGCGGACGAATTTGCGGGCCTTGTAGACGGTGCTCGGCGGGCGGGCGACGACCGGCTGATGGTGCACGTACCGGTCGATATCGGCCGCCAGCTCCGAGGGCGACCCGTAGCGCCGCGTGCGGTCCTTCTCCAGCGCTTTCATCGTGATCCAGTCGAGGTCGCCGCGGATCTGACGGATGAGCGCCGGGCGTTCCATCCGCCGGTTCTGCGCCTGGGTCGTCGACGCCTCTCCCATCGTGCTCAGCCTAGTGCTCGGCTTCGGCGGGTCCACCTCCCTGATCCTCCGCCGGATCTCGTCGAAGCCGGCGCGGCGCAGCTCCTTGGGGTCAAAGGGCAGGGCCCCGACCAGGAGCTCGTAGAGGATGGCGCCCAGAGAATAGACATCGGTCCGGGTGTCGACGTTCTGGCCGGACATCTCCGCCTGCTCCGGGCTCATGTACTCGGGTGTCCCGACCATCATCCCGAGCTCGGTGTACATCGTCCTCTCGGTCAGGCTCTGGGCCGTCGCCTTGGCCACCCCGAAGTCGATGATCTTGGGCACGGGGACGGCGTCCTGGATGGCAACCAGGATATTGGAGGGCTTAAGGTCGCGGTGGATGATCGCCTTCTGGTGGGCGTGCTGGACTCCCTCGCAGACGTGCTTGAAAAGCTCCAGCCGCTCCTGGGTCGTCAGGCGGTTCTGGTCGCAGTAGGCGGTGATGGGGATGCCCTGGACGTACTCCATGACGAAATAGGGGTGCCCTTCTTCTGTCTCCCCGGCCTCGAAGACCTTGGCGATGGCCGGGTGGTCCATCATGGCCAGGGCCTGCCGCTCGGATTCGAAGCGGGCGATGACCTGCTTGGTGTCCATGCCCGCCTTGATGAGCTTCAAGGCCACGCGGCGGTGGATGGGTTTGTGCTGCTCGGCTACCCAGACTTCTCCCATCCCGCCCTCGCCGATCTTCTGGAGCAAATGGAAGGGGCCGATCGTCTGGGCGGCATCGCCGGACGCCGCGAGTGTCTTGGTCTTGGCGGAAGAGTCGTTTTCAGGCATGGGGCCTCCCCGATCCTTCCCTCAAAGCCGCTTGAGGATCTTCCTGAATATGATCAACGCGTAACTGATGAAGACCACGAAGACGAGCGCCCCGACGCGCAGGATGCTCCACTCGAGCGACGCGTCCGTCTCCCCGTGGGAGATGTCGGTCAGGGCCAGATGCCCGAGCAGGCCCATGACCAGGGATAGAATGCCTAGCCCGATGGCGAGCTTGACCTGGGTCCTGATGTTCATGTCTTGCTCCCGTCGAGAGGCCGACTCCCGGTGTGATGGCCGTCTGTGATCCTCAAGAATGCCCCTGGGGCGGGTCCCTCTAACCCCATGGTAGGCTGAATGACGCCTAAATTCAAGCCGCAGGGGATTCCATGCTCCGGGCTTCCAAGCCCGGGAGGCTCTCGGGTCTCTCGAGGAAGACCTTCAAAGAGGCGCCTGGAGGGCACTTCTCGTTTAGGCCCCCCGGCAGTCGAGACTGTAACGTTTGGGCCCGCAAATATGTTAAAATAGGGGAGTCTTGGGCAGACGATGAAAGGCATCATGGCTATGGAAGAGCGGAAGAGAGCCGGCCGGCCCCTGTCTTGGCTGGGCGCGGCGTCCCTGGTGATGTTCCTCCTGTCCGCCGGCTGCGATTGGGGCGTCCCGAACTACCATCTGACCGTGTTCCTCGAATCCGGCGTCACCGGGACCCCGGAGCCGGGGACGTATGTCTACAAAGATATCTCCGTTGTCGAATTCTCCTATAGCGGCGTCAATCCGTTGCATACGGTTGAGGTCCTCCTCAACGACAAGATCCGCAACGAGGGCTCGGGCTCGATCATGATGTACGGGGACGGATACGAGCTTAAGGCCAGGCTGGTTGATGTCCGCGGGGTCTGGAAAGTGACTTTGACCTATACGGATACGACCGTCACGGCCCCGGAACCTTTCCTCCTGACCCTGACCGGCCCGGACCTGTTGTCGGGGACCTTTAGCGATGCGCGGGGATACCACGGGTCCTGGACGGCCCAGTCCGGCGTCCTGACCCTTGCTTACTGGGACTGGAACTTCTACGTTCTGAGCGGGACGGTCTTCGGCCTGGGGCAGGAATCGGGCGCCTTTTCCGGGGACGGACTGAGCGGGACGTGGACGGCGCAAAAACAGGAGTGACGGGAAACTCAGATGCCGGGTTTGGATAAGGGCCACCTCAAGCGCGCGGCCGGGATGGTGACCGTCCTGGCGATCCTGTCCTTGACGTCCGCGAACTGCAAAAGCAACAGCGACCCTGATGACGGCCTGGCGGCCAACATCCATGTCACCAATACCTGCGGCAAGACCGTGGACGTTTTTATGGACGGGGCCAAGCAGTTCTCGGTCGAGACCGGGCTCAGTTCGACGATCAGCACGGTCCCCGCGGGGTCGCATCTTGTCGAGGCCAAAGTGACGGAGACCGAGACCGTCGTTCGCTCCGAGACCTTGGACATCGTCCTGGGGTACGACTATGCGTTCGCCGTTTATGGTCCGTCCACCATCGCGGTGACCAACAGCTATGGAGAGATCCTGAAGATCTCCATGGATGAGACCTATGTGGGGGATATCGGGGTCGCTTTGACCCAGACGATCCGCCGGGTCAAGTTCGGCGAGCACAAGATGAAAGCCGCGAAAAGGAGCGACGGAACGGACGTTGCTTCGCTCACCATCGACGTCAGCGAAGTCAAAGACTACGTCTGGATCATCACCAAATAGAAAGCGGCCCCAGGCCGCCCGGAGCCTCCGCCCGCTTTTTCGGATCACCCCCCAGGCCCGCGGTCCGCTCCTGGGATCCAGGCGCGGACGATTTACATTGACTTTCGAGTTGGGGTAAGATGAGTTCCACGTTGGCGCCGGAAGGCGCCCTCTTCGCTCCGGAGGAGGTAAAGAATGAACACCATCGAAAAAGCACTGCTGCATGCCCTCTTTGTCCATCTCCATCACAACATCGACAAGGCCGTGGACTTCAAGGCGATCGACGCCTTGAACAAAAAGGTGGGGAAACTCTTTCCCAAGGCCCTGATCGTCGGCCCGGGCGACGATGCCGCCGCCTTTAAATTCCCCGGCATCAAGGGGACCTTCATCGGCAAGATGGAGAGCCATTGCTCTCCCTGCGTCCCCCGGCCGTACGACGCGGCCGCGACCGGAGGCGGGGGGGCCATGCGGGATGTCGTGGCCATGGGCGCCCGCCCCATTTTCCTCATGAATTTCATCGGCACGCGGTCGCTTGGGGATAAGGTCATCGTCGGCCCCTGCGGCTTCGCCGGGACATGCACCTGCGGCAAATGCGTCGAGATGACCAGCGGAGAGAGGGTCAATCTGATGGCCAAGGGCCTGCGGGACATGTGCACGGCCATGGACGTCTTCATCGTCGGCGGGGGATTTTCGACCTCCTTTTCGGACATCGTCCCGGCCGTCGTCGTTTCGGTCATCGGCAAGCTCGTCACGGCCAAACCGCTGACCAAGCCGGCGAAATCGGCCGGCGACCAGTTCATCCTCATCGGCACGACCGGGAACGACGGCAACGACACGCTCTACCGGGCCGGGCTGGTCAACGAGATGCGGCCGGCCGTCGCCCTTTTCAAAGAGGAACGGGTGATCATGGAGTCGACGCTGGCCGCTTTCCGCACGGGCAAGATCAAGGCCTGCTCCGACCTGGGAGCGGCCGGTATCGGCGCCGCCGTCTGCGAATCCGCCCGCTACGGCGGGTTCGGGGCCCATGTCGACCTCTCCAAAGTGCCCCTCAGGGTCAAGGGCCTCACGCCGGAGGAGATCCTGATCGGCGAGTCCCAGGGGCGGATGGCCGTCCAGGTGGCCAAGAAAGACGTCGGCCGCGTGTTGAAAGCGATCCGGGCGAAAGGGGTTCGGGCCGAGGTCATCGGGGAGATCCGAAACGACGACAAGGAGGTCTTCGAGTACCAAGGCAAGACCATCGCCGTCATCCCGAACCGTCCTTCCGCGGCGGACCTGGCGGAGCTCAACAGGATCTCGTGACATGCCGGGAAAACGGGCGCCATCCGAGTACGCCGCGGCCGGCGTCGACTACACCAAGATCGAGCCCTTCAAGATGGCCATGGTGCGCGCCGGCAAGAGAACGCTCGGATTCCCGAACCGACGGGGGGTCACGATCGACCGGGACAGCGTGGGCGCCCACGGAGCCGTTTTCAAGTATCGCGGCACCAAGCCGCATCTCTGGTGCATGACCCAGGAAGGCCTGGGAAACAAAAACTGGATCGCGGAATGGATGTACCAGCATGCCGGGACCGGGCGGACGTACTACGAGGGGATCGGCATCGATACGGCTCTGATGGCGGCCAACGATGTGATCTGTCAAGGCGCGCTGCCCGTCGTCTATACGGATGAAGTCGCGGCGGGCGACAGCGAATGGTTCATGGACGAGAAGCGGAGCCACGACCTGGCCGAAAGCTTCTACCAAGCCTGCGAGATGTGCGGGATGGCCCTTCCGGCCGGCGAATCTCCCGCCCTCCGCTATCTGGTCAAAGCGGAGCCGCCGGTCCGGAGCGCGCCCTCCCTCTCCGGCTGTGTGACCGGCCTCATCGCCCCTTCGAGCAGGATGGTGACGGGAGAAAAGCTCTCCCGCGGGGACCGCATCATCGGGGCCCCTTCGTCAGGGCTTCACGCCAACGGGATTTCTCTGGTCATCAAGCGGGCCTTGGCGCTCCCGGATAAGTTCCTCCACCTCCTGCCCAACGGGAAGACCCTGGGCGAGGAGGCGCTCATCCCCACCCGCTCCTATGTCCGGCTCGTCGAGGCCCTGCAGGAAAAGGAAATCGAGGTCCACGCCCTGCTGGGCGGCACGGGGGGCGGGATCTCCAAGATCGCCTATGCCAAGAAGCCGTTCACCTATCGGGTGAAAAAATGGGTGGAGGAGATCCCGCCGCTTTTCCGGTTCATGCTTGAGGCCGGCGTCAGCTTGAAGGACTGTCTGACGACCTTCAACTGGGGGATCGGGTTCTATATCTTCGTGCCGGAAAAGGAGGTCGAGCGGACCATCAAGACCGGGCGGAAAGCGGGCTACGACCTCTTCGAGCTCGGCCAGGTCGAAGCCGGGGAGCGCTGCGTTGTCTTCGAGCCGGAGAAGACGACCCTCCCCGCGATCGAGTAGGCTCCGCAGGATCCCTTCCGGCCGCGTTCCTTTTCATCTCCGGCCGACTCCTTTATAATGAAGGGCCCGGAGACCATGTTGAGCGAACGGCTGAGGCGGCTCGAACCCGGACCCGGATATTTCCGGATCTTTTTGAGGTTCCCTTTTCTGGCCGGGGTCGTCCTCCGCCTTTTCGTGTTCCTCTTCCAGGACCCCTTCAATAACGACTACCACTTTCAGGTCATCGACTGGATCCACAAGAACGGGACGATCCCCATCGCCACCCAGCTGAGTCAGGCCTATCATCCGCCGCTCTATTATGTCCTGGCCCAGCTGTTCTATGGCGGCGATTTCTCGATGCCCGGCCTCAAAGTCCTGCAGCTTTTTTCTCTCCTGACCTCGCTCCTGACGTTCGTCGTGTTCACTCTCATGATCAACCGGTTCATTGAATCCGAGCGGGTCCGCCGGTCCGCGACCCTGTTGGCGGCCTGCTTGCCCCAACTCATCATGTTCGGGAATTTCGTCTCCAACGACAGCCTGGCGAACCTCATCGGCGCGCTCCTTTTCTTGCAGGCCTATCTGTACGTTGAGAAGCCGAACCCGGCCCGGAAGGTCGGGCTGGCGGTCATCCTGGGGCTGGGGCTATTGACCAAGGGGACCTTTCTGGCCTTTATCCCCGTCGTTCTCGGCTTGGTCATCGTCGTCGAGTGGCGGTCCCGGAAGCGTTGGACGGCCGTTGTTCTGAGCGCCCTGCTCGTCGCGGCATTGGGGTTGGGGATCGGGGCCTATAAGTACGTCGAGAGCTATCGGCATTTCGGCGACCCCTTTATCCACAACGCGGACCCGCTCGTCCAAAAGGCGACCAAGTGGAATTGGGCCGCGGCCCAAAAGCATACCTTTACCGGCCTCGGGTCGGTCTTCGATTGGAATATCCCCAAGCTCATGCTCCATCCGACCCTGGGCGACGAAACACGGCACAGCTATTTTCTGATGATGTACGGAACGTTCTGGTATCAGTATCTCTATGAATCGAACCTCATGGGCAATAAGACCGGGTTCCGGTACCTGGGCAGCCTGATCTACCTCCTCGCGTTGGTGCCGACCCTGGTGATGTTCCTCGGCGCGTATGACGCGGGGGCCAAGCTGAGGGCCGTCATCAGCCGGCGAAAACTCGAGACTCGAACGATCCAGGAGCTATTCGGCGTGCTGGCTTTTTTGGCCGCCTTCGGCCTCGTCGTCTACCTCGGGATACGGATCGACATCTGGAGCTGCTTTCAATCGCGGCTGTTTTTCCCGGCCTTTTGGGGTGTCATCGTCCTTTTTTCTTCCGGCCTGGCGCGGATCGAGCGGCGCCCGAGGATCGCTCCGACGGTGCATCGCCTGTTGAACGTGCTCTTCGTCTGTTTCGCGCTCTATTTCCTCACCGAGCTCGCGATCATCCTGTTCTCTTGAGCTCGACGGCCCGAACCGGGGCCGCAGGACATGCGGACGGGCCGGCCGGCCGGGCCCGGGGGAGGGATTCGGCCGTCTCTCAGCCGTTCTTCGGGGTTCCCGGGTCGCGATACGCGCCGCGCCGGTCGTTGAGCCGGATGGTCAGGAGGTCGCGGAAGGACCGCAGGATGTCCTGAGGGAACTTCACCCGGGTGAGCCGGTCGTTCTTCCAGCGCACCGGGACCTCGGCGACGGAAAAACCGAATTTCCTGGCCAGGAAGAGGATCTCGGAGTCGAATCCCCAGCGGTCGATTGTCAGGCGGGGAAAGATCCTCGCCGCCGCCTTGGCTGAAAAGCATTTGAAGCCGCAGGTGAAGTCCGACAGCCAGACCTGGAGCATGACCTGGGAGAGGAACGTGAATCCCTTGCCCAAGGTCTCCCTTAGCCAGGGCTGATGCTCGAGGATGTTGCCCTCGACGTTCTTCCGGGTGCCGATAATGATGTCGTGGGAGCGGAGGAAAGGCTCGAACCGGCGGAACTCGTCGAGGGGGGTCGAGAGGTCGATGTCCATGAACAGCCGGAACTCGCCGGCCGCCGCGCCCATCCCGGTCCTGATGGCATATCCTTTTCCCCGGTTCTGCGGGTAGGAGAAGACCTTGACCCCCTCCCGGCTCTGCCACGGGCCCAGCTTCTGGAGCGTGTCGTCGCGGCTCCCGTCGTCCACGACGATGACCTCGAAGGGGAAATCGCAGCTCCCGAAAAACGTCCGGACTTCGTCGAGGTGATAGATCCGCTCGCTCTCATTGAAGACGGGGATGACGACGGAGAGAAAGATGTCGCGGCCCATCGGGACGGTTGCCTCCTCGACTATCTGGCCGGTCCCGCGGCCGGCTTCGGGATGATGATGGTGTAATTGGCCAGCTTGTGGACGGTGAAGGGGACATTCTCGTTCTGCAAACGCTGGAGGATCCGCTGCCGGATGTTATGCGTCATCTCCCGATGCCAGGCGCGTTGGTTGCCGCGATAGTAGGCGTCGCCGAAGAAGAGATACGCCTTCTCCTGCCAGGGGACCTTGTCGACCCTTTCCCTAAGCCAGGGATAAAAAAAGGAGACGGTGACCGGGCCCAGGGAGTCGGTCACTTCGACCTTCTGGTGGGTGAGAAAATAGACGGGGTAGGCGAGGCTGAAGTCCGTGGCCACGTACCGGACGTCCTTGGAGGCGAGGAGGGGGATGATCTCCTGGTAGGATTCCTTCTTGAACTGGGCGATTTTCAGGTAATAGACATAATGGGGGACGGTCAGGGCGAAGAAAAAGAGGGCCAGGGCGATGAACCGGACGGAGAAAACCTTCCGCACCGGGATGAGGGCGGAAAAGACGATGAGATAACCCAGCGCCACCCAGAGGGCCATATCGATGTTGTGCCGCGGCTCGGCAAAAGGCCGGGGGCTGAGGACGAACGCCTTGCCCACAAGGACGGCGAACGTGAGGAGATAGAAAAGATGGGGCCAGCTTTCGGGCGTCAGTTTCTTCTTCAGCCCGGGCCAGAGCCTTCTGCAGCTCACGACGAGCGCGATGAGGGCGACCGCGGCCGAGAGGAAGATGGCCGAGCGGTTCATGACCCGGAGGACGCGGGCGGACGGGCCCGTCGCCTCGAAGAACTGGAGCGAATACAGGAATTCGAAATCGAAGAGGTTATGGAACGCCGTCCAGAGGTCCCGGCCGAGTGCCTGGACATAATCCGGGATCTTGGCGAACGAGAATTGGGCCGGCGAAAAGGTGATGATGCGGTACCATTCCCCGGAGGGCGGCGGCGTCGGTCCGGCCAGCTTGTAATAAATGAGATGGTACGTGCCGAGGAGCCCTCCGGCGAGGAGACAGGCGAGGTTCAGCCAGGGCTTCTTCATCCTGACGGAGAGGATGATGGCCGTCAGTCCGAAGGGGATGATCAGGAAGAGGACGAGGGGATGGAGATAGGAAGAAAAGAGGAGGAAAAACCAAGCCAGGGAAAGGCGGACCTTGTCCGTGAAGGTGAAGTCGAAGAGAGAGACGCCCAGCAGAAAGACGGTCAGCATTTCGAGGTAGGGGGCGGCCCGGAGGAAGAGCGAGTAGTCGAAAATGACCTCGATAAAAGCGAAATGCACAACGAGGAAGAGGAGCACGACCTTCTCGTCGAGGAGTTTTCTGAAGATTTCGAAGAGGAGGAAGATAAAGACGAGGAAAATGAGCAGCTGGACAAGGACGAAGGACAGGTAACTCGTGCCGAAGAAATCCCAGACGCAGGCGACGAAGAGGTATTTCAGTGTCCCGTTGTGGGAACTGGAATCCAGGAGAAAAAAAGGAGCGGTCTGGCTGTGCTGGGTCTCAAAGGCCTGGAGCGCGTCCAGGGCGTTGTCCGAGTGCAGCAGCAGGCCGTCGCCCTGAGCGTAAAACGGGATGCGGATCCCGATGATGAGGAGCAGGGCGAGCAGGACGGCCTTCTCCTTGAGGGAGGCCCGGATGAAGGCCGCGACGAGGCCCAGGACTTCGAGGCTGAGGAGGACCTTCAGCAGGGGATAGAAAAAGGCCGCCTTGGTGATGAGAAAGACCTGAAAGAGGAGGCAGATCAGGAGGAAGTTCCAGACGAGGAAGCCCCTGACCGTGAACTTCATTTTGCGCGGCTCGCTCATGAGATGGCTTATTATAGGGGGTCGGCGCTGTCCAGGCAAGCGTTGAGGGGGGCACACGCCGGCGGCAGGCTGCCAAGTCGCTCACTGACCTCAAGATAGGGGACCCATTGCTCAGGGCAGGGCCGTTTCCGGGGCCGGCAGCAGGATTCCAGGCCTCCCGAGGCAAAGACGGTGAGGATGTCCCCGTTCACGAGTTGACAGGTCTTTTATCCCTGTAATATATATGGCCCGATGGGCACGGGGCAGAGGAAGCGATCTTCCCTCCCCTGTCTTGCTTATCGTCCTGCCCCAGGGGGATAGCTGTGACCGTCGCCATCAAAAAAGTCACCGACGACGTCGCCGCGGCTGTTTCCTCGGCGATGGAAGAAGCGCGTTTCCGGGACTTTATCCCCCGGGCAGCCACCGTTTTTCTAAAGGTCAATCTCGGCTGGGACCTGTTCATCCCCGGGTCGGTCACGAATCCGGCCGTCTTCGAAGGGGTTGTCCGGACCTTGCGGGGCCACGCCAAGGAGATCTATGTCGTTGAATCGGACCAGGTCCTGGAAAACATCGAGAAGGCCTATCGCCAGAGCCGGATCAGTGAGGTCGCGCGTCGCCTCGGCGTCCCGTGGCTGAACCTGTCCCGCGGGGAGAAGGTCACGATCCACCGGCCGGATAACCGCGTCATCAAAGACGTCGCGATCCCGGAGGTCCTCACCCGGGGCCTCATCGTGACCCTGCCTGTAATGAAGACCCACGGCAAGACCGTGATCACCGCCAGCCTGAAGAATCAGTGGGGCTGCATCCCCAAAATGCGCCATATGTATCATCTCTGCCTGGATGAAGCGATCTCCGACGTGAACGCCGTTCTCAACGTCAGGTTTTCCGTCGTCGACGGCACGATCGCGATGGAGGGTAACGGGCCGAAGACGGGGCGGCCGCGGGAGCTCGGGATCGTAGGGGCCGGAGGGGACCTCGTCGAGGTCGATTCCGTTTGCGCCCGCCTGATGGGCTTCGACCCGCGCGAGATCCCGCACCTCGTGGAGGCGGAGAAGCGCGGCCTGGGGAAGATCGGAACGCGTTATGTCGGGGACATCATCGAGCCGCCGGAGCCTTTCCGTCCCGCCGGACATAACCTCGTCTCGAAAATCGAGCTTCTCCTGCGCCGATCCCCGCTCAAAACGATCGTCTTTGAGACGCCGGTCTTTCTGGCCATGGTCGGCGGAGCGAAAGTCTACTACTATCTCTTCGACCTTCTTCGGGGGCGGGCGCTGAGGAAGAAATATCGGGCTCACCCGCTTTACGGGAGGTATTTTGAAAAACCCGACGACTGAAAAAGTCGCCGTCATCGGGGGCGGGGTCAGCGGACTCGCGGCGGCCTATTTTGCCCTCCGGAAGGGCTATGCGGTCGAACTCCATGAGGAGACGGGGGAACTGGGAGGCTTGGCCGCCAGCTTTGATTTTCAGGGTTTGACGATCGAGAGATATTACCATTTCATCTGCGGGGGGGATCGTCCCCTCATCGAATTCTCCAAGCAGCTCGGCCTGGGCGATAAACTAAGGTTTCGGCCGACGAAGACGGCCTTCTTTCATGACGGCCGCTATTACCCTTTCAGCACGGCGCTTGACCTGCTGAGGTTCAAGCCGATCGCGCCGCTCGCGAGGGTCAAATTCGGGCTGAATGTCGTCAAGTCCAAGTATCTTAAAGATTGGGCGGAATTGGACGCTATCTCCGGCAAGGATTGGCTCTGCCGGACCCTGGGCGAGAAGGCCTACGAAGTGATCTGGCAGCCGCTGTTGAGGGTGAAGTTCGGGGACGATGACGCAAGGATCTCGGCGGCCTGGGTTTGGCACAGGATCCACCGCGTCGCGAGCAGTCGGCAAGGCGTTTTCTCCAAGGAAAAGATGGGCTACTTCGTCGGCGGGTCGCGGACCCTGGTCTCCGCCATCGAAAAGACAGTGAAGGACCTGGGCGGGGGGATCTGGCTCAATTCGGGCGTCCGGGGGATCGCCCGGGAGGGCGGCAAACTCAAGCTTATCCTGCGCTCGGGATTCCGGTCCGGTTTCGACCGCGTGATCCTGGCCGTTCCTCTCCCCATCGCCGCGCAGATCATCGGCGACCTGGACCCGGACTACGCCCGCGAGCT
>Ga0299915_10001773_pt1 | contig 15859 bp, 16 predicted proteins | sample RVTome_13_FD_200263 | JGI IMG/M metagenome (GOLD analysis project Ga0299915, IMG submission 200263) | Soil microbial communities from uranium-contaminated site in the Upper Colorado River Basin, Wyoming, United States - RVT92D227 (version 2) ... | reverse complement strand
CGACGGACTATCGAGATTTTCTTCCGTTGTCGCTAAAACCGGTAAAACGTTAAGGGTTTCTCAATTGACAGAATATGCCTTTGATCTGGCAACATCTTTTACTAATTTTTACGAACATCCTGATCCGGGGGCTGATTTCCAGATCCCATTTATTCATCTTCGGGATCAGGGGATTCAAACCTTCCGTCTCTCTTTGGTCGCGGCATTTCAAAAAGTGATGGAGAATATCCTCAACCTGATGGGCATGGACGCGCTTCAAAGAATATAAGGGTTCCAGGGGTCTAGGATTGAAGGGGCAAGGGAGATTACAGACACTAGAACCCTTGAACCCTCGAATCCTTGAACCCTTTGTGAAGTGGAGGTGAAAACCATGAACCAAAGAAAAAGAATCTTGCCGAGGGGCTGGTATCCTTTTGATGGAAAGGATTGCAAAAAAGAGATCGAATCCTATTTAGAAGGATGGACACCTTCTCAGCTTCCTGTAAGCAAGGGATTGGGTGGGATTGTCCCCCATGCGGGTTGGTATTTCTCCGGAAAGCTTGCCGCAAGGGTATTCTATACATTGAAATTGAAAGGCAAGGTTGACGTAATTGTTCTTTATGGAGGCCATCTTTCCGCTGAGGATCTTCCTCGGATTGTGACAGAAGAGGCCTGTGAGACCCCTTTGGGTGATATCGAGATTCATGCAGGCTTTGTAAAAAACCTGATGAAAAGCCTTGAGATGAAAAAGGAGAGTCCCACCAGCGGAGACAATACCATTGAAATTCAATTAGCTATGGTAAAATATTTTTTCCCAGAGGCAAAGCTCGTTGCCGCCCGATCGCCTCTTTCTCTTAAAGCCGAAGCACTAGGAAAAGAGGTTGCTAACATTGGAAAAAAAGAGGGAATTTCCATCCTTGCGATTGGATCAACTGATTTAACTCACTATGGCCCTAATTACGGGTTTTTGAGTAAAGGGATTGGTCCGGCCTCTGTGGAGTGGGTGAAGAACGAAAATGACAAGGGATTTATTGATCGGGCATTAAGGATGGATGCGGAGGGCATCCTAAAACATGCCATGGAAAATGATAGCGCCTGCAGTGCGGGGGCAGCTATTTCTGCCATGGCTACCTCCAAAGCACTGGGGGCTGAAAAAGGGATACTCCTCGATTATTACACCAGTTATGATATTATGCCAGACGATAGTTTCGTAGGGTACGCAGGGGTTTTGTATTGATGCGTAGATTGATAAAAGCACAAGAGAGATTCAGAATAATACGATTGCAAGCTCCGTGATTGGAAAGAGAGGATAGGTAAGGATATGAAAAAGGTGGCCATCATTGGAATCGGTCATGGAAAGTTTGGAGTGAGATCGGATGCCTCCCTTCGGGAACTAACGTTTGAGGCCGTCAAAGCATGCCTTGATGATGCAGGTGTGGGTTTAAAAGAAGTGGAGAGCATGGTCACAGGCATTGCAGGAGATGAGTTCTCCATCGCCCTACAGCCCTCTGCACAGGTTCATGACTATATCGGTTTTTGTCCGAAGCCCAATTTCCGTGTGGAAGGAGCCTGTGCCACAGGGAGCATGGCTTTGAGAACAGGATGGATGAATGTCGCATCGGGTCTATCCGACCTCGTTCTGGTCGTTGGTGTGGAGAAGATGACCGAAATCCCGACCAGCGTGGCAACAGACATCATGGGCAGAGGAGGGGACTCTACGTGGGAATATCCATTTGGTACGACCTTCCCCGGTTACTATGCGATGATCGCCAATGCCCATATGGCTGAATTTGGGACAACAGAAGAACAGCTCGCTATGGTCGCGGTGAAGAATCATTATTATGGAAGCCTCAACCCCTATGCCCATATGCAGAAACCCATTACTCTGGATAAGGCCCTCACTTCATTTGCTGTGGCCCATCCATTGAAACTTTTCGATTGCAGTCTCATTACGGATGGGGCGGCTGCGGTGCTTCTTGCTTCTGAAGAGAAAGTAAAAGCCCTATCAAAAAAACCGGTCTGGATCGCAGGGCTTGGTCTGGCGACCGATACGATGAGGATGGGCGACCGAAAAAGTTTAACCTCAATTCTTTCAACCCGTGAAGCGGCAAGGATAGCTTACCAGATGGCAGGAGTGGGGCCGTCCAATATTCATGTCGCAACGGTCCATGACTGTTTTACCATTGCGGAGATTGTGGCTTATGAGGATCTTGGTTTCTGTGAAAAAGGGGAGGGCGGAAAATTGGTCCAGGAAAAGGAGACCTATGTGGGGGGAAAGATTCCGGTAAATGTAGATGGAGGATTGAAATCGAAAGGTCATCCCCTCGGGGCCACAGGGGTTTCCATGGCCATCGAGATTACAAAACAGTTGAGGGGGGAGGCGGGCCAGAGACAGGTGAAGAATGCAGAGATTGGCCTTACTCATAACGTCGGAGGAACCGGACAGGTTGTCGCTGTCCATATATTCAGGAGGGAGTAGAATGGATTTCAAGAATTTCTCCTTAGCTATCTCACAGACAAAAGTGGCTCGATTTGCGGAGGATCTCGCAGCAGGGAAGATTATGTCAACGATCTGCAAAAAATGCGGGAAGAAATACTATCCGCCACAGGCTGATTGTTCAGAATGTATGTCCAGCGATATGGAGTGGAAAGCGTTGAAGGGTGAAGGGACCCTTGTCACTTTTACAAAGATTTTTGTTCCACCCGAGCATTTTGCAATGCGGCAGCCTCTCATGCCTTTTTCGAGTATTGCGTTTGACCCCTGTCCCATTGGACTCTTGGAGGTTGAGGGTGGCTTGAGGGTGATGGGCTGGATTCCAAAAGTGGATCTGAAAAAGATTAAAGTCGGGACGAAGATGAGAGCCTCTCCACAGATTCTTCCTGACGGCAAGATCACAATCGTCCTGGAACCGGTTTAAGAAATTTTGAATTTTAGATTGCAGAACCGGTATTGTATTGAATGCCTCGGAGCGATTGAATATCTTTATCAGTGCCTACGCGCTGAATCGCTACCCTGCCTGCGCGTAGTCCCGCCTTGCGGGACGAAGGCAGGGTTAGCAAGCGTGAAGCCCCGCCCAGTGGGCGGGGAATTTAAGTTCTGTAAGATTTTTGGTTGCTTGAGAGGTTTCGTGCCGATTTTAATAACGGCCCCTGCCACCATAATTGGATCTTCCGCCTCGACCTCCTTGGCCACCGGATCCTCCTCGATTAGGGCGAGGGCGAGCCTCATTCACATTCATCTGGCGGCCCAGGAGCTCTTTTCCATTTAGGTTCGCAATCGCCGTTCGAGCCTCATTTTGATCAGGCATTTCTACAAAGCCAAAACCTCGAGGTTGGCCGCTATACTTATCTCTCACGATCGTCGCTGAACTGACCTGCCCGAAGGCCTCAAAGGCTGTTTGAAGATTTTCCTCTTTTACGTCAAATGATAGATTCCCCACATAAATGTTCATCGTTTCTCTCCTCTCAAAATCAGTGATTACACGGATTAAATACCGATTACACAGAAATCAAACGCATTGCAAGAGAGCCTATAATAATTTTTAAAGCTCTTTTAATATTCGACAAAACTCTTCAGTTTTTCCGCCCGACTAGGATGTTTCAACTTCCTTAATGCCTTCTCCTCAATCTGCCGGATTCGCTCCCGTGTTACGTTAAAGTCCTGTCCCACCTCCTCAAGAGTATGGTCATGTTTCTCCCCGATCCCAAACCGCATCCTCAGAATCTTTTCCTCGCGCTTATCCAAGGTTGAGAGTACAGTCTGAGTCTGTTTCGCCAGATTGGAAATGATGGCGGCATCCTGAGGAGAAATGGATCCCTTATCCTCGATAAAATCCTCTAGGCGGCCATCCTCCTCCTCACCGACAGGGGTTTCAAGGGAGATGGTCTTTTTGCTGACTTTTAGAATCTTCTGAACGTGATGAAGGGGTACTCCCATTCTTTCGGCGATCTCCTCCAGGGTAGGTTCCCTTCCCATCTGCTGGACAAGAGATCGAGAGGTCCGGTTCAGCTTGTTAATGACCTCGATCATATGGACGGGGATGCGTATCGTCCGGGCTTGGTCAGCGATGGCGCGGGTGATGGCCTGACGAACCCACCACGTGGCATAGGTACCGAACTTATAGCCTCGTTGGTATTCGAACTTTTCCACCGCCCTCATTAACCCGATATTACCCTCTTGAATCAAATCCAGAAACTGGAGCCCCCGATTCAAATATCTCTTGGCAATGGAGATGACCAATCTCAGATTGGACTTGATCAATTCCGCTTTCGCCTCCTTGATCTTGGACTCTCCTTTCGCGATCGCTCTCAATGCCTCTTTAAGCTGCTCCGAAGAAAGGCCACACTCCGCCTCCATTCTGCTTATTCTGCGTTTGGAATTTCGGACGAGCCTATTTATCTGCTCCAAATTTTTTCTTTTAGGGCTCACCTTGTTCCTCTTCAGAGACTTCTTATTTCCTTGGGGTGAGATCCCTAAGTTTTCCCCAATCTTCTTCACCTCCTGTTTGGCCTTTTCCATTTGAATGTCCCATTGCTTCAGCCTCTGAATGATCTTGTTGAACTGTTCTTCTCTTATGTTGATCCGTTTAAAAGCATCGAGTATTTCAGCCTGTTTCCTAATGATCTCCCCCTCCACCTTTTTCTTAGAGGATTTCCTTTTCATCCCCCCCAACTTCTTTTGAAGAAGTTGAATTCTATTTCCTCCCTTCCGGATTTTATTGATGAGGTAGAGAACCCTTATTCTTTGAAGCTTTTCCAATTTAGTATTTGTCTCATCATCTTCGATCTCATTAGTGACCTCACTGATTTTCGCCCTTCCGGTTCGGAGAGCCTTTCCAAGGTTGATGATTTCCCTGACCGAAATGGGGCAGCTCAGTGCCACACTGAGGACCTCCTGACGACCGCTTTCGATCCTCTTAGCTACTTCCACCTCCCCCTCACGAGTCAATAGTGGAAATGATCCCATCTCTTTTAGGTAAATCCGGACGGGATCGATGATTTTCCCAGGATATCCCACAAAGCCAACTTCAACAGGTTCCTCCTCCTCCACTGTTTGGGCATTTTCATTCTCTGTATCGATTACCGGTAACTCGACGAACATATCGATATCCAACTCATCGGATAGGAGGATGGGATCTTCGGTAGGTTCAAATAGATAAGGTTTCTCAGACACTTGGTCTTCCAAACCTCTCTCTTTTTTCCAATTTCTTCGCATTAATGTTTTTAATGAAACAGGGTAAAATACTCCGTCGGGCAAGGAGGGAAAAAGTACATTCGAACTTAATGTACATTATCGTCGGGCGAATAGCAAGGGAATTCGTACTTTCGAGCTTTCAAAAGCTTGCGGAGCCTGGGAAAGGGTGTTCTGCACCGCGCACACAAATATGTCGTAGCTACTTGAAAATCATACGGAAAAGAGATGGAGATGAAACAAAAAAGGCCCGAGTTTTAATGGGCCTTTTCGAATTTTAGGGGGCTTTACTACCCAATCAAATGGCTCAATTGATACTAGTACCTCCGCTCGCTCCCATTAACGAAGGCTCGTAGAGATCGATAAAGATATTCCCTAATTTCGGGATACTTCCCTCGTTGAAGGGCGCTGGCAGTTCGTATTGGTATGGATTTTTAGCTCCTGACTGGAATGTAAACGGGAAAACCGCTTCGTTACTTTCATTCCCGGCTTTGTCGAAGACAGAGACCGTCAAGGTAATTTGCCTCCATTCAGTCAGATAGGGTGCTTTTGAACTAAAGGTATTCCATTGAATATATCCTTTGAAATGCTTTTGATATTCCGGTCTTAGATAGATCCAATCAGTCGGGTAACGACCGTAACCTGGCTGGTCTACAGCTAAGGCAACCCTCAGCATCTCTCCATCTGGATCCTCTGCTTCGATATAAATTTTCCAGATATACCCATAATACCCCTTGTCAACAGCAAAAGCGTGTGTAATGATAGGCGCTCTTGTTCCTGGCCTTGGTTGAGCCCACACCTGCGGATTAGAGAAAATAATCGAAACAATAACCACGCTTAACAGCCGATATATATATTTTCTATTCATTATTTTTTCCTCCTCTTTTTTTTTCATTTATTACTAACAAATAAAGCTTAATAATCCGAATTTGGTTTGTCAAGGAATCTTGAATAGGTACGAAGGTATCTATCTATTTCCTGCTCACGCCATGCCCTATGGAACTGGTGCCAATCGGTGCACGACTTTAGGATTTCCATTTCAATTCTTATTGACACCCTGTTCACAATTTAATACACTCCAATTGAGATTGAAGCCATCGATTGAATAATAAACGTATTTGGTGGCATTATTTTTATTCGGCGCCCCCATCGTGGCCAATTAAACTTTTCTACCAATAAAGGAGGACAAAAATGCCAGAAATTAAGATTGCTTTTAGGAAGGCAGCGGATTATAGAATCATACCTGTTACGGGTGCATGGGGAGGTGTCAACCCCCAGGGAGAAATAGTTTTTGATCTATTTGTTGAAAAATTAGAGGTTCCTGAATCGGTTCAGATAAAAGTTGAACCTGGCCGCCCTCCTGTGGAGATAGCAAGAGAGGGTCAAGTTCATGTGCGTGAGTCTCAAATCGGTGTCGTTGTTCGTCCCGATATTGCACGTTCTTTAGGAGAATGGTTACTTCAAAAAGCCAATGAAGCCGCTTCCGGCATTATTGGGGGGAGCGAGGGCCATGCCTGATACGAATCGAAATTTGAGAATGAGGGGTTTTGATTTTAAGAGGATAATCAGAGAAGTAGATGGTTTGAGAAGGCGGAGAAAAGTTATACATACGATACAAAATGTATAAGGAAGACGCAAAAATCAAATGGTATTTGAGACCGATCAATGTAGTTCTACTCCTGTTCTTTGTATTAGGACCTTTTGGGCTGCCACTGCTTTATAGAAGTCCTAAATTTAGCAAGACATTGAAAATAATCCTGACAATTGTCGTAATGATTTACACATTATACCTTATCTTTGCAACATTAGAAATTGCGAGAGAGCTTTATAATAGGCTGACAGAATTGCAGGACACGTTAAGTTACTAAGGAGTCCATAATAGGATAGACATCATTGATTTAAGTGACTGCGCGTTTGAGACCCCTGGACTGGACTCCGGCTTTCGCCGGAGAGACGAATTTAAGGCATTGTTCCTTTCCGTCATTCCGGCGAAAGCCGGAATCCAGTGGTATAAATGAAGAATTTGATGTCCATACAATTATGGCCTTATTAGTAAATTGGGGTGGAATGTGGAGAAGGCTAAGAAGGGTGATAAATTTATCAAACCGGAAAGTAAGAAAATTTATGTCGTATCGAAAGTTGTCCTCAATGGCGATTGGGTCGTGTTGAAAGAAGAGCATGGCAATCATCAAATTCTGACATCTCAGGAAAGTTTGGAAACATGGGGAAAATGTGATAACAATGAAGGCAGATAACTTAAACCCACCTGTCATTATCCACGCTTTTGCTGTAGACAAAGGTCATTACGGATATATCTGGAAAATCTATATTGAGGCAATGGACCCAGATGGAGATATGGATAAAATTGCCGTGGTTGTGAACCAGGCTGGCTACGGTTACTACCCGACTGATTGGATCATCCTAAAGCCCCAATGTCGAGAGCATTTTATAGGATACCTTCAATGGAATACCTTCAGCTCAAAAGCTCCGCATTTGCCAGAGTGGACACAGATTACCGTGAAGATTTCGGTTTTCGACAAGGCCGGGAATGAAAGTAACGAAGCGGTTTTCCCATTCACGTTCGAATCAGAAGCAAAAAATCAATGTCCACTTGCTCCCCCGTTCAATAAAGAGAATATCCCACGGATAGGACATGTTATGATTGACCTTTGCTACGCAAACATGTGATTCGGATGGAAGCGTTATTAGTTAACTTGACATACAGAGGCGCTGCTTTCCTACCGATAAGGCTATCTACTCTCTGGAAGCTAGGCACACCGAAAGACTCTTATGCTGCATTTAAAGATTTACTAAAGAGGTTAGCATGAGAAGAGAGTTTCTACGGCGTTTATTGACTCTACTATTATTTGTCTATGCGAGTTTTGCAGTGACTTTGGCCCAAGGTGGAGATGCCGCCGACGGAACAGCTATGGTAGCTTATCGGACTGAGAATGAGATTGTTGTTGCCGCTGATAGCAAAGTAACCCGAGGCACGTTTTACGTTGAGCCAATATGCAAAATTCGACAATTTGGAAATATATTCGTTACTGCTGGAGGTCTCTATAGGTGGCCCGCAGGCAATTTTGATTTATGGGAAATTCTGTCGAAGGCAGCTCTTGGAGGCGCAGGACTTTCCGATATAGTCAAAAGGTTTGAGACGTTCGTTGAGCTCCCTCTTAAAAATACTGTAAAGGCGATCAAGAATCAAGAACCAAACTTGTATCAGGAGAAACTTCTTGGTAAGCCATCGATCGCGGTGCTGTTTTTTGGGATTGAAGACAATGTGCTAACGTTGAAGTATCGAGTATTTTATGTTCATCCTAAGGTTGATGACGTCCTTTTTTCAGTGGATATCAAAGCGGGTGATTGTCCTGGAAGCCTCTGCCCTGCTGGGAAAGGAGTTGTTTTTTTCAAAAGAGATGAAGTAGACAATCAGAAGATTGAGGAGATGTTTAGTAACCCATTCGTTTCAGGAGACCCCAAATGCGATGTCGTGGACCTTGCTCGAAAGTTCGTTCAAATGATGATCGACAAAAATGCTATAAATTACGGGCCCCCTATAGATATCCTTTCTATCACTAAAGATGGGGCAAAATGGATTCAGAAAAAGGAGGAGTGTCCAGAAATCAAGAAATAGGATATGGATAGGTTCCAAGAATAAAACAGGTGAAACTGGTTGACTTTAGACAATCAAGACGAGGTAAATTGAATGGCACCCCCTCTTGATACTAAACAAGTCGTTTCTTCCCAAGAACTTCTCATGTCTCAGGTAGTCTCTCAGGAGCCCGTGATCCGGCTACTTTTTGGAAAAGGGATATTCACCAAAGAGGAGCTTCCAAAAATGGTCAATGTGGTCAATCTTGAAATCTGGAAAATGGTGTAGCAAACCAAGAGAGGGGTGAGTTGGGATGAAGAAGTTAGTTATTTTATTAGTGTTGGCTATGGTGATGTTGAGCGGATGCACTCATACACCTATAAAGGTTGAAAGTAAGTACGCATTAGGAGAAACATATCAAAGTCCCCTTGGATTTAGCATTTATATCCCTCCCCATTGGTGGATTATGAGTGGAGAGAAAATAAAAGAAAATCGTGACTTGGCTGATTTTGTTAAAGAGGTCTTCAAAAAGATTGATTCGAAACGAATTAAAAACGATTTAGTTCAAGGCGAGACAGAGTTTTATTTTAATAAAAAGACTTCAGACTATTATGGTTTAGATAGAATCCATGTGTTCAAAGAAATTGTACCAATACCACAAAACAATTCTGTAATGAAAAAGTTTTGCAATATCTTAGCAAGTAAACTTGCTAAAAAGTCTGGGAAACCAGTTAAAGTTTATTCGTGTGAATTGAGGACAATATCTGGGTTGAATGCATCTTATTTTGAATATGATGGAATAAGTGAAAATACAAGAGGCATAACCTATGGCATTCAATTCACTGAGGATGAGACAATTTTTTTCACGCTCACATGTAAAAATAGAATTGTAGATGAGATGCGGAAAGAGTTTGATGATATTATAGCCTCAATTAAAATAGAAAAATGAAGAAACGAATACGAATTGAGAGATTCAAGTAAAGAGGAATAAGGGATCTATAAACACTAGTGTTGAGGCATCTTCTTAGTTTGGTAAATCAGTGCGAAGAAGTATAAACAATGGAAGAAAATGTTTTACAGACATTTCGGGAAGAAATAGAATTTCAGTGTAGATTAGCTCTTTTTGCTCTGGGTGATTTAAAGAAAGCCTTAGGGGACTATGATAAAGCCCATGGAGAAGGTTTTAAAAATGCTGAACAGCGTATATACATATGTCGCATATATTACTCTATCGAAGCATTCCTGGTGGCTGTTGCAAATATTTCGAAACTTTTTGATCCTATTGAGCCAAGACGACCACCTAATTATCCAAAGGAAAAATGGAAGATAAAGGGACCCGAACTATGGAAGGCGATGGAAGAGAGGGGCGCCGAATTAAGAAGAAGTCTTTCTGTTGATAAAGACTCGCCTCTTATCAAATCGAGGCCACCAAGAGATTATTTGGAGCACTTTGATGCCTTTCTTCAAGAATGGATCGAAGAAACAAAGAATCTTGAATATGTTCACTATGTGCATAGATCTATAGGGTCACTAAGAAAAGTTAAAGAAAAGGGGGGCGCGCCTGATCCCAAGAATTTCCTTCAATATTTTGATTATGAACAATGTATGCTACTCTTTAGAGGAGCTGAGTATCCTCTTGAGCCCGTTATTAAGGCCATCAAGAAACTATTAGAAGAAATAGAAAGTAGGACTTCTTCAAGACAGAAAAAAGAATGCCAGTGATCCTGAGAATAAAGGCCTGTGGATATTTGGTTAATTTGAAAGGAGGTGAAACCGGGCAAGCCGTCAAGGTTAAAACAAAGAGGTGAGTTGACATGGGAGTCTATCTCAGGTGGAGAAGCTGGTGTATTGATTTCTATTACGAAGGAAAGCGTTTTACTTGAAGGGCAGGGGTGGAACAAGGCTCAGGTCAATCCAGTTATATTAAGGAGAGCATAAAATAGTTTACTTTAAAAGGCCAAATGTGGTCATTGTGAGGAGCGTTAGCGACGTGGCAATCTCAGGGATTGCTTCGCTTCGCTCGCAATGACAGTCCTATTGCACAGTTCAAACTATAATATACTCCGAGTAATAATTGACAGCGACCCTGGAAGGTGGTAAAAAGATATCAAGAAGTCAATTTATCTTTTTAAAGAAAGAACGGGCGATTAGCTCAGTTGGATAGAGCGTTGGTCTCCGGAACCAAAGGCCGTGGGTTCAACTCCCGCATCGCCCACCAATTCATTTTTATTCGCTTAATTAGGTGTCATTCGTGTTATTCGAATGATTTTTCTGCATAAACAAAATATGAAAAAATGGATCGGCCTTCTCATCTCCTTATTCTTGATCCTTATCGTCGGAATAAACTGGGTTTCAGATTCTTTTTCCATTTTGAAAAAGACGATCCCTCGGGCGGCAAAATCAGAACGGTACCGGGTTATTCCCATCCAGGATGAGGGGGAAAAGGGAGAAGGCGATCCTTACATGCTTCAGATTTTAAAAGAAATACAAAAAAAGCTGGATGAATGGCTAAAATCACTTAATGAAACGATTGAAAGTGAGGATGTCAGCCGTTTCAAAGTTAGGTTTCTGGAAATCTTGAGGAATATTTTGGAATGGGTAAAAGAGAAGGTCGATGCAAAGATTGAGTCTTCAGAGAAGGAAAAACCAATTAAGAAACGACAGAAAGGGTTATTCCGGGAGACTCATCAGGAAATGCTGCCTTTTTCTAAAATGGGATGAAAGAAGAAAAGGTATTTATTCCATCTAACGGGATTCAACTGGAAGGCCTCTTGAGTATTCAAGAGGCTTCTTCTTTTAGGGGTGGAGTCATCCTATGCCATCCCCATCCACAGTATGGTGGAGATATGGACCACCCTGTTATGACGGCGTCTGTGGAGGCAGCCTCTCAAGAGGGGTTTTCCACGCTTCGCTTTAATTTCAGAGGAGTGGGTGAAAGCCAAGGATCTTATGGAGAGGGCGTCGGGGAGAGGCAGGATGTGAAGGCTGTCGCCAACTACTTCTATTCAAGAATGAAGGACGACCATCCCCTTCTTATTTTGGTAGGCTATTCCTTTGGAGCTTGGGCAGGTTTCCCTATTGCCATCGAGGATGAAAGATTTAAAGGGATGGTAGCCGTTGCCCCGCCTCTCGGGATTTATGATTTTGGATTTCTGAAGGGATGCAAAAAGAAAAAACTTTTCGTTGCAGGGGATCAGGATTCTTTCTGTCCGCCCTCTCTGTTGGAGAACTGGTATCAACAACTCGATGAACCAAAATCTTTAGCCGTTATTCCAGGAGCAGACCACTTCTTTCTCTCACACGTCCGTTTCCTCAACCAGCCACTGAGAGAGTTCTTAAGAACTTTTTAGAGTTCAAGGGTTCAGTGGTTCAGGGGTTCAGGGGTTTAAGTCTTTAGCTCCGAAGGATGTTTTCGTGTTCTGGCATTCTGGCTTTTTACAAGCTCAACAGTCTAAGATCCATTCATTTACTTACTTCCTCGACCCCTATGACCCTATAATCTTTTCCAGGGCCCAGCCGAATCGGTGGAACAAAGAGCGAAGCGAATAGGTTCGAAGGGCTTTTTCCATTGCCTCTTGGATCTTTCCGTCGTCTCCCGCATAAGCCAAAAAGAAACGCCAGCGGTCTGTTCTCGTGAGAGAAAGCCCCTGTTGGATCCACTTTTCCACAGACCGGTTTAGGCGAAGGAGATTTCTCATCTTTTCTTTCAGAGAGAGACTCTTTTTTCGATAAGAGCGATCAAAATCAATAAGCAGAAGTTGCTCTCCTGCTATCAGGATGTTTTTCAGCTGAAGGTCCCCATGGAAAAAACCAGCTTGATGAAATTGCCGAATAAGGACGCCAGCAGATCGAATGGTTTTTCGCTTCAATGAAAGATTTTCACGGGTAGGCCTCGTCCCGATTTCTTGAAAATATTGAATCAGATCTATGGCGTTGGGAACTTCTAAGGAAAGAAAATAAGCCTGATAAAAAGGGGAAAAAATGCGATGATGGATGGCACCGATGGGGGAGATCGTGGAAATTCCGCAGGACCGGATTTCCTCTGCTAAGGCCAGTTCTCGGAAGGATCTTGCCCCAACGAAGTAGAGATTTCCGGTAATGGCTCGTAACAGTCCTCCGTGTGAATACTGGCGAAGAACCATCCTCTTCCCCTGCTCGAGAGGGATGGTGGGGTGCAGAGTTCGACCTTTGAGGTAGTGAGAAAATTGGCTGCTTTTTTCGAGGAAGGTTTTTAAATCATCAATTCCTTGCTTGAGAAGGACATCTTTATACTCTTCTTTCAGGAGGATGGAAACCCGCCCTCTTTTAATGAGGGGGAAGGATGGTGGAATTCGGATATTTTTGAACATTTTGGATTAAGGTAATGGAATCGATCAGGTTTGTCAACCCTTCGACTCCCGGACCTGAAAGTTGGGTCTTGCCCCTAGGCCTGAGACTTCGGCGAGCTCAGTCGAGCCGCTCGGGTCGAAGGCTCAGGGCAAAGTCCTTACTGATTAGATTATTTGACAACGATTGGACTTTATTATAATTTTAAAAACAGCGATTTCATGAAAGAGAGGGGAATTTTGTGGAATACGAACCTGTCATTGGATTAGAAGTTCATGCCCAGCTCCTGACCCGATCAAAAATATTCTGTGGGTGTTCCACAACATTTGGGGAAGAACCGAATACACAAACTTGTCCTGTCTGTACCGGCCAGCCCGGTTCTCTTCCAGTGCTGAATCGGAAGGCTGTTGAGTTTGCGATTAAATTGGGGTTGGCCACCTCCTGCCGAATTGCTCCTTACAGTCTTTTTGCGAGAAAGAATTATTTTTACCCTGACCTCCCCAAAGGCTATCAGATTTCCATGTATGAGTATCCCTTGGCAGAGGATGGCTTTATTGAAATCATGGTTCAAGGACAAAAGAAGCGAATTCATATTATCCGCATTCATATGGAAGAGGATGCTGGGAAGTTGAAGCATGGTGAGACGCCGGAGACCGCGGCCTTCAGTTACGTCGATTTCAATCGGACAGGGGTCCCTTTGGTAGAGATTGTGAGCGGACCGGATATCCGGTCCCCGGAGGAGGCGGGCGAATATTTAAGGGAACTTCGTGCTATCCTTCAATATCTGGACATCTGCACAGGAGATATGGAGAAGGGGACTTTTAGGTGTGACGCAAATGTTTCTGTGCGGCCAAAAGGCCAGAAAGAATTCGGGACAAGAACAGAATTGAAGAACATGAATTCCTTCCGCCATGTGGAAAAGGCATTAGAGTTTGAAATCAAGCGGCAGATGGCGATGTTGGAAGACGGAGAAAAAGTGGTTCAGGAGACACGGCTCTGGGATGTCGATCAAGGGATTACGATTCCAATGAGGGGAAAAGAAGAGGCTCATGATTATCGCTATTTCCCGGATCCGGATCTGGTTCCATTGAGGATCGACGAAAAATGGGTCGAGGAGATTCGTAAAGGCCTTCCTGAACTCCCCGATGAAAAAAAAGAAAGATTTGTCCGGCAATATCAGATTCCTGAATATGATGCCGAAATCCTTACCTCTACGAAGGCGATGGCCACGTATTATGAGGAATGTATTCGGCTTTTTCATGAACCCAAGACTGTCAGCAACTGGATGATGGGGGAACTTCTCAGGGAGTTGAAACATGATGAGAGAGAAATGGATCAATGTCCCATCACACCTCAACACCTGGCAGAAATGCTTTCGATGATCAAAGAAGGGACCATCAGCGGAAAGATCGCCAAAGATGTCTTTGAACAGATGTATCGAACGGGCGAGCGTCCGGAAAAGATCGTTCGAGACAAAGGCTGGATTCAAATTCTGGATGCGGGGGAGATCGAAAGGGCCATCGAAAGAGCGATAGAGACCAATCCAAAGCAGGTGGAGGATTATCGAAAAGGCAAAGAGAAACTCTTCGGCTTCTTCGTGGGAGAAGTGATGAAGCAGACCAAGGGGAAGGCGAATCCCAAATTGGTCAATGAATTGCTCCGCAAGAAACTAAAGGGCTGAGGTTAAGGTTGAGTCAAAATCTGTGTAATCGGGCTTTGGTAATCGGTGTAATCACATTATGAAATTTAAAACCATTGAATGGAAAGGTGACCGGATAAGAATCCTCGACCAAAGGAGGCTTCCTCAGGAAGTCCGCTATTTGGACTGCCGGGATGCCTCTGCTGTGGCGCAGGCCATTCGAACCATGGCCATTCGCGGCGCGCCGGCCATCGGTGTCGCCGCAGCCATGGGAATCGCTCTTGCCGCAAGGAAGACCCTGTCCCATCAACCTGAATCGTTCCTTAAAAGCCTTGAAAAGGTTTGTCATGAGATGAGTCAGACCAGGCCCACTGCTGTCAACCTCTTTTGGGCCGTCGATCGAATGAAAAAAATAGTGGACAGAGTTTACACTCATGGGGTTGACGAAACGAAGAAGAGGTTAGTGAAAGAGGCCCTCAATATTCTTAAAGAGGATATCGAAATCAACCGCAAGATCGGAATGTATGGGAAGAGACTCATCAAAAATGGAGACGGAGTGCTCACCCATTGCAATGCAGGGGCTTTGGCCACGGGTGGATATGGGACAGCTTTGGGGGTAATTTATGCGGCGTGGGCTGAAGGGAAACGGTTTCGTGTTTTTGCAGATGAGACAAGGCCTCAACTTCAGGGAGCCAGGCTGACAGCTTGGGAGTTGGTTCAGGAAAAGATTCCCGTGACCGTCATTACCGACAACATGGCAGGATGGCTGATGACAAAAGGTGAAATCAATCTTGTTCTGGTAGGAGCCGATAGGATTGCCCGCAATGGAGATACAGCAAACAAGATTGGAACCTATAGCCTTGCCGTTCTCTCAAAATGGCATGACATCCCTTTTTATGTGGTCGCTCCGACCTCCACGCTTGACCTGACAATCCCATCGGGATCGGACATTCCCATCGAGGAAAGAGATATTAGGGAAGTTACACATTTTCGAGGAAGCCCAATCACCCCCAAAGGAATTAAAGCCTTTAACCCCGCCTTCGATGTGACACCTCATTCCCTGATTCATGCCATCATTACAGAAAAAGGACTTATTCGAAAACCCTTTGAAAGGAAACTAAAAAGGATA
>Ga0299915_10001772_pt1 | contig 15862 bp, 9 predicted proteins | sample RVTome_13_FD_200263 | JGI IMG/M metagenome (GOLD analysis project Ga0299915, IMG submission 200263) | Soil microbial communities from uranium-contaminated site in the Upper Colorado River Basin, Wyoming, United States - RVT92D227 (version 2) ... | reverse complement strand
CACGCAGCCGTTCGAGGCGCAGCTTCCCCAAGCGACGACGGCCATGGCCTTTGCCGCGGCTTCGCGCAGGCTGTCAAGGGCGGTCCTTCCGGCGATCGTGCAGTAAACCCCACCGTCCTTCATAGGCACCGAGCCCTCGGCCATCAGGATGTACTGGCCGGGGTAGTTCTTGATGGTTTCCGCCACGGCCGCCTCGGCCTGTTCCCCTGACGCCGCCTGGAGAGTCTGGGAATAGTCGAGGGAGATCCTGTCGAGGAGGACGTCGGCCACGATGGGGTGCGAGGACTTGATGAACGACTCGCTGCAGCAGGTGCACTCCTGGAAATGGAACCAGAGGACCGGCGGCCGGGGCTTCGTATCCATGGCCTTCATCAGGGCCCTGGCCTGGCCGGCCTCCAGCCCGAGGGCGGCGGACATTATGCCGCAGAACTTCAGGAAATCGCGCCTCGAATACCCCCGGGACTGCATGGTTTGCCAAAGAGACAGAGGTTTCTTGTCCATGCTCTCTCCTTCCTGACCCTAAAGCTCAATGATAAACTATAAGATTTTCCTTTTTGTGCGGCGTTGAGAATGGCCCCTCCGGTCGATGAATCTCCCCTCCTAACCATGTCGATAATATATCGCCCGCCGCGCGGCGATGTCAAGTAAATAGATAAAATAGATAAAATAGATAAAATAGATAAGAATTTGCCTTTTCTGAGCGAGCTGAATTTCCGCTCTCCCAGGCGGCCATCAGGGCGACCTCGGTAAAAACATGGGAGGGCGGGGGGCTTAACCGCCACAAACCGGAGCTTTAGATGATCGATAATCCGGTCGACAACGGCATACCCTGTGATGAAAGCGATGACCTTCATCTGACCATCGTAATTGGGGCAGACCATCGGTCGAAGAAGGGGACACGTACCGAATTCCACAGAATTCGGAACATGTCCCCTCCTGAGTTAAGTCACCCAGCCTTCGGAAGGAATGCGCTTCAGGTCCTCATCGGCCATCCGGAGGGCCGACGGACTCAAACTCGCCTTTATCCAAGGATCGAGATACCGGACTGTTCTGCGGTCCTAGGCCTCAGACTTATAGGACGGAGGATGGCTGGCGTAAATGAATCCGGCCAGGATTTAGTGTGAAATTTACTGAAAAACTTGGTGACACGCACAAAATTCGAGAGAATTTCGGGCATGTCAGCAAATTGGGACCGTCCCCAATTTCGATAAGGCCGCAGGATCGGTGGACTTTGACAACTTTTTCCAACGTGTGATATAAGGCACAGGCAGGAATTCAAAGTGAGAAGCGGACTGCGGATCGGAGAAGTCAGCCTGCCTCGGGCGCTCTGGATAGGCGTCTTTATTTTGGCCATCTCCATCATCATGTCGTTCTGGTGGCCGTTCCCGGCGGCAAGGCTCCTCCCCGCGGCGCAATCCATTGTACTTCTCCTGCTTTCTTTTGGCTGCGGCTACGTCGACGCCAGCCTGGGGATGGGTTATGGGTCAACTCTGACTCCACTCCTCCTGCTCTTGGGATATCAGCCCCTGGAAGTCGTGCCGGCCATCATCGCCTCTCAATTCGCCGCCGGCGGCATCGCCGCCTGGGCCCATCATTTTATCGGCAATGTCGATCTCCATCCAAGAAACCGGGCCTTTAGGGTTGCCTGTTTGCTGGCCTCAACATCGCTCTTGGGAACAGGCGCAGGAGCGTTGGTCGCACTCTACCTTCCCGAACTCTACCTCCAGGTCTGGGTAGGATTGCTGGTGTGCGCCATCGGTATCGCCACCATAGCCCTCAAACGCCGGCATTTTCCTTTTTCGTGGAAGCGGATTGTATCTCTAGGCATCTTTGCGGCCTTCAACAAAGGCTCCACGGGAGGCGGCTACGGGCCCGTTGTGATGGGCGGGCAGCTTTTGGCGGGAGTAAGCAGCAAGAACGCCGTAGGAATTACGACTCTTGCCGAGAGCCTCTCCTGCATCGTCGGCGTCGTCACTTATCTCTTCGCACCCCGAGAAGTCAGCTGGCATCTTTCTCCCTTCCTTATCGCAGGCGCAGTGGCCGCTGTCCCGTTTTCGACAGTTACGGTGGCCGCGCTCCGGCCTCATCATCTGAAAAGTGCAATCGGCATCCTAACTTTTACACTAGGCTTGTTGATCCTGTTGAAGGTTTTCATTTTCTGAGCTCCTTTCGCGATGCTTAAGGAGTTTCCTTTTCTGCGACGCGGCGAATTCCCGCTCCGGAGCGCATATTGGGGAAAAAACTCACCACACCGACCAAAAGACAATAGACTTCCTCTCCTTCCTGGTCACGAAATACTCGATAATATTCCCCGCCCTCCTCGGCCGCCGTGAGCGCGACCTGTTCGAAGACATGAGGCGGCCGCGGCTTCGCCGCCACGAACCTCAGCTCCGATGATCGATAATCCGGTCCAAGACAGCATACTCCGTGATGAAAGCGATGATCTTCATCTGACCACCGCACCGCTCTACTTCTTTTCTGGCTGAGGAGGCTGCGGCGGAGTCAGCGTAAATCCCATGGGCTGAATGAGGTCGAGGACATTGAAATAAACCCATTCTTCTGCGATCTTTCCCTCGGATATCCGATCTATAGCGACACCGGAGAACCGAAATGTTTTTCCTGTAGGCGGAAGTTCGCCAAAAGGAGTGTGGATCGCGCCTGTGATCGTCCCTGACATCGTAAAAACCCAGACCATCTTATCCCCTTTGACGTACAGATCGTCCATCGAAAATTTGACATCAGGGATAGCGGCGTGAGTGTCCTTGTATTGGCTTTTCAACGCCTCGAGGCCGACTATGCTTTCAGGCCGGCTGGGATCGTGCACGACAACCTCAGGAGAATAAATCTTGTCAAGCAAGGCCAGGTTAGCCTCATTCCTGGCTTTCAAATACCAGTCTCCCATGGCTTTTGCCTCCTCTTCAGCGATTCCACTCTTAATCCTTTTTTGGCAACTTAAGCTCAGGCAAAGCAGGACAGCTAAGGAAGCAATGACGGTAAATTGAAGCACTGATTTTTTCATTTGTTCCTCCTTCTTAAGATCTTGCAGGAGAGAATTTATATAAAAAGCTGTTGGTCTATCTTTATAGCCCAGCCAGCCTCGTCCCGGCATCCTAGAAAATCATAAGGTCCAACGGCGGAATGATGAATCCCCTTTTCAACGATTAATTTATCAAGGACCCCGGGTGCTGTCAATAAAGAAAAAGATTGGATGGGATTTATTTATAATGAATTGGCTGTTGCGGTGGACCAATTATATGCGACAATGGTCGCGTCCAACACGTGGAGGAGAATACCATGCTTCTCACGATCGACAGAAAACGGCCCGAACCCCTCTACCGGCAGGTCATCGAAGGCATCCGCTCGCTCATTGATTCCGGCGCCCTGGAGGCCGGTCGCCCTCTCCCCTCGAGCCGCCGCCTGGCGGCCCAGGTCGGAGTCGACCGGACGACGGTTACAGAGGCCTACGCGGAGCTTCAGGCTATGGGCTACCTCCGGAGCCGCCCCGGCTCCTACACAATCGTCCAGAAAAGGAGCGGCGAGGAGGCCGGCGTCTCCAATGCTTTATGTTCGATCGATTGGAAGCATTTGGTCCGCTCCGAGGCCGAAGAGGTCTTCCGGATATTTAGAGGCCCCTCACCCGAGACGCCTTCCGGGATCAAGCCGCGGCGGGACGCGATCAGCCTCTCCCAGCTCGACCCGGATCCGCGGCTCTTTCCCCTCGCCCAAATCCACCGGACCTTCAGCCGGTCTCTCTGGAGCCATGCCCACGAGCCCTTCGAGTACGGCTCCTGCCAGGGATACGGGCCGCTTCGCGACCATTTGGCCAAAAGGATGCGGCTCCACGGCATCGCCGTGACGGGGGATGATATCCTCGTCACGAACGGCGCCCAGCAAGCTCTCGACCTTCTCATCCGGCTGCTCGGGCATCCCGGGAGGAAAGTCGTCATCGAGGCTCCCACCTACGCCCTGATGATTCCCCTTCTTCGGCTGAGCGGCGTGCCCGTGGCTCCGGTCCCCATGCGAGACGACGGCATGGACCTCGACCGTCTGGAAAAAATTCTCGATAAAGAGAAGGTCGCCTTTGTCTACACCATGCCCAATTTCCAAAATCCGACCGGGATCACGACCGGCCATGAGCACCGGATCAGGCTGCTCTCCCTCTGCCGCGCCCGGAGCGTGCCCATCGTCGAAGACGGCTTCGAGGAGGACATGAAGTATTACGGCAAGGTCGACCTGCCCATAAAATCCATGGACGAGCGTAACATCGTCATCTACGTCGGGACGTTTTCGAAGGCCCTCTTCCCCGGCTTGCGGATCGGCTGGATCGCCGCCGACCCGGAGTGCGTCCAGAGAGTCACGGCCATCAAGCGTTACGCCGACCTGACCTCCAACCACTTGGCCCAGGTCTTCATGTACCACTTCTGCCAGGAGGGGCACTACGACAGACACCTCCGGCGGCTGCACCGCGCCTACCGCAAACGTCTGGCCCTGACGCTCCTGACGATGGCAAAGACCTTCCCGGGCGCCGTGACCTGGACCGAACCGCCGGGAGGCTACACCCTTTGGGTCCGCATGCCGCGGCTTATGACCCGGGCCGAACTTGACGCCTTCCTTCAACCCTATGGAGTGACGGTTTCCGCCGGCCAGAATTATTTCTCCGGCGGCACGGCCTCGGAGTATTTCCGACTTTGCATCGCCCGCACCGACGAGGAGGAAATCCGGGAGGGCGTCAGCCGGCTGGGCAAGGCCTTGAGCGCCGAGTTCGGACGGGCGGGCGGGAGGCCGGGCCGATGATCCTGGAGCTTAAAAAGGGATTGACCTATGGTCCGGTCCGATCCAGGCGTCTGGGGGATTCCCTGGGGATCAACCTCTTTCCTGGAAACGAGAAGCGGTGCCCTTTCGACTGCGTCTATTGCCAGTACGGATGGACGCAGAGACCGGTCGTTCGCCTGGCTCGCGGCGAGGTCGAGCTCCCCACGCCCGGCGAGGTCGAGAAGGCGTTGGGCCGCGCCCTCGAGAGTCTTCCGGCGTTGCCGGCGTATCTCACGTTTTCGGGGAACGGGGAGCCGACCCTCCATCCGGGTTTCCCGGAAATGGTCGACCGCGTTATCGCCCTTCGAAACCGCTGCGGCGCGGGGATGCGGACGGCTGTGCTCTCGAATTCAGTCCGGGTCGGAAATCCGGAGATCCGCGCCGCCCTCGTCCGGCTCGACGTCCGCATCATGAAGCTCGACTGCGGAACCGAAGACACGTTCAGGCGCTACAACCGCCCCGGCCCCGGCCTCGACCTCGATGGGATAGAGGAGGGGTTGCGGACGCTTTCCGGAGAGGTCCCCGTCACGGTCCAGTCCCTTTTCGCCGCCGGCACGGACGGGAACATGGACGAGGCCAACGCCGCGGGCTGGATCGAGAGACTGTTAAGAATCAAGCCTGCGGCCGTCCAGCTCTATACCCTCGCCCGCGGGCATGCCGCTTACGACCTGCGCCCGGGGCTTGGGGCCGACCTCCTGCGGATGGCCGAGGAGGCCGGGAAAAGGGGAATCCCCGTGACCGTCTTTTCCTGATTGCCGGCTGCCTCCCGTCCCAGCGCGCCAGGCCGCTTTGGTTCCGGGCTCCGCTCTCCTCTCCCTGCGGTCGAGGATCTGGGGGGAGGTCAATATCCCAGGCCTACAAGTTCATCGAGCAGAACCGTGAGCGGACGATGAAGGTCTTCATTGACCTGGCTTAGCCGGTGCTCGATAATGGTTTTAGTGACTGGCGTTCCGGTTCATATTGATGACGAGCGGGAATATGCCCCGCGGCTTGCCGCGGGGAACCGCTCGTCGGGGGATCCAAGGGGGTATGCCCCCTTGGTCGCAGGGCGCGGGTCCATGCCCCGCCCGAGAAGGGGAGGCAGGGAGCGAAGCGACCGTTGGAAGGGGGAGACGCGAAGCGGGTTCCCCCTCCAAGTTGACTTAGGAGGACGAAATGAGCGCTGAAAGAAGAACGGCGAGAACGATAGTCATTCTAACGGCCGCATTCTTGGTCCTGGCCGGAAACTTCCTGCCGGGGCAACAGAACGTCTCGGGTTCCCGGCTGAGCCTGGAGAGGATCTTCAACAGCCGCGACTTCGCGGCGGAACGGTTCGGCCCGGCCCGCTGGATGAAGGATGGAATATCCTACACGACGTTGGAGGATTCCGAGGCCATCAAGGGCGGGCGGGACATCGTGCTTTACCAGGCCGCCACCGGAAAGCGGGAGGTCCTCGTCCCGGCCTCGAAGCTCGTCCCGCCGGGTGAATCGGCGCCTCTCGCCATCGAGAATTATGAGTGGTCCAACGACGGGAAGCTCCTCATCGTCTTTACCAACAGCAAGCGTGTCTGGCGGCAGAATACCCGGGGAGATTTCTGGGTCCTCAACCTCGCGTCCGGGTTGTTGAAGAAGCTCGGCGCGGAGTTCGAGCTGTCGACCCTTCAGTTCGCCAAGTTCGCGCCCGCCGGGCGCCGGGCCGCCTATGTCCGGAAGAGCGATATCTACGTCGAAGATCTCGATTCCGGCAGGATCGTCCGCCTCACCTGGGACGGCTCGGAGACCACGAGCAACGGGACCTTCGACTGGGTCTACGAGGAGGAATTTTCCCTCCGCGACGGCTTCCGTTGGAGCCCGGACGGGAGGTCCATCGCTTTCTGGCAGATCGATAGTTCGGGGATCCAGGATTACTATCTGATCAACAACACGGACTCGCTCTATCCCCGCGTTGTCCCCATCAAGTACCCCAAGGTCGGTGTGATGAACTCCGTTTGCCGGGCCGGTATCGTCAGCTCGGCCGGCGGGCCGGTCACCTGGCTCAGGGTGCCCGGCGATCCACGCGACACCTACATAGCCAGGATGGACTGGGCGGCCGGATCCCGGGAGGTCGTTCTTCAGCATCTCAACCGCCTCCAGAACACGAACGAGGTCATGTTCGGCGATGCGTCCACCGGCGAGGTCCGGACGGTCTTCACCGACCGTGACGACGCCTGGGTGGAGGTCGTGGACGATCTCGTCTGGCTGAACAACGGCAGGGAATTCACCTGGCCCAGCGAGAAGGACGGCTGGAGGCATGTCTACCGCGTGTCCCGCACGGACGGTAAGACCATGCTCATCACCCCGGGCGCGTTCGACGTCCTCAGCGTCGAGACCATCGACGACAAGGGAGGCTGGCTCTATTACATCGCTTCTCCCGATCGTCCCACTCAGCGCTATCTCTTCCGGACGCGGCTGGACGGCAAGGGAAAGGCCGAGCGGCTCAGCCCCGCGGACCGGCCCGGGACCCATTCCTACCAGATCTCGCCGACCGGCGAATGGGCCGTCCACACCTATACGACGTTCGACACGCCTCCCGTGACGGACCTTGTGCGTCTTCCCAAGCACAGCATGGCACGGACGCTCGCCGCGAACGCGGACCTCATCGCCAAGGTCAAGGCCCTCGACCGGACGCCCACGGAGTTCTTCCGCGTGGACATCGGCGGCGGCGTCCTCCTCGACGGATGGTGCATCAAGCCTCCGGATTTTGACGCGTCGAAGTCCTACCCGCTGTTCGTTTATATTTACGGCGAACCCGCCGGGCAGACCGTCATCGACCGTTGGGGAGGGAACACGTACCTCTGGCACCTCATGCTGGCCCAACAGGGCTACCTCGTCGTCAGTATCGACCCCCGCGGCACGCCGGCCCCGCGCGGCCGGGAGTGGAGGAAGTGTGTTTACCGCAAGGTGGGCATTCTCGCCCCGGCCGATCACGCCGCTGCCGTCAAGGCCCTCATCGCCCAAAGATCCTACATCGACGCCTCACGCATAGGCATCTGGGGCTGGAGCGGCGGTGGTCAGATGACGCTCAACGCCATGTTCAAGTACCCCGACCTCTACAAGACCGGGATGGCCGTGGCTTTTGTCAGCGACCAGCATCTCTACGACACGGTCTACCAGGAGCGCTACATGGGCTTGCCGAAGGGCAACGAAGAGGGATTCAAGGAGGGTTCGCCCATCAACTTCGCCGCGAACCTCAAAGGGAACCTGCTCATCGTCCACGGCACGGGCGACGACAACGTCCATTACCAGAACTTCGAACGGATGATCAACGAGCTTGTGGCCAACAACAAGATGTTCTCCATGATGAGCTATCCCAACCGCTCGCACGGCATCTATGAAGGGAAGGGGACGACGCTCCATCTTTATGAAACGCTCACCGGATTTCTGAACAAGAACATGCCGCCTGGACCCAAGGCGGGGGAGTGAGCTAATACAAACGAATTAGATAGTTTGACACCTGACTTTAAGCGGCCTGAAGCCGCCCTCACTCCCCCGGCCCCCGGAGAACCAGTCCCGTCGGTTCCCCCCTCCGCTACGGGGGCTTGAGGACGGCATTCAGCGCCGTTCATACATTGTAACTTTATATATTGCGTTTGTATTAGATATAATATGAGCCTGTAAAAGGACGACTATGACGACCATAATGAAAAACGCAACAAGATCTCTCGTTGGCCTTGTCTTCTTAATTGCAGCGTTGGGGTCGCTGGGGATCTGGCCGACGACGTCTGCCGGGAACGAGCCCGTCAAGGAGGCGGTCCTGCCCGCCCGCGGGGCCGAACCGCCCGGGGGCATCAACCCGACAACCCGCCTTTGGTACGCCCACCCGGCGCAGAAATGGGAGAACGCCCTGCCCGTTGGGAACGGCCGTCTCGGAGCCATGGTCTTCGGTAAGGCCGACGAGGAAAGGATCCAGTTCAACGAGGACACCCTGTGGTCCGGAGGCCCTTATTCGACGACCGTCAAGGGCGGGTACAAGGCATTGCCCGAGATTCAAAAGCTCGTTTTCGAAGGCAAGTGGCGGCAGGCCCATAAGCTCTTCGGCAGGAACCTCATGGGCTACCCCGTCGAGCAGATGAAATATCAGTCGATGGGCGACCTCATCCTCAAGTTTCCCGGCAAGGAAGAGGCTCAGGATTACCGGCTCCAGCTCGACATGGATGAAGCCGTCGCCACGGTGAGCTACGTGAAGAACGGGGTCAGGTTCATCCGCGAGGTCTTTTCGAGCCCGATGGACCAGGTCATCGTGGTCCGGCTGACCGCGGACAAGCCGGGAACGATCTCCTTCAAGACCCAGCTCAGGGGGGTCCGCAACGGGGCCCACTCGAACTACGGCACGGAATATTTCCGGATGGATGGGCACGGGAGAGACGGCCTCATCTTGACGGGAAGGTCGGCCGATTACCTGGGGATCGAGGGCAAGCTCCGCTACCAGGCCCGGCTGAAGGCCGTTCCCGAGGGCGGGACGATGAGGGTCCATGAAGAGGACCTCTACATCGACAACGCCGACGCCGTGACCCTCTTTCTGGCCGCGGCGACGAATTTCGTCAATTACAAGGACGTCAGCGGTGACCCCAACGCCAGGGTTGAATCCGTGCTGAAAGGGATCGAGGAAAAGTCTTTTGACGCGATCCGGGCGGCGCACGTCCAGGAGCACCGGAAGGCTTTCCGGCGGGTTTCGATCGTTCTGGGAACGGCGTCGAATTCGTTCCTTCCGACCGACGAGCGCCTGAAGGGATTCGACGGCGTCAACGACCCGGCTCTGGCCGGTCTTTGCTTCCAATTCGGCCGCTACCTGCTCATCTCCTCCTCACGGCCGGGCACCCAACCGGCCAACCTTCAGGGCATCTGGAACCAGTATCAGAACCCCTCTTGGGATTCCAAGTATACGACCAATATCAATACCGAAATGAATTACTGGCCCGCCGAGGTCGCCAACCTGGGCGAGTTCACGGAGCCCCTGGTCCGGATGATCAAGGAGCTCACCGACCAGGGCGGCGACGTCGCCAGGGAGAATTACGGTGCGCGGGGCTGGGTGCACCATCAGAACACCGACCTCTGGCGAGTAGCCGCCCCGATGGACGGCGTCTACTGGGGCACGTTCACTACGGGAGGCGCCTGGCTGTGCACCCATCTCTGGGAACATTACCTATTCACCGGGGACAAAGAGTTCCTTAAGGATGTCTACCCCGTCATGAAGGGGAACGTCGAGTTCTTCCTCGACTTCCTGGTCAGGGACCCGAAACGCGGCTGGCTGGTTACAAACCCCTCGACTTCCCCGGAGAATTACCCCGCCCGTCCCGGCGAGAAGACCTTCTTTGACGAGATATGCGACTGGGTCAGCGAGGGGACCATGATCTGCGCCGGTTCGACCATCGACATGCAGATCCTGAACGACCTCTTTGGCTACGTGGCCGCGGCCGCCGATGTCCTGGGGACGGACCGGGAATTCGCGAGGAAGGTTCTGGATGCCCGTAAGCAGCTGGCGCCTATGCAAATAGGCACGAACGGCGACCTCCAGGAATGGCTCGAAGACTGGGGTCAGAAGGAGAAGAGCCACCGGCACGTCTCCAATCTTTACGGGCTTTATCCCGGCCATCAGGTATCGGCGAGGAAAACCCCGAAGCTGGCCGACGCCGCCACGGTCGTTCTCGAACAGCGGGGGCTGGCCGGGAACGGCTGGGCCTCGGCCTGGAAGATGGGGTGCTGGGCCAGGCTATATGACGCCGGAAAGGCCATGGAGAACTTCACCTACGCCGTCAAGAAATACACCTTTGACAGTCTTTTCTCCAACTGCGCCGGGGCCCTCCAGGTGGATGGGGCGTTCGGCATAAGCGCGGCCGTCGCCGAAATGCTCATCCAGTCCCACGAAAACGAACTCGATCTTCTTCCGACCCTGCCTGCGTCCTGGCCGTCCGGGGAGGTCAAGGGGCTTTGCGCCCGGGGGGGATTCGAGGTGGACATGAAGTGGAAAAAGGGCCGTTTATCCTCCGCACGGATCCAGTCCAAGCTGGGCGAACCCTGCCGCGTCCGCCTCCAGGGAACAATAAGGATCAGTCGCTCGGGAAAGAACGTCAAGGTGAAGAAAATCGCCCCCGGCGTCTTCGAGTTCCAGACAGAAAAGAACGCAGAATATATTCTAAGCTGGTGATAGACAAGACTTGTCTCCCGCACGCCTGCCAGGTCATAATGGACGACAAGGCTGATAACGAAAGAGCCGGCGAGCGCGAAATCCCGGCCGTGCGCCTAGGGATTAGACGATGTGTTTCCGGAAACCCGGAAGACCCAGGTGTCACTTATGTCCCGACCCCATACATTTTCTTGACATCGCAGCTCAGCCGACGATATTATTTCAGCTTGAAATACGGAAAATTCATTTTCCTGTTGTTTGTGGCGCTCTTCTTTGCGGCCAATAAAGGGCTATCCCAAGAGCCTATTGTCATCCGGAGAATTTCCGGCCCCGTCACCCTTGATGGCTTGAGCAACGAAGACGCTTGGCAGAACATCAAGCCGTTGCCCGTCGTCATGTTCCTGCCCAGTTTTGGGAATCCTCCTTCCGAGAAAACGGAGATCTTGATCGGTTTCGATGACGTCCATCTCTATGCGGCCGCGCGGTTCTACGACCGGGAGCCTGCCAAAATCCAGGCGCCATCAAAAAAACGTGATTATTTCGAGTCGAATACGGAATGGTTCGGCGTCCTTTTTGATACATTCAACGATAAAGAGAACGCTCTTGGCTTTTTCACAACGCCTTCAGGCCTGCGCTGGGACGGCACGGTGTCCAACGATGCCGAGCAAAAAACGATCAACGATATGCCCATCAACCCGAGTTGGAATACGTTCTGGGATGTCGCCGTGGTTAAAAACGACCAGGGCTGGTTTGTTGAGATGCGGATCCCTTTTTCCAGTTTGCGTTTTCAGGGCCAGGAAGACCGTGTCACCATGGGCCTGACCGCTTTTCGCTGGATTCCCCGCAAGTCGGAGGGCGACATCTTCCCGCCCATCGACCCAAAGCTTGGAATCATGAGCATGTGGAAGCCTTCCCAAGCGCATGAAATCGTCCTGGAAGGCGTGCACAGCCGCAGGCCGCTATATATCACGCCTTACGGCCTCGGCGGCTACGGGCAGTCCAATGACCTGAATGATGAGGAAACGGCTTACCTGCACAAGGACAAGCCCACTTCCGAAGCGGGCCTGGATATCAAGTATGGCCTGACCAGCAACCTGACCCTCGACCTGACCGTGAACACGGATTTTGCCCAGGTCGAGGCCGATGACTACCAAGTCAACCTCAGCCGCTTTTCGCTCTTCTTCCCCGAGAAAAGGCTCTTTTTTCTGGAGCGGGCCGGCATCTTTGATTTCAGCTTCGGCGAGTATAACCAGCTCTTTTACAGCCGGAGGATCGGGATCGCCGAAGAGGAATCCGTCCGGATTTACGGCGGGGCGCGGCTGGTGGGACGCCTCGGCTCCTGGGACCTGGGCTTTCTGGACATGCAGACGGCGCCTCTTCATGAGGAAAACCTGCCCTCGGAGAATTTCGGCGTGTTCCGCGTCCGACGCAGGATTTTCAATCCCTACTCCTATCTCGGCGGGATGATCACCACCCGGCTCGGCAAGGACGGTTCCTACAATACCGCCTATGGCTTGGACGGGACGTTCCGGCTTCATGAAGATGATTATCTTTTGCTGAACTGGGCCCAGTCTTTTATAACCGGCAAAGACAACAACCCGGCCTCGCTCGACCCGGCCCGGTTCAGATTCGGCTGGGAGAGGCGCACGAGGAAAGGCCTGGGCTTCAACCTCGGCTTATCCCGTGCCGGCAAGGATTACGACCCGGGAATGGGTTTTGAGATGCGCGAGGATTTCAGCCGGTTCGGAAACCGGATTCTCTATGGCTGGCTGCCCGGAGAAAAATCGTTCCTGAACTCGCATTATCTTTTTACCGACGGCTATATCTATTTCCGCAATGAGGACAATTCCCTGGAATCGGCCGAGGTCGGACCGGGGTGGGGATTCCTGACCAAGCGCGGCTGGAACGGAGAGTTCGCCTTCAAAATGTATCGGGAAAGCGTACGGGAGGAGATTTCCTTTTTTGATAAAGTCTTTGTGCCTCCCGGAGAATATGCATTCACCGGGCTCAAAGGATACGTCCAATCGCCCTTTGGCAATCTCTTGAGCGCCACGGTGACGATCAATGCCGGCTCATTCTACGACGGCCGGCGGGTGACTGTCGGAGTCAAGCCCGTCTGGGGCATTTCTTCGGACCTCACTCTGAGCGGCTATTATGAATTCAACCGCGTGGAATTTCCCGGCCGGCGCCAGGCTCTGACGGCTCAAATCGCCCAGGTGCGATTGCTGGCGACACTGAGCACAAAATTTTCGGCCTCGGCCTTCATCCAATACGACAGCGCCGTGGACCAAGTGACCGCCAACATAAGGCTGCGCCTCAACCCCCGGGAAGGCAACGACCTCTACCTGGTCATCAATGAAGGGCTCAACACCCATCGCGCGGGGAAAATCCCTTATCGGCCCTATTACAGCGGCCGGGCCGTCATGATCAAATATTCATACACGTTTGTCTTTTAGCCGCCTTGAGCATCTCCAGGAATTCGGCCAGGACCATGGCCGTCGCGCCCCAGATTTTATGGGCGCCGAACTTAAAAAAAGGCACTTCGACGGAACGGCCATCGATCGTCCATGTCTCCGTTCGAGAATTTGCCGGGTCCTCGAGGTGGGCCAGCGGGATTTCGATCGTCCCGGCGACCTCCGCCGGATCGATCAGGAAGGACGGCGGCGTGTCCGTCGCTCCGACGAAGGGATAGATGCAGAAGTTGCTTGGCGGGACGTAGAGGGGGGTCAAGGAGCCGATGATCTTGATCCTGTCGGCGGGGATGCCGATCTCTTCCCATGTTTCCCGCAAGGCGGCTTGTTCGAGGTTTTCCGCGTCCTTCAGTTGACCGCCCGGGAGCCCGATCTGGTCCTTATGATGGAGGACCGTGTCCGCGCGGCGGATGAGGACGAGGTGGAGCGCGTCGGGCTTCGGGTAGATGAGAAGAAGGACCGCGGCCTTGAGGCATGTGCCCTCGACCTCGGTATAGACCTTGCCGCCGGGACGCGGCCGCGGGGCCATGGAGAGCTGGGCGGCGAGTCCCGGTCTCGGGTCGCGGAGCCTCTCCTCGAGCTTGTCGATCACATCCCGTTCCGATCTCATGTTGGCGCGCCGTTCTCGACTTCCATCATACCAGAGATCAGTCCGGGAGGCTGGATCGAATTTTATTTGGATTTGGGGCGGCCGTTGACAGGGAGACCCCTGAGCGAATACGGGAGGCACAGCAAAATCGGCGGCTTAGATCCTGGGCGCCGTGCGCTTCTTCAGGGCCGCTTTCAAGTCTACGACGATGGGAGGGGCTTGTATGTCGCTTCCGTAAAGGATGTCCCGGGCGTTGATGTCCTGTTTGTTATAGAACGCCCGGTTGGCGTCCTTGTCGATCTGGATGGACGCCCCTTTGATGGAGACACCCGCGAACAAGCCCTTGCTCTTGGAGTAGGAGAAGATCTCGGCCTCCATGTCGAGGTCGGTCGAGGCCTCGGCGCTGCGGCCGACCGGCCCTGCCGCAACGCTCACGTCCGCGCCCAAGGTCACCTTGCCCGCAGCGATGTTCTCAACGCTCTTCCCCGTCTTGAAAACGAGGACGATATCGGCCTTCTGGACGCCGATCTGCCAACCCAGGCTTCCGCCGATGAGGGAGATGAAGGCGGGATTGCTCCAGCTTCCGTCCTCGTTCCGGATGACGATGAGCCCCCGGCCGTATTGGCCGCCAAAGCCGTAGGCCGCCTTGATGACGCCTGGAATGACGGCGATCCCGTGGCATTTCTCGAGAAAGCTCGAGGGGAGGCCCTCCCCGGGAAGGTCCACCATCTCATGGAGGACTTGGATCGCCTTTTCGATCCTCTCGGCGCCCGGGGCTATCTCATCAGCCGCCGCGCGGGCCGGGATGGAGAATGCCAAGAACGCCAGAAGTCCTGCCATGACGAACAAGTCTTTTGTTTTATAGCTTTTCATGAAGTTCACCCTTTTCCCATTCTATTTCAACAGACGTGCCGATGCAACCGAAACGGTCCTATTGGCCCCATCTCGCCGTCTAGCCTGTCCAGCCGGACCAGCTTCCAAATAGGGTCTTCGATTGCCGTGATGGGAGGGTATGGGGAAGGGCTGCAGCGACCATGCGGAGATCAGCCTGAGATGAGCGTCCGACGAGGGCAGCCGCAGGCCTCCGAAGGACGGAGACACGTCCAAGGCTTTGTTTGAATTCCATTAATCCCCCCAACCCCCCTTGGTCAATCAAGGGGGCTGAGAGGTCCGTGTCTCCGGCAGAGGTCGGAGGATGGGTTTCCTCAAGCTAATTCAATCTGCCTGGAGTCTTGGACCTGAGGAGCCGAGAAGGACGCGAGTCTCAGGCGATCTGGATCGGAGCTGAGAGCAAAGCCCTTCCCCATGCCCTCCTCTGAACATCACGGCAACCGAAGACCTCGAATTCAATTCCCCCCTATTACCCATACGAAATGAACGAGAACCTCTTACATATTCCAGCGATAAGAAACCTTGATCAGGAAGATGTTGTCGCCGGGCGCCCTCATGAGATCGCCGAAGTCCCGTCCCAGGCGGAAATCGCCGGGATTGGCGTAGTCCGCCCGGTTCTGCGTCCAGACGACGTAAATCAGAGAGCCGGGGAAGTATTCCCACCTCAGGACCACGGTCCCGCGCAGGGATTTCATGTTGAAGTCCGGGTTCCAGAAGGAGAACGGCTTGGCGGGCCCCTGCCCGTCGGGGTCGATCGTATACATCCCGTCCGCGTAAGCGACCGTCGAGGGAGCGTCGCCGAAGACATGATACTCGTATGCCTTCGGCCGGGCCAGCTCCTTGAACTGGTCGTATTTGCCTACGGCGATGAACGGTTGGAGGTAGAGCTGGAGGCTCAACTTGGGCGTGAAGATCCAGTTAAGCCGGATATCGCCGTAGATCGTCTTCTGGTCGATG
>Ga0299915_10001770_pt1 | contig 15866 bp, 16 predicted proteins | sample RVTome_13_FD_200263 | JGI IMG/M metagenome (GOLD analysis project Ga0299915, IMG submission 200263) | Soil microbial communities from uranium-contaminated site in the Upper Colorado River Basin, Wyoming, United States - RVT92D227 (version 2) ... | reverse complement strand
CCCCATCTGCAGGAGCCGGTCGTGCAGCTCTGCCAAATCACGGTCGAGCGCCGCTCGCGAAACTGCCCCTTGCGCGGTCTCTTTCATACTGGCTTGACCCCTGCCGGCTGCTGGCTCAGCTCCTGCCCGCCGGTCTCCAGCATGTCGGCGAAGCGCGGCGGCAATCCCGACTCCCGAACCGTGCGGGCCGCAGTGGCCACATCGTACTCCACTCTGCGGAATTCGACCCGCGGCCGCCTACCCATCTCGAGGATCACGTATCCCGCCCGCCGATCGCCATCCTTGGGCTTGCCCACCGATCCAGTGTTCACGAACAACACCTTGTCCACCTTCTTCTGGTAGGGCAGATGGGTGTGGCCGAAGAGCAGCACGTCTGCGGCCGCCACGGCAGCAATCCGTTCGAAGGTCGCCCGGGGGCGGTCCTCATACAGATACTCGTTCAACTTGCGCGGGCTGCCATGCACCAGCAGCAGCGTGGGACGCCCGTCCGGCAGCCGGATCTGGAGCGGCAGGCCTTGCAGGTACTGCTTGTTCTCGCCCGAGGTGTGCTCCCGACTCCATAGCAGCGACACGTCGCCTAACCGCGCCAGCTCCGGATCGCGGTACACGCATCCGCAGTCATGCAGGTCAAGACCGACCCCCTCATCGTAGTTCCCCATGATGGTGGGGACCTGGCGCTCCCGGATGAAGGCCACCACCTCGTTGGGATAGGCGCCATAACCCACCAGGTCGCCCAGGCAGTACACCGCTTCCGGATGCTGCTGCTCCAGGTCCTGCCAGACCGCTTCCAGCGCGTGCAGGTTGGCGTGGATATCGGAAATGATCGCCAGTCGCATGCTCAGCCGAACCTCCCGGTGACGTAGTCCTCGGTGCGCTTCTCTTTCGGCCGGGTGAAGATGGTGTTGGTCTCGTCAAACTCGATCATCTCGCCCGCCCGCTGCTCCCCCAGCATCATCATCGCCGTGAAATCGGACACCCGGGCAGCCTGCTGCATGTTGTGGGTGACGATCACGATCGTGTATTCGGTCGAGAGTTCCCGCATCAACTCTTCGATGCGGAAGGTGGCCACCGGGTCCAACGCCGAGCAGGGTTCATCCATGAGGATGACGTCCGGCTTGACCGCGATGGCGCGGGCGATGCACAGCCGCTGCTGTTGGCCACCGGAGAGCGATAGTCCGCTCTGATCGAGTTTGTCATTGACCTCCTCCCACAGGGCTGCCCTGCGCAAGGTGTTCTCCACCAGTCCGTCCATGTCCCCGCGAAACCCGTTGACCTTCGCCCCCCAGGCGATGTTTTCGTAGATGCTCTTGGGAAACGGGTTGGGCTTCTGAAAGACCATCCCCACCCGCCGGCGCACTTCCACCGGATCGACCTCTGGGGCGTAGATGTCCTCGCCCCAGAAGATCACCTCCCCCTCGGTGCGGGCGGTCGGCACCAGCTCGTTCATGCGATTGAAGGCGCGCAGCAGCGTGCTCTTGCCGCAGCCGGAGGGGCCGATGATGGCCGTGATCTTGCGGCTCTGGACGTTCAGTTGAACGTCGCGGATGGCCAGGAAGTCGCCGTAGTACACGCGCAGCCCCTTGACCGTCAGGACGTTCTCAGCCTGTCCGGAGGACAGGGGTGTCCTGGTTTCCAGCTGCTCGGCGTTCATCCTCGGCTCGGGTCGAGCGATCTGGGGCAAGCTTACTATCCGACCGCTTGGTTCGACAAGGTCTTCGGTCATCGATTGCCTTTCGGGGTCCGCCATCAGTACTGCCTCCGGTATCGGTTGCGCAGCAGGATTGCCGACACGTTCATCGTGAGCAGCAGCGCCAGCAGCACCAGGATGGCCGCCGCGGCCAGGTTGCGGAATTCGGCCTGCGGCCGAGCGGTCCACTGGTAGATCTGGATGGGCAGGGCGGTGAATTTGGAGAAGGGGCCGTCCGGGTCGAAGGTGATGTAGGTCGAGGCTCCCACCACCACCAGGGGAGCGGTTTCGCCGATGGCCCGCGAGATGGCCAGGATGGTGCCGGTCAGAATCCCCGGGATGGCGTTGGGCAACACGTGCGACCAGACCGTCTGCCATCGGGTGGCTCCCAGCCCGTAGCTGGCCCGGCGTAGTGAATGAGGGACCGCCCGGATGGCCTCCTGGGCGTTGATGATAATCAGCGGCAATACCAGCAAACCCAGGGTCAGCCCGGCCGATAGGATCGTCCGGCCGTTGGCCTGGGTGGGGTCCTCCACATAGCCCAGCAAGGCGCCGCTGGTAAACGGCTCCAGGGCACGCACGAAAATGGCCAGGCCCAGCATGCCGTAGATGATGGAGGGGACCCCGGCCAGATTATTGATGTTGGTCTGGATCAGCCGGTTCAGCCGAGAGTCGCCCGCGTATTCCTCCAGATAGATGGCCGCGCCGACGCCCACCGGGAAGGCAAACAGCACGGTGATGCCGACGGTCCACAGCGATCCCAGGAGGGCGGTGCGCACGCCGGCCCGCAGCGGGTCGGCAGCTTGCGGCCTCTCGATGAAGCTCCGATTGATCCAGGAGAAGGATTGCAGTCTGGCTGCCGGATACTTCTCGGCGGCTTCCCGCTCGAGGTCTCGCCGGTGCAGCAGACTGTCGACCAGCGACCAGGTCTTGACCACCTGCGGCTCTGCCACCCGATCCATCACCAGCTCGTAGAGCTCATCCCGGCTGCGTTCCGCCAGTGGTTTCTCGCTCTCCAGCGCCCGCACCAGGCCTGCGGAGGCGTTGGCCCGCAGGATGACTTGCAGGGCTTCACCGGACAACTCCTCCAGCGGGACCCCGTCCACGGCCAGCGACTCGGGCGGCATGGCGTACTCCACCGCGGCCAATCCAAAGGACTGATTCAGGATGTTGTAGAGCAGGGCGGTCAGCACGACGATGCCCACGATCGTGGACACCTGGAAGATCAGCCTCCAGATTCGCCCTGACCGCCTTCGGCGCGACAGGTTCTGGTCGAAATCGGCGGCCGGCAGGTTCATTCGTACACCTCACGGAAGCGGCGCACCACCCGTTGGCTGACGATGTTCAGACCCAGGGTGATCAAGAACAGCAGCAGCCCAATGGCGAAGATGCTGTTGTAGTCGATGGAGTCGTAGCTCAGGTCTCCGCCGCTGATGCGGACGATGTGCCCGGTCATGGTCTCAGCGCCCCGGAATGGGTTGAAGGTCAGTGCCGGGCCGGCGCCGGCCGCAATCGCCACCACCATGGTCTCCCCGAAGGCGCGGGAGATGGCCACGATGCAGGCGGCGGCGATGCCGGAAAAGGCCGCCGGCACGACCACCTTGATGGCGGTCTCCAGGCGGGTGCCGCCCAGCGCGTAGGCTCCTTCGCGGAGGGATCGGGGAACGGCGTTCAACGCATCCTCACTCATGGAGGACACCAGCGGCAGGATCAGGATGCCGATCACGATCCCGGCCGAGCCGGTGTTGTAGATCTCCACCACGTCCCGGCCGAAGAGGGAACGCAGGATGGGGGTCATGAAGGTCAGTGCGAAGTAGCCGTACACGACGGTCGGCACGCCTGCCAGCACTTCCAGAATTGGCTTCAGAATGGAGCGTGCCCGTGCTGAAGCGTATTCGCTCAGATAGATGGCCACCCCCAGCCCCAGCGGCAGCGCCACCAGCATGGCGATCAGCGAGGTCATCAAGGTGGCATTCACCAGCGGCAGGATGCCGAAATCGCCGATCTGCGGACTCCACTTGGTGTGGGTGAAGAACTCCTTCAGCGTGACCCGGTTGCTGCGCAGAATCTGGATCCCCGCGGCGTGGGTTTGGGGAACAGTCCCTTGCAGTCCGCGTTCGATCGCGAGGCTCGACCCATCGATGGACACCACCTGCATGATCTCGTCGTGGACCTGGATGAGATCTTCGGGCTGCAGCGCACCGCCTTCCGGCCCGACCCGCATGACCGTATCGTCCGGAGTCAGTTCCTGAGCGAGAGGTTTGTTGGAGTTCTCCCAGAGCTGGGTGGTGAAGAAGGCCAGCGATTCCTTCCCCAGTTCGTAGACGATGCCGACGGTCGTGAGGATCGAGAGCGCCCCGCACAGGAACAGGAACCCCTGGATGAAGGCCTCCCGAACCCGCGGACGCCTGCGCAGAGCCAGCCGCGCCGCGGAGGGCGGGGCGGCTACGACGGCCATATCTCACCCATCCAGCTCCGGTTGTTGGTTCGCTTACGCCTCATGCTTTTCTCCAACGCGGCGCGAGGAGCCGGGCGGCTCCCCACGCCACTATCCCAGGCACCCAAGTAGGAGAGGCCTAGCCTCCCAGACCCATCGCTTCCATCCAGGCCTGCTTCGATTGATCCAGCGCGACCGTGCTGCTGGGGAAGTAGCCCACATCCACGACCTCTTCGTTGACGTAGGTCAGGAAGAAGTTGATGTAGGCCGCCACCTGCGGCTTGGACTGCAGGATCGCGGCGTCCGAGTACAGGAACAGCGGCCGCGCCAGCGGGTAACTGTTGTCGTCCACCGAGGCCGCGGTGGGCGTCACGCCCTCGATGTCCAGGATCTTCAGCACATCGGTGTTCTCGGCGTAGTAGGCGTACCCGAAGAACCCGACCGCGTACGGGCTGCCCAAGACGCCCTGCACCAGCACGTTGTCGTCTTCGCTCAGTTGCGTATTGCCGGCGGCCAGGATGATCGCCTCGTCCTGCTCGAACACCTCCTCCACGAAGTAGTCGAAGGTGCCGCTGTCCGTGCCAGGGATGAAGCGCAGGATCGGCTCGTTCGGCCAGGCCGGATTGACGTCCGACCAGTTGGTGGCCGTGCCGAAGATCAGCGCCAGCTCTTCCACGGTGGCATTGGTGATGAAGTCGTTCTCCTGGCTTACCGTGATCGCCAGGGCGTCGGTTCCTACCCGGAACTCCACCGGCTCGCGGCCGATCGCCCGGCAGGACTCCACTTCACTCTCGCGGATCGCCCGGCTGGAGTTGGCCACGTCCGTCTCGCCGGTCACGCAGAAACGCTCCAGGCCCGCGCCGCTGCCGATGCTGTCGATGGTGATGGTGCCGGCGAAGCCTTCATCTTCGAAGCGGGCCGCCATGCGCTCCGCCAGCGGGAACACCGTCGAGCTGCCTGCCGTGACCACGTCCCCGCTCACCTCCAGCGGGTTCACCGCCGGAAGTTGCATGCCCTCGGGCACTTCCATGGGCGCCTCGGTTGGGGCGGCCGGCTCTTGCGCCGGCGGCTGCGTTGCCTGGACGGGTGCGGCGGTCGGCTGCGCCGGCGCTGCCGGGGTGGCCGCCCCACCGCATGCCGCCAGGACCAGGCCGGCGACCAGCAGAATGACAAGAATCCAATTGCGCGTAGAACTCACTTCTCCTCCTCCTTTGGTTTTCATAGTTAGAGTGGATGCTACCTGCCTGCACTTAAGGGCAAGTCAAGTGGAGGTTAAGCGGCCTTAATTGGGCCCCGTCGGCGTTTCAGCGGAGCAAGCTTTGACCCTTGGTTCCGCAGCGGGCGCAGCTGCCCTGAACCAGTATCGCATCCTGGATGGGTGTGTAGGTCACGCGGTAGCTGCGGGCGGAGCAATAGGGACATGCGATCCACCAGTGGATGGGCGTGTCCGGCACGGGGTGGCCCGGGATATCCGCGGCCCGTTCTTCCAGGGCTCCCTCACTCCGCAGCGCGGCCAGGGCCATGTCGGCCTGTTGTTCGCCGAGGGTGAATCCAAGTTTGCCGGTGACGGAAACACCGATTTCCGTATTCGTCCGAAACGAGGTGACTGTGAGCATGTGGCCTGCACTCCTCCGCGGCCCCGGTGAGCCCACCCTGCTCGACTGCAGCCCGTGGGCCACACGGCCGCCCTTCCCACGGGTGACTGTATCTCAGGGGCCTTAAGCGGAATTCAAGCACGAATTAAGCGGGGTTAACGCTGGAGGAAGGGTCAGGCCGCCAAGAATGCTAGATGGAAGACCGCCCCGCGGGCCGGGGGCTTGCGGTTCTCGGCCCAGATCCGGCCGCCGTGGGCCTTGAGGATGTGGCGGGCGATCGCCAGCCCAAGGCCGGTGCCGGCCGACTTCACCGGCTGCGGGCCCCGATAAAAGCGCTCGAAGATCCGTTCCAGATCGGCCGGCGGAATTCCCGGGCCGCTGTCCTCGATGCTCAACAGCAGCAACCCGTCAGAGGTCGGCCCCTGGCCGGTGATTCGGATCTGGCCGGCCTCGGGCGTGTAGCGCAGGGCGTTGTGCAGCACGTTGAGCACCGCCCGGCCCGCCAGTTCGCCATCCGCCAGGATCTGTAGGTCGGCCGGGACTTCCCGACTGATTTCGATCCGCTTGCGCTGAGCCTGATCGGCCAGGCGCTCGACGGCCAGGTCGACGATCGCGCCGAGCGGGGCGGGGACTAGCCGGACCACTTGTCGACCGGCCTCGATCGCCGCCAGGTCCAGCATCTCCTGCGCCATCTGATGCAGGGCATCTACCTCTACGGCCATCTTGCCCGCCAGATCTTTGACCAGCGAAGTGCCCTTGCCGGATCGGGCGATCAGAGTGTCCACCAACAGCCGCAGCGAGGTCAGGGGAGTGCGCAACTCATGGGAGAGATTGGCCACGAAGTCTTGCCGCGCCCGCCCCAAGCGCTCCAATTCGGCGACGTCGCTCAGGGCCAGGGCCACCCCACTCTCCAGCGAGACCGCTCTGGCCTGGAAGGGCTGATCCTGCAGGCGGATCATGCGCTCCAGGTTAGCCGCCGGAGTTTCCAGTGCGTCCAGGGCCAGCTGCTCCAGCTCCAGGCTCCCGCTGTAGGCGATCAGGCTGGATTGTTTTGCCGGATCACCGAAGCGGGCCTGCGCCGCCGGATTGGCATAGCGCAGCCCGAGAGCTCGATCGCAGACCAGCAGCGGGGCTTCCGAGGCCGCCCCGGCGGCTTCCGACCAGGCCAGCCGCTCGTCGAGTTCCGCCAGCCGCGCATCCAGTCCCGCGGCCGCCTGGCGCGATTCCCGCTGCAGCGCGTGATGGGCTGCCGCTTCCCGTCGCCACAAGAGACCGAATGCCAGAGCTGTCAGGGCCAGGCCGACGATCAGCGCCGTTTCCATGCTTTAGCCTTCAAATCGATAACCTACACCGCGCAGCGTGACGATCCGCTGCGGTTGGGAGGGATCCTGCTCGATCTTCTGCCGCAGCCAGCGGATGTGCACATCCACCGTCCGGCTGTCCCCCAGGTAATCGTCCCCCCAAACGCTGGCCAACAGCAAGTCGCGGGTGAGCACCGCCCCGCGGTTCTTCATCAGGGTGGCCAGCAACTCGAACTCCCGCGGCGCCAATTCCAGCTCGGCTTCGCCCAGGTACGCCCGGCGGGCGAGCAGATCCAGGCGCAGATCGGCGGAACTGAGCTCGGTGGCCGGCTCCGGGGAGCGCCCGCGGCGCAGGCCGGCCCGCACCCGGGCCAGCAGCTCGCCCAGCGAAAAGGGCTTGACCACGTAATCATCCGCCCCGGTCTCCAGTCCGATGATCTTGTCGGTCTCTGTGCCGCGGGCGGTCAGCAGGATGATGGGGACCCGGCTCTCGCGGCGCAGTATGCGACACAGCGTGAGCCCGTCTAACTTGGGCAGCATCACATCCAGGATGATGAGATCCGGCACGGCCTCTCGGGCCAGATCCAACCCACGCTCGCCATCCTCGGCCTCCACCACCTCGTACCCTTCCGATCGGAGATTCAAGGCCAGTGTCTCGCGCAGGGTGGTGTCGTCCTCGACGACCATGACCTTCGATTGGCTCTCTCGCTTCCCTTTGCCGACAGAGCCGGAGCGGGCGCGCCCTGGGCTGCTCACCCCGCTCCCACCCCCTGCAGGGCCCTCAGAGCAGCGGGGTGAAGCCGGCCATTGGAAGCCAGCACCCCCCGATTGCGCTCCAGCCGGCGCCCCCGGGAGAAATCCAGCTCGGCCCCAGCCAAGTCGGAAACCCTGCCCCCTGCTTCCGTCACGAGCAGGGACCCGGCTGCCTGGTCCCAGATCCACTCCCGATAGTCCGGGCGATCGGGGGAGATCAGGCGGAAGATCAAATCCCCGGTCCCGGCCGCCAGGGTCACGTACTTCGCCTGGCTGTCCATCAACACCGGCGGAGCGGCGATGCCCAGGTCACTCAGCAGCGCCTCCATGCCTGCCGGATCGGTGTGCCCGGGCTCAACCGAGCGAAGCACGCGCGCCTCGGCCGGTTCCTCCCTCGCCGAGACCCGCAGAGGCCGCCGGGCTCCGCCCTGCAGCGGTTCGATCCAGGCGCCCTGCCCGCGAAGGGCCTGTGCGGCACAGCCTTCGCCCTCTCGATCCGGGGTGCCATCCAGGCCCAGGTTGGGACAGGCCAGCGTTCCCAGGACCACCACGCCGCGTTCAATCAGCGCCAGTGCCACAGCGTATTGCTCTCCGCGCAGGAATCCCTTGGTGCCATCCACCGGGTCGAGGACCCAGAATCGCTCTCCAGGCTCGCCGCTCCCCAGGTCGATCCAGCCACATACCTGGTCGTCGTCCAGCGGGCCGCGCACCGGCTCCAGCCAGCCGCGCACCGCTTCCAGCATCTCGCGCTGCTCCGGACGTCGCAGCGCCTCGCTCCCCTCCTCGGCCACCAGGCGGTCCTCCGGAAACGCCTGCCGCAGCTGGGAGGCGATCAACGCCTGCGCGGCGTAGTCGGCGACGGTCACGGGCGACAGGTCGGCCTTGAACTCGGCCCGACCTGCGTGGTCCTGCTGGATTTGCCGCGCCAGCCGAGCCCCGGTTCTCACCGCCGACAGTGCAACGGCCGCATCGTGCGAATGGTCTTCGGACATACGGTGGGGAGTCCGTCCGTGCCCCGCAATCCGGGACGCCTTCCGGCATGCCTCGGTGGCATGCAATAGAATTGTACCCATGCCGAGACACCTCACTCCCGTCCTTCTGGCACTAGTGCTGGGACTGCTGGGCTGCAATCTAGGCGGGGGCCAGCTCCCGCCTACCGCGGTTCCTCTGCCGCCCACCGTGGCCTCCGGCCCAACTTCCGCTGCTCCGATTGCCCCGCCGGAGACGGAGCAGCCAACCAGCGAGCCCACCGCCACTGCTGTCCCGGTAGAGCCGACCCCGGACCGGGTCTTCAGCCTGCCCGATCCCTCTGGACTTCGCCTGGCCACCGTAGTCGAAGGGCTGGACCGGCCGCTCGGGCTGGAGCACGCCGGCGATCGGCGGCTCTTCGTGGTCGAGCAGGCGGGCGTCGTGTGGACACTGGAGGAGGGCCTACTGCAAGAGACGCCCTATCTGGACCTGCGGGACCGGGTGGATGATTCTGGATTCGAGCAGGGCCTGTTGGGCCTGGCCTTCCACCCGGATTTCGCTCGCAACGGGCTGCTGTTCGTCAACTACACCAACGACGGCGGGAATACGGTCGTCTCGCGCCTGACCGCCTCGGCCGGGGCCGGGCAGGTGGACCCGGCAACCGAAGAGGTCATCCTGCGGATCGACCAGCCTTTCAGCAACCACAACGGAGGCGATCTGGAGTTCGGTCCCGATGGCTACCTCTACATCGGCACGGGCGACGGTGGGGCGGCCGCCGATCCATTCGGCAACGGCCAGCGCCTGGACACCCTGCTGGGCAAGCTGCTGCGCATCGACGTCGAGGTCGGCGATCCCTATGCCATCCCGCCCGACAATCCCTTCGCCACCGGAGGCGGCCTGCCGGAGATCTGGGCCTACGGCCTGCGCAATCCGTGGCGTTTTGCCTTCGACCCCCTGAGCGGCGACCTATACATCGGCGACGTGGGGCAGAACGCCTGGGAGGAAGTCGACTTCCTGCCGGCCGGTTTCAACGGCCCGCGCAATTTCGGTTGGAATGTGCGGGAGGGCACCCATACCTTCGCCGGCCCGGCTGCGCCGGACATGATCGATCCGGTCGCCGAATACGCCAACGGCGCCGGCGGCACCTGTTCGGTCACGGGCGGTCTGGTCCTGCGCAGCCCCAGCCTGCCGGACTGGAACGGCGTCTACCTCTTCGCCGACTACTGTTCCGGGCAGGTGTGGGGGTTGGTGCGCGACGAGGCAGGGACCTGGACCAACCGGCTGCTCTTCAATACGGATCTGAACATCACCGCCTTCGGCACCGACGCCCAGGGTGAGATCTACCTGGTGCATCATGGCGGAGGCGTCTACCGCCTGGAGCGCTCGCAGTAGGATCCCACTCGAGATCCGTGTGGCGGCGGCACTACGCGCTGCCGGCCGAGCACGGCTCCTGGATCTGGCTGCTGGGGCCGCTGGCGGTGGGTATCGCCGCCGCCCGGCGGCTGGCGCCCGACCTGGCCCCGCTGGCCTTGGCGGTCTTGGCGGTCTTCTTGCTGCGCCAGCCGGCGACGGTGGCGGTCAAGGCCATCTCCGGGCGGCGGGCCCGGGAGGACCTGAAGCCCGCTCTTGCCTGGATGGCCGGCTACTCGCTCCTGGCTGCGCTGGGGTTGGGGTGGCTGCTGCGGGCGGGCCACGGCCGGCTGCTGGCCCTGGCCTTGCCGGGAATCCCGGTGTTCGCCTGGCATCTCTGGCTGGTCGGCCGGCGGCGGGAGCGCGGCCAGCCCGGGGTCGAGATCGTGGCGGCCGGGACGCTCGCCCTGGCCGCTCCGGCAGCCTATTGGACCGCCGGAGGCGAGTCTGCCCAGGTTGGGTGGATCCTGTGGCTGCTCACCTGGCTGCAGGCCGCCGGCTCCATCGTCTACGTTCACATGCGGCTGCAGCAGCGCGGATGGGATCGGCTGCCCTCCGGGCGGCAGCGCTGGCGGCTGGGCGCGCGCGCAACAGCCTACGCCGGATTCAACCTGCTGGCCTGCCTGCTCCTGTCCGGCATCGGCTGGGCGCCGCCGCTGGCGCCCTGGGCCTTCGTCCTGGCCCTGGTCGAGACACTGCAAGGGGTCGTCTGGCCTGCGGTGGGTGCTTCCGCCCGCGCTATTGGCCTGCGCCAACTGGCAAGCAGCGCGCTGTTCTTGCTATTGTTGGCGTCGGCCTACTTGGTCTGAGTGGCTCGCCGCCGGCGGGGCAGGTAGCGCGGGGTGCGGCTGTGATACGCCCGCGCGGCGGGGACCCGCCCTCGCAGCTCCCACTCTTCCAGCTCCTGCAGCAGGCTGGCCAGGCCGAGCCAGGTCAGGTAGCACAGCCAGGACGCCGGGGTCTCGACGATCAGCGAGGCACCCAGCCCAGCCAGGATCGCACCCAGGGCCATGGGCCGCCGCAGGTGCTGGTAGGGAGGCCGGGTCTCCAGCCGATCGCCGGGTTGTGGCAGCAGCGCCCGCAGGCCCAGCGCCGAAAGCCCCCACAGACCCATGGCCACTCCTCCTAGCACCGCCGCCCATCCGATGACCACCAGCAGGACCTGCGACCCAGAGACCGGATTGGATTCCAGCCCCCAGGCCCAGGTGAACGACCAGGCGAATCCGGCAGTCGAGCCGGCAGCGGCCGCCCAGGATGGCCACCACAGCCACCGGCCCAGGATTAGGGCGGCCCGCCGCAGCAGAAAGGCGCTTGCGCCGGCGATGGCCGCCGCCGCGAGCGAAAACAGGAAGGGATAGTACAGCAGGAATCCCGGCATGCCGCAGTGAGGGCCCTCCGGCCGTCAGCCGACAATAATCACGGCCACCGCCGCCAGTAGAGCCAGCGCCAGCAGGGTCGTCAGCACCAGGCCCACCGACAGGACCGCGACCGCAGCGGAAGAGCGGGCGTCCTGCGAGCTTGCCAGCCTGCCCGCTCGTCGGCCGATCAATGACAGCCCGGAAAGCAGCACCACGGCGAACAGGACCACCGGCGCGAGGGCCAATTGGATGCGGAACAGCGTCCGCGCAGTGAGCCGCTCGACCAATTGCTCGAGCAGCTCGGGGCGCAACTGAAAGAGCAGCAGCCCGCCGAGCGAACCCAGCCACAGCAGCACGGCCAGCCCCAGTGAGGTGGCCGTCGGCAGCCGCGCGGCCGCCTGGGTGAGCCATCGCCGCCCGCCAGCCCATCCCGGCGATGCGGCGCGGGCCGCCATGAATCCCGCCACGGCCAGGAACCCCAGCAGCACCACCGGTGCCAGTGGCACTCCAGCCCTCAAGAAACGCTGGCCCGGCAGATCAGAGAGCGCCTGCCAGAATCGGCCGGGGGCGATGAAGGCCAGCAGCGCGGCGACCGCCGAGGTCAGGAAGGCAGGCGTGGCAAGCACCAGCGCCAGCGCGGAGACCCGGAAGGCCGGCGATGCGCGCGGCGGCCTCGGGATGGCCACTGCTTCGGCAGGTGCTCCGGCCATCACCACTGCTGGCACCGCAGGCCTTCCGACTGCCGGTTCCGCCGGCCCCGCCGGTGCGCCAACTACCGCGGCCGCGGGGGCCGAGGCCGCTGCCCCCTCCTCGCCGTCCGCCGGGGCTGGACGCTCCAGGGCGTACAGGATGGCCAGCACCACGAAGGCCAGCAGGACCGCCGGGGCGAAGGCCAACGCGCTGCGCAGATACTGGTCGCCGGGGAGACGCTCCAACAGTTCACCGAACCGTTCGGGGGCCACGTAGAAGAGCGCCAGCGCCGCCACCGAGAGCAACAACAGCGGTACGCTGGGCACCAGCAGCAGGCCGGCCACCCAGCGGGTGGTGCTGCCGCCGCTCGGGCGGCCTGCTCGGGCGCGCTCCGGACTGTGGTCGGTCATGGGTGCGGGAGAGGCTGAGGGCGGGCGGCCGGTGCTCAGGGCGCCAGGATCACTTCGACGCTGGCGATGTGTCCCACGCCATCGAATGCGGGGAGCGGATCGACCACCACCACCCGCCCCGGCCCCTCGGCCGTCACCGAGTAGGGCACATCGGCGACGAAGCGACCCGGGATGCCCATGTCGGGCGCCTGCACGATGATGGACTGGGATCCGACCTGATTGCCGTCGGCGTCGTAGATCTGGACCAGCAGAGTTCCCTCGAAGCTGGCCAGCCCGAACCCTTCCACGTGGGCGATCCCTCCGCTGATGCGGTCGACCAGCCTGGGCCGCAGGATCTGCAGCTGCTCCGGGTTGGCCCGGCCCGGCCGGATATCGGACGGCCCGCCCAGTGCCAGCAGCAGGCCTACGGAGCTCAGGTGGGTCAGGCCTCCGTCGCGGGCGCTGGCGCTGTACACCTGCAGCAAGGCGTTGCGCTCTCCGGCCAATTCGAACGGCACCTCGACCTCAAAGGGGCCGCGGGTGCCCATCGGTGTCTGAATCGTGGTCGGCTCCAGAGCCAGCAAGGTGCCGTCGTCCAGCACCAGACGCACGACCAGCGCCTGTTCGAACGTGGTGTCGGCGATCCCGGCCACATGCAGCGGACTGGTGACCCGCGATCCGGGGCCGGGCTCCAGGATCAGAATGGCCTCTTCCCCAGCAGGCGCCCCCGGCAATGGAATGGGGGCCTCTGAAGTGGCGGAGGCGATGGGCGGACTGGTCGGCGCGGCTGCGGTCGGCGCGGCTGCGGCCGGCGCGGAGGTCGGCGGGACCGGCGTGGCCACCGGGGTGGGTGCAGGCGGCGCGGTGCCGGACAAGGGCATGTTGCAGGCTGCTCCGGCCGCCGCCAGAATCAATGCGGCGCTCAACTGTGGGATGTGCTTTCGAATGCTTGGCATGGGTACCTACGAGTCTAGCAGGGATCAGCCGGGCGGTCTACAGGATTTGACATTAGAACGTATGTTCTATATAATGAAGACAAGGTCCCCATGTGGCTTCGTCGCAAGATCCACCCGGCGGAGGTCCTCTCGGGCGCCGGAGCGGAGGCCCCGAACCCCCCTCCCGAGCGCAGCTTGGAAGGGCCGCGCCGCCTGGCCCGCGAGCGCTCGCGCGGCTATCTCGCTCCATCCGGGCCCACGCCCAGGCTGGTGCTGGCCTTCGATCAGGACCTATCCGCTCAACTGCGCCAGGCCGCCCGCAGCCGCAGTCAGCCGCTCGGGGAGCTGGCGGCTGAACTGTTGACCTTCGGCCTGGAGCAGCAGGCCCAGCGGGCCCGGGCCGAACATACTCTGGAAGCGCTCACCCCGCGTCAGCGCCAGGTGACCTGGATGACCGCCCAGGGCCAGACCAACCGCCAGATCGCCCAGGCGCTGGTGATCTCTCCCGAAACGGTGAAGACCCACATGCGCCACGCGCTGGCGCAGCTCGGCTTGCGCAGCAAGGCCGAGCTGCGCATGCTGCTGCTGGACCTGGGGATGCGTTGGTGGGAGGAGAGCTAGGCCCAAAAGGTTGACCTGCGGCGCCTCCCTGAGTACCCTCAGAGCAGCGTTGCTGCCAGGAGGGAAGCCCGATGGAATACCGACCGCTCGGCCCTACCGGGGTGCGGGTCTCGCCGTTGTGCCTGGGCACCATGAACTTCGGCGGGCCCACGCCCGAGCCGGAGGCCATTCGCATCATCCACAGGGCGCTGGACTCCGGCATCAATTTCGTCGACACCGCCAATGTCTACAACCGCGGCGAGAGCGAGCGCGTGCTCGGCCGAGCCCTGCAGGACGGACGTCGCCACCGGGTGATCCTGGCCACCAAGGTCCACTTCCCCCAATCGGAGGACCCCAACGACCGCGGCAACTCCCGCCGGCACATCCTGCAGGCGGTGGAAGATTCGTTGCAGCGGCTGGGCACCGATTGGATCGATCTGTACCAGATCCACCGGCCGGTCTTCGATATCCCGCAGCAGGAGACCCTGGGCGCGCTGGATGATCTCGTGCGCCAGGGCAAGGTGCGCTACATCGGTTGCTCCACCCACCCGGCCTGGATGGTGGCGGAAGCCCTGGCTATCAGCGAGCGCCACGGCCTGGCGCGCTATGTCACTGAACAACCCCCCTACAACCTGCTGGATCGCCGGGTGGAAAATGAGTTGATCCCGTTGGCCAAGCGCTACGGGCTGGGGATCCTGCCCTGGTCACCCCTGGCCATGGGAATGTTGGCCGGGCGCTACCCCGGTTCGAATGGCCATCCGGAGGGCTCGCGCGCCGCCCGCATCGGCGCCTGGGCCGCCGAGCGGGTCACCGAGCCCGGGCTGGCCGCCAGCCGCCGCGTCATGGAGTTGGCGGAGCGGGCCGGGATGAGCGCCTCCCAGTTGGCGCTGCTGTGGGTCAAGCATCAGCCGGCGGTCACCGCACCCATCATCGGCCCGCGCACCGAGGCGCAGCTAGACGATGCGCTGGCCGTGTTGGAGATGAGCCTTGATCCGGCCCTGGCCTCCGAGTTGGACGAGATCAATCCGCCCGGCAGCGCGGTGACCGACTTCCACAACACCAGCGGTTGGATGAAGATGAGGGTGGGCGCCCTGGCGCCGCGTGAGTCGCTGGAGGATATGGGGCTGCGGCTGTAGTGTACAGCTGCCGGCCGCGGCCCTCAGCCTTCCTTGAGCACCATTCGCCCGTCCGGCCCGAGGACGTAGCTCAATGGCCCCTGGGGCACGCGGTTCTCGACCACCAGTGACCCCTGGTCCATAGCTTCCCACATCGCCTGAAACGGGTCCTTGCCCTTCACCCACTTCTCTGCGATCACCACCCCGTGTCCGGGCAACACGGTGAAGGCCAACTGGCGCGGGTCGCCCGGATCGCGCAGCGACTCGGCCCGGGCGAAGGCCGCCTTGATCCCCTGGGCCTGAGCCTCCGTGGCACAGGAAACCGGGTAGTAGTAGTAGGGCGGATCCAGCGGAACGTGTTCGACCTGGCGGGGGTCGAAGCTGGCAACCCCGCGGTGCCCGTGCAGCTTGGAGCGCACCACCGGCACCCTCCGGCCTTCCTCCAGTTGCACCGAGGGTAGGCCCCGGTCCATGTCCATGAGCTCCACCGCCTCGGAGGAGGGCGGATCGTTGCGCTTTCCCTCAACCTGGCGCACCTGGGCGCCCACCCCGTCCGGGCGCACTCCCACGATCACCGCCAGGTCGTCCTCCCCGATCTGATCCTTGTCCACCGGCCGGGCCGAGCCG
>Ga0299915_10001769_pt1 | contig 15869 bp, 16 predicted proteins | sample RVTome_13_FD_200263 | JGI IMG/M metagenome (GOLD analysis project Ga0299915, IMG submission 200263) | Soil microbial communities from uranium-contaminated site in the Upper Colorado River Basin, Wyoming, United States - RVT92D227 (version 2) ... | reverse complement strand
GCCACGGGCAATAATTTTAGTGTCAATTCCGCCCCCTGTCTGTTGTGTTCGATCGTCTTGACCATCCATAGAATCCATAAGATGTTGTTTCTAGAAAAAATCCGACTCAGACTTGTTATACGTTGAAGTCGAAGAGTTGTCTTGAGTCGTTGGCGTTGTGGGGAGGGTAATTGTATTTCGATCTTGTGTTGGTGACATCGAAAACTGTTGTGACGGGTGATTGGTAGGGGTGGTTCTGGTAAAATTGTCAGGTTGGTTAGTCTGAGGCGTGGGTGTGCTTTGGGGGATCGCTTTTGAGCGTTGAGTAGTGCTTGTCGTTTGCATCTCTATTACCTCTTGCGGGTTGGATGTTGCAAGCCTTTGTTCATAGGGGGCCGCAGTTACTCGTATAGCAACATGGTTTTGTCCAGCGAAGAAAAGCCCTTCTCCAACCCCTGCGGAAACCAACATGTCTTTCTCCCCTTGAGACAAATAAAACACTCGGGAAACAGTATCTATTTCGGTTGAGCTTTGCTTTAGCAGGATTTGTATTGATGAGTTTGATAGTATTGCCTTTCCATAATCAGTCGACAGGAAATCTTGAACATCCTGGGTTGCGGTTGTTAGGGCAAGGTAGTATTTTCTCGCTCTTTTCGCTATCCCATAAACAAACGAAGCCGAATCTTCATATCTCATTATGTACCATGCTTCGTCCAGAACAAGAAGGCGTTTTTTTAGACTCTTTCTAACCCTTGTCCAAACAAAATCTAAGATTATGTGCATAGCAATTGGTCTTAGTTCATCCTCAAGAGCTTTAACGGAAAATGCCGTAAAGGGGTTTTTAATATCAAAGTTTGATTGCTGATTAAATAATCCGCTCAGGCTCCCTTTGATAAATTTTTCCAGCTGTAAAGCAAGTTCGTTGGCGTTTGAGTCTTCCATGCCAAGGAGAATTTTATAAAGGTCTTCCATCAATGGGGGTTGTTTTTTTTGGGTTTCAGGATCCATTGTTATGCCTTTCTGTCTATAGGTTTCAACCAGGGCCCGGTCGAGAATTGCATCATGAAGAGCATCTAGATTTCCAAGCACTATTTTTAATAATCCATGAAGGGACAATATTTTTAATCCTAGTTCATTTTCTCCTTCTTCGTACATTCCCGACAAATCAAAGGGATTAATTTTGATTGGGGAATTGGGAGTAAAGGAAACATATTCTCCTCCTAAGATTTTGGTAATACCTTCGTATTCTCCCTCGGGATCAATAATGATAATTTCAGCCCCAAACATAAATTGGCGCATGGACTCAAGTTTTATCAAAAAAGATTTTCCCGATCCTGATTTTCCAAAAACAACCTCGTTGGCGTTCTCCAGGGAAAATCTATCAAAGACAATTAGGGATCCATTTTGCTGATTTATGCCATACATAACGCCCTTGTCTTGTGTTAGGGTGGCTGAGGTAAAGGGGAAGGTCGATGCCAAAGATGTAGTGTCCATATTTCTGGTTAAATAAAGACTGTCTATGCCATACGGCAGAGTTGATTTAAAGCCCTGATCCATTTGGAGAGTTGCCAGCTTTGGAACTATCAAAAGAGAGGAAAGGGTTGATTCAAGTCTTTTTGAGGCCTGATCCAGCTCTTGAAGGGATTCGGAATATAGGGTTACATATAGACTCATTTGGAAGAATTTTTCCATCCCTTTTGCTAATTCCTCTGTTAATCCCTGCGCATCTTCCAACGCTGCTTGAACCCTGGCATCAATTACGAGACCGTGTTCGACTTGAGATGAAATGGTCGCCTCCATTTCTGCAGTTTTTCTTCTCAAGTCAGTTAATACATCGGACGAGGATACGGGATAAATAAAGAAGGAGATATTCAGGGAGTTGTTAAAATTAATAACAGGAGACAGCCAATTCGCAGAAACATAGCGGGGATAGCCAGAAAAAAAGAAAGTTTTGTAAAACTTTTCGCCAACACGAATATAGTTAAAATCAACCTCAATAGAGGGGGGGGCAATCACATCTGCCAGCGAGGGGGTGCCCTTCTGAGAGTCTCTTGTCGGCGCGATGGATTTTTGTTGTTGATCTAGTTTTTTAGTATTTGAAAAAAACATATCTAAAATTTATTATTTCGCCTCTTTATTTTCAAGCGCGACTGTTGTTGGGGATTGATATTCAAAGCTTCGTGAAACATCGCTAGTTTTGCCTGCATCCTCATTATAGATTTCATGAAAAAGTTTTACCAGCTCTTTTTCATTTAAGGTCCTTGCTGTCAAATTCATTCGGCGAAGCATTGCCTGTAAGCTTTCTAATTTTGTGCTTAATTTCGACTTTGCCGACAAGAGAAAATTTTTTTTGTCCGTCGCCCCAATACCACCTTCAAGCTTTGTATAGGGAACAATGATGTAAAATTCTTTGTCTAAAACAACATTTGTTTTTACTAGGCTCTGAATAAAATTTTTGTAAAGCTTAATTTGGTTTTTAAGAAGTTGGTTTTGGGTTTTCTCCATTTCCTGCTCCAAAAGATTGACGTAAGAGGAGATGTCAATTTTTTTACTTCTGATAAATATCTGAATGGAAAAAGATAGAGAGTTTAAGAGAGACGAGTAGGCAAGGACTCTTGAATTTTGTTCCGCTTCAGACAGAAGAGCAAAATTAAGCGCTTGAACTTTAATTACTGAGCACGCATTGTTAGACGTAAATAAAACAACATCGTCAATGATATCTAAAATTTCAATAAATTTTTGCGTTGTAGCTTTTGTTTTCCGAGCAGACCCCTTCATATTAATTAACATGCCTATTCGTCTCAAAAAGAGACTTTCTTAATTCTTCTCTTTTGTCAATAGATATGACTTCGATAGATGGCATTGTTTGTCCGGATGCATTGATAGAGATCGTTTTGAATAAATTTTGATTTCTTGGATCTTCAAATTCAACCATGTAGGTACCATTTGCAAGTGGGGTAGCGGAAGCGAATCTTCCAACCTCATTTGTTTTGAAAGCGCGAACGGGATTTCCGTCTTTGTCTTTTATTTCAATTAAAATGCCCGTAAGGGCATTGCCTCGCGGATCTTTTGTGCATCCTGTTATCATATTTGGAAAATCAGAGGGCGTTGTTAGGTCAGCATTTCTATTCCACCCCCTAGGGGAAGGTCTTTTTAAGTTTATGGCACTGGTGGGAGTCGTCGACGCCTGAGGAGATGATATTGTCCCAGTTTTTGCTACCGACATTTTCAATGGTTGAGTAATGTTTGCGATGATTTTTTCTTGCGTCAATGGCGTTTGAGAAGCATAGCCTTGTTGAGCCAAGTCCAACTGGGGATTGATCTGAGGAAGGCCTGGGTCAGAAGTCTTATGTTGCCGATGGGGGAAGTCCCCTGAAGAAAGAGCAGAAACAGACGTAAGAAAATTTGATTCCATTTCATCAAGCTTAATTTCCGGTTCTGTTTTTCTGGTCTGAAGATAGGCTTTAAGCTCGTCTTTTGGCATTGGATTAAGAGCCTGCCTTAGTCCTTCAAGGCCTTTTGTTGTAGATGCTGGTTTTTTGCTGTCATCCAGGGAGTAGGGCTGATCGTCCGTTCTGTCATAAACGAAAACAGTCGGGTTTATAAGCGCTCTAAAATAATTTCCGATCATTAAATCCATCGGGCGGCCGCTTATCGGAACATAAGCAAGTAAAATGCCAAGAGCCGCAAAAAATGCGCAGAAAGGAAATTTTAACAAAAAATTAACAGGTAATTGAAATAAGATTATCGCCAAAACAACTCCTGTGGCCAAATAGGCAAACTGCTTGACGGTCATGTTTCCTATAAGTTTAAATTGAAAACTGCTTACGTCCTGAGGAATAGGGTGATTTTCCATATAAAATTAGCATATAACGTGAAAAATTACAATGCAAGGCAATCAAAATGGGTCAAAAAAAATAATTTTAGCTTCTTCCGTGAAAATATCTATACGGCTTCACGGCTATTTAAAATAGATATCAGAGTTTATTGACAGCTGAGGCCAAATCCAAAAATGCAACTAACTCCCGTTATTTCGGATATAATCTTAAGTATTACAAATGAAAGAAGGACTACCGATAAGCCAAGTATTCCATAGGTGAAGCTATGTTTGGCCGAGTCAAGTTTTTTTTGGTCTCCGGCTGAATTCACAAGTTTGTATGCTCCAAAAAGAAACATCATCAAGGCGGTTAGTCCTGCAAATATTGTAAGAGCATTTACAATATTCCAGAAAACAACTGTAATACAGGAAATAGTCGCTATCCCTTGATCGGTACATCCGCTCCATGAATGAAACCATCCGCTAGGCATATTCATACATTAACACAAACAAATTTACGGCACAACTTTGCAGGTTTTAAGTTATTGAAGGAAGAGAGAGATTGTCGAGGCTTATGCCGAATAATGCCAATATGATCATTACTATAAATATTGCCAAGAAAACAACGATTAGGCCAACAACGGCAGCTGTAATGTGATTTCTGGCTGCCTCAACCTCTGTTTTATCTCCTCGGGAAATTATCCATTTTACCCCTCCGTATAGTAAGTAAAGTAAGGCAATGATAACTGCTAATACTATTATGGCAACGACAATCTTCTGCACAGTTGACCCTATGGAATTATCTGCAAGGGCACATATTGCAGTTCCTATGGGCGTAGATGCTCCCGTACAAGGATCTGCGACGTTAGCAGCATAGGCACTTACCGCCAACAAAGGATATACAACGAGAGCCAAAGTAAAAATTAATAACTTCTTCACTGTAATTAGTCTAGCCATACAGTTTTTATTTGTCAAGAGGGAAATTGTGCTTAAAAGTTTACAATGGAAGCATCCACTATTTGCAAGAGTATGGCAGGCGATGCTTGAAGGAGTTTTTATTGGCCCGAGAAATTATTTTTTTTGCATTTGAAAAACCTTGAGAAAATATTTCAGCAATAGATTTTTTTTGGTCAAAATAAAGACTTAGGACACGATCAGCTTCTTTATAAGAAAAACCGAGCTCTTTTTCATCTGTTTGACCAGGCCATAATCCGGCTGTGGGAATAGAAGAAATTATTTTTTTTGGAATTTCTAGATGTTTGGCTATTTGATAGATTTGAGTTTTATAGAGATGCTTTATGGGCTCAAAATCTGATGCTTCGTCGCCAAATTTGGTGAAATAACCCAAGCGCTCCTCTGATTTATTTTCCGTTCCGCAGACAAGAGCATTATGTTTTTTAGCTAAATCATAGAGGGTTATCATTCTTGTTCGTGCCATAATGTTGCCAAGTCTTAATTTGTAGTTTTTGGAAGTTTTTATTAATCTCAGTTCTTTTTGAATTTGATAGACAATATTTTTTATGGAAAAGTTATAAATGTTTTTTTGAGGAATGTTGACTTTTGTCAAAAGTGTATTAATCAAGTCTGTCTGGGGGATGAAATAAGATAAATGGGCAATAAAAATGTTTTTTGGGAGAATTGACTTGGTCAAAAGAGAAAGGCAAACCGCAGAGTCTATTCCGCCGGATACGCCAATAACAACATTCTCAAAATCCTGTTGTCTTAAAACATTTCTAATGAAGAAGGTTATTTTTTTTGTTTCTTTAAAGGAATTTATTTTTAAAAAATCATTCATGTCTTATTTCCTAAAATTTGTAAATATAATTTATGTCGTATTATATAAGCTTCAATTTTTTTTGGCACGAACCTTGCTATGGATTTTCCCTTCTTAACCCTTTCGCGTATCAGCGTTGACGATGCGTGCACCGGGGGAAACCTTTTTTTGTCGATTAAAACAATGTTTTTTGAAGAGGGTAAAAGTTTTTTTATTCCTTCTTCAGGTTTTTTTGTTATCACTCTGGGAATAACAACTATTCCAAATTTATTTAAGATTTCTTTCCATCCTTTCCATTTGTCAAAATCTTTTATCTGGTCGGCTCCGATAACCCAATAAAGCTTATCATTGGGATATTTTTTAGTCAAGGATTTTAATGTATCTATTGTGTAGCTAGTTGTCTTTTTTTTTATTTCCAAGTCGGAAAGTTTAGCCCTGGTTTTTTCCAAACACTTTAACATTTCCAGCCTTGTGCGAGGAGAAGATAAGGTTTTATTAAAAGGATGTTTGAAAAGAGGCATAAGTATGATTTTATTAAAACACTTTAATTTCTGAAGCCTCTTGATGATAGCAAGATGACCATTGTGTGGGGGGTCGAAACTTCCTCCTAAAACAGCAACCTTCATGTTCGGACACCATTCTATACTTTTTGCGAATTTCAAGCAAGGTTACCACGGCATAAGAGAGATACCACCAAGAAGCTGTTGGAAAAAATTGATTATAAGAAAAGCAGCAAAAATGGCAACTAGGCCCATGACTGCAAATTTAAGTTTGGAAATTGCCTTTTGAAATCTTTCCTTTTCTCCCTTGGAGAAGATAATGGAATAACCGCTGGTTATTATTTGCCACATTGCAAAAAAAATAAGAGCTAGGATAATAAACTCAATGAGGGGGAAAATTATATCTGTGCCAAGAGTATTAATTCCTCCTGTCGGAACCCCACCTGGTAAATTGCTATCTATTTGTGTCCCATTAATTGTTAAAGCTATTTTCATGTTAGGAAAAGCCCGGAATTTTCAAAATATCAACGCCGATCACCTGCAATATAACGAAAGAAAATATAATAAATAAGAGTCCGATAATGGCAGCTGTCAATCTCTCATTGGCAGCTTTGAGTTTTTCAGGATCTCCTTGGGATGTCATGTATTGATAGCCGGAAATAATAATCAAAACCAGAGCAATTCCTCCTGCAATTCCCAAAACAAAAGAGTAGATTGTCTGTACAAACATTTTCGGATCCGTACCTATCGTTCCGATTCCCGTTTCTACGGCAACGCATTTTCCGTTTACCTCGTTTGCGCAGGGAGAAGATGCGCTACAGGTTTTTGGAAAAGCAAAGGACCCGAAAAAAAATAGCATTAACAGACAAGAGCTCAAAATAGCAATTCTTCTCACAATTTTATAGTAAACAGTTTCAACTTTTTTTGCAAGCCGACGATATTTATTGTGTAGATCAACAAGGCGTCTACCCTATAAATTCTAGGTAATTATCGGGAGTAATTACGGATAATTTTTCCGCCTGGGGATATGAGAGAAGCCAATCTTTTGGAGCAGGAGCTTTATTTTTTACCGACCATTTGAATTCATAAGGAAAAAGTTTCCCGTTTCCTTCCTCAATTAGATCTATCTCTTTTTGCTGGTAAGTCCGCCAAAAATAAGAGTATCCATGGATACTCTTATAAGATCTTTTCTTCAACCGCTCTGTTATCAGAAAATTTTCCCAGAGTTGTCCCGTATCATTTCGGGAGCTTAAAGTATTAAACTGAGAAATAACGGCATTTCTTATTCCGTTATCAAGAAAATAATATTTTGATTTACTGGTTATTTCGGAACGCAGATTTCTGCTGAAGGTTGTAAGGCGATGGATGATGAAAGCTTTTCCCAAAAGATCAAGATATCTTGCTACGGTTTTTACATCTATCATCAGACTTGTTGACAATTCATTAAGGGATACCTCCGATCCTACTTGAAAAGCCAATAATTTTAATAAATCAAGTAAAACCTTTGAGCCCTTTATTTGCGCAAGAGCTAAAATATCTTTAAAAATATACGAATTGACTAATTCTTCAAGAATTTGTACTTTTTCTTCTTTTGTTTTTGCCATCAGAACTTGAGGATAACTTCCAAAAACAAGATATTCTTCCAGTTTTTGTTTTAAATCATATCTATTTTGTTTAAGCATTAATTCTATATGGGAAACGGGGTAGAGAGTGAGGGTAATCTTTCTTCCTGTTAAAGGTTCTCCAATTGGATTTGCAAGATCAAAAGAAGAGGATCCCGTAGCGATGACTCTAATATTTGGTATTTGGTCAACAATAATTTTGATCCCCATTCCAATATTTGAGATTAATTGCGCCTCATCCAGTACGATTAATTCAGTTTCCTTTGCGTATTCAATAATTCGTGGAAAATCCTGTGAACCCAACAGTTCCTGTATGCGAATATTATCACCAGAATCCAATTTGTATTTTAAGGAAGTTTTGCTTAGGAAACCTTTCAATAGGGTTGTTTTACCCACCCTTCGGGGACCATAAATAATCAGAACGCGGTTTGCCTGAAGAAAAGGACTTAAGTCTTCATAGAAACGAGGAATCATAGGATAAGACTATCACAATCCATAAATTTGTCAAATTTCAAGGAATGTAACTCCATAAATTATGGATATTTTAAGGAATTTATCCGTAACAGGGCTTGACGGTAGAAGATGGAGGGTAGAAGATTGAATTTTGACGGTTGAGGATGGAAGTTAGAAAGGATACAATTTTAATAATGATTAAATCTTTTAAAGATTTAGAAGTTTATAGAGAAGCTTACGATTTAGCAATTATTATTAATAAGAACGTTAATAAATTGCCAATTTTTGAAAGAAATGATTTGGGATCGCAACTAAGAAGGGCATCAAAATCGGTTCCTGCAAATATTGCGGAAGGATGGGCAAAAAGAAGGTTTGAAAAACAGTTTAAGATTCATCTGGATTCCGCAATTGGATCATGCAATGAGATGGAAGTGCATATTAGTATGGCAAGAGATTTAGGATTTTGGGAAAAGGAATTTTGTGACGAAATTACTCAAAGATATTTATTCCTTGGCGGTAAATTAGTAAATCTCCGAAATAATTGGAAAACCTACTAGTCTATTTTCTACTCTCTACCATCAAATATCTATCGTCTATTTTCTACTCTCTATCGTCTAGAAGAGTGTGTCCATTTCCCGTCAGGTTAAATTGTCAAGATTTATTTGTCTTAAAGGCATAAACTGCGGCTGTTATGAAAGAAACAATGGGGTCAGCATTGACAAACAGGCCTCAAACGCCGTATCCTAAGGGTGGAGATGTTTCTATGGCAGAACAAGGGTTGGAAGAGGAACATATGGGAGAAAATGTAAGGAAGGCAACAGACCAGCTTGAGATGGCAGCAAAATTAGGGAAAAAAGCAAGACAACGGGCCTCAGCCAGGGATTTTTTAGCAAAGTATAAGGGAAAGTTGCCAATTGACATGGAGGGGAAACTGAAAGAAGTTGCAGGCGAGAGTAAAACAAAAGGCTCTTCTTTTGGCCCAGAAGAACAAAAACCAGCGATAAAAACAGGTCCCGCAACATGGAAAAATAAAGCTAATGATCAGCCAGTTGTCATAACGGGATATTTGGGAAAAAAGGATGGAAGAGATTATGTGTCTATTGAAGGATACGATACGGGTATACCTCTTGATGAAATTGAATTTCCAAAAACTGCAAAAAAACAATTTCAGCAACCAAACGAAGGAGATAATAAGGAGGAAGTAGGCGTAAGTGAAATATTGGACAAAGAAGCGGGAAATCTCATAAAGAGATTTATTCAAGAAGGAGGCATTAAAGATGAAGGAAGGTCAAAGCAATTTAAAGAAGACCTTGCTAAAAGAATAGATGCTCTTCAGGGAGAAAGAGCTAGTAAATCTGAAGATAATGAAGGAGGAAAAGGAGAAATAGAACAAATAGAAGAAAAGATAAGGCAATTACAAGGAATTTCGGCACAAATAGAAGAGGAAAGGGTAAGATCATCGCCATCGTTGATGGAAGAAGGGGAAGGGAGGGATGGATATGTGTTGGCTAAGAAAGCAAGGGAATTTGTCGAAAGAATCCGAGCTCGAAAGCCAGGTCTTGATCCAAACAACATAGCAGAACTTATGCCAGAAGAAATTGTTGAAAGAACAAAATTGGTGAGTGACATAAAAACTTTTATTGATGCGACATCAGATATCAATACTAGTCAGTTTAGAACAGAGATATTAATGGCTACACGTTATTTCAAAGAATTAAGGGAAGGTCTTGCTTCTCGAATTATTTTTAAGCCTTTTGAAGAGCGCACTGAAATGAATCAATATGAAATTGAATGGTATGCGAGTTCTAACTTAAATATTTTGCTTGGATTTATGAGCAGAGATGATCCTGAAAAATATAAGGAATACTTTAGTCTTAAAACAGCAGCCCAATTCTTTCACACCATGAATTCCTCTATTCTTGCGGGTAATTTTGAGAACTATTCACGAGTTGCAGAAAACATCAGTTATCAGCATTTTCTAAACATGGAGAAAGTTAAAGGTTCAGGTTTAGTAATGAGGCTTTATGAGCAAAAATATAAAGATTTTTTGGCAAGAGACAAAAGAATTACGGAAGAAGGTTATGATGAATTAAAACAGGAGATAGAGGTTATTTTTAGGAAAATGAATGAGAAGGGGCTAATAAGAAGCGAATATGAAAAGTATAGGCAAGAAAAAAACTCTTGGAAAATGGATGAGTGGGAAATAAATAAGGCCTTAGGGGCGGGCAGAACTTTTTTTAACATAACGTTGAGGGGGGCAGAAAATATAGCAACAGGTCAGCTGCCGGAAATAAGTGGCAGGAAGCAATATGCATCCTTTCCACAGGAGGATATGGTGAGAATTTTGAATTGGAATGAATGGTTTTTAAGAAGATTTCAGTTAGGAAACGTAATGCATGGAGTAGAGTTTTTGGATAAGACAACCGGTAAATATCAAGAATTTTTAAAATACAAAGGAGACAAGCAGGATAAAAATAAAATCGTAGAATTTGGGGGAGTTAATGTTAGAGGAATGGAAAATGCTAGTCAGTATAGGACTTCCGGAGTTTTTAGCGGATGGCGTTTGGAAAATATGGCTTTCAATAGAATTTCTTTTAAGCCAGAAGGAGAGGATAAAAAAATTACAGTAATGGAATTCATGGATAGAAAAACAACAATAGATAAAAAAAGAGTAATAAAAGCTAGGATAGATGCTAAATTAAAAAATTCCGATATAGAACCTAAGGATGCAGTTACAGAACAAGATCAAAAAGATTATTTAGAAGCACTTAGGCCCCTTGTGGAAAATTTAGATATTGGATTAAGCATGTTTATTAAAAATGTAAATACGGGAGGAAATGGCAAGCTAGGTTATTTATTTAGACAAGAGGTGTGGAAAAAGATTGCCGACACAAATATTCCACTAATGTTAGATTATCTGACAAATCTGGAATATGCAGAGGATACGCCGGATAAGGCCAAAACTTTACAACAATTAAAAGATGAAGTTGCAAAAGATTGGACAGATGAAAAATTTACATTATTCAAAAATAAAGTTCTTTTAAGACATGAGAGAATGATAAAAAAAGCAATGGGAGAAGAATCGTCTTCGCTATCCGAAGTATCTGAGGATGAAAAATATGATACTAGAGAAGAGGAATTGATTAGAAGAATAAGAGAAGAAGGATCGAAACTCGCTCCTCATTTAGCAGATGTAGTGTTTCCCTATACTCCCTTTATGAATGATATGCCCTTTGAGGATATAGATTATAGGGGTCCGGGGCAGACTTTTTACAAAAGGCGAACGGGAGGAGATCTCGGAGGATATAACGAAGGTCAACAGGCTTATATTCAAATAATGAGTAATCCTGGAGGGCTTAATGCAGAAAAAGCCATAGAAGCAATGGGAAAAATAGTGAAGGGAGTTGCGGGACCTGAAGGAATAGGATCAGCGCAAGAGGCAAATTTTGCTAATTTTGAGGTTCTGCTTGATGTGCTAGAAACTGAACCGGGCAAGCGTCAAGCAATTTTTAAGCAGCTTTTAGAATTAACACGTAGTCCTACTTCACTTGCTCGAAAATGGGCAGGAATAAAAGCAGAATCCTTTACAGAGGCTGAAGTGTTATCTCTCATAGATCAAAGTGTGAGAGCAGGCGTAGTAAGCCCAGAACTCGCAAGATATATGAGAAGAAAGAAAAAGCTAGGGATTTCATCGATTCTATGGATGCTTTTCAGGGACGTTTTTCTCTTAACGCCTGTGATATTTGGCGCTGAATTTGCAGAAAAAGTAATAAAAGATAAATAGCTTTGAAATATTTAGCCAAGGAACTTTCTTCCAAGAGTTCTAAGTGCTCCTGAGGCTCCACGTTCACGAGTGAATGGATCTCCAGTCACATAAGACATCCCAGCTGAAGCCGTAGTCTTCATGCCCCCCATAAGTACCGCAGGTCCAACCCCAAATGCTTTGCCAAGACCTGTGTCCATCTTTGGAGCTTTGAGAGCCTGTTTTAGCATATTTACCACATTTGGAGTTATTAAGATAATTCCAATTCCAATCAAAGAACTAAGCATTCCAGGGGAGGCATTCCCGATTAGTGGAGGAACAAAAGGATTTGTTGCACTATCAAATCCGTTCATAAAGACTTTTCCTAATAGAAATAGAAAAATTACTGCAGGGAAAGCGAGTAAATTGGCAGCCATATCTCTCACCCACCCGCCGAAACTAATCGGGCTTCCCGGAATAATTCCTCCGATAATCCAAAAAGGAGCAAGAACAATGTCCAGTAAAATTTGAACATATGCCATCAAAAGCGTAAACCAAAGTCTAAATAAGGCTGCTAACAGAGCAATCATGATTACAATATAAGCAATGAGCCAGGGCAATGCTTCACGAAAGAAAGCTTCAATAATGTCGTATATGACTGCCGAGATTATCCCAGCAACTGGAATATTCGTAATCCATCCAAGATCAATACTACCTCCTATCCCAAAAACTGTTAGGGTTACATTAGGATTTTCCCAACCTATTATTTTAATGAGTGAGAAAATGCCTCCTGCCGTACTTATTATGTCTATAAGGCCACTAAGGCTAGCCAGACTAGGAAAACCGAAAAAAAGTCCTCTAGAAATTTCAAATAACCCCCCATCTGTAATAAACGAAGCAGGATTAATAAGAAATTGTGCAGACTGAACGAGACCAAGAGTTAAGGTGTTAACAAAGGGCACATAATCAGCCGGTTCTGACCGTATTCCTAGCGCGGTTGTTATGGATTCCTTTGCGCCTGTGGCTGCAGAAGCAGCCATACTATTTATTTCTCCAATGCCTATGCCTAATGGACTTTGTCCCTGAAGTGAGGTTGGATTTAGTCCGCTTACGCTTGCGGCGATATCTGCTGATGCTCCAGAAACTAAGTTAAAAATTAGATAGATAAATACCCACATCATGTCAATCAAAAATCCGGCGATAGCAAAGGAAAAAGTTACGGCCAAAATTCCGATAATGATTTTGGGAATTTGATTTTGAATTGTCATTACCGTTCGGGGATCAATTTTCACGCGAAGCATAATAGCTAATCCGATAATTACGAAAACTATGATTAAAAATAGATAAACAACATTACGGAAAGTAGCCCAAATACCCATAAGCGGATTAAGGCTGTCGAATCCAGATCCCGTTGTTTGAGCATAAGCTTTTTTGGTAATGCCAAAGTTTTGAGCAAGATTTTGAAAATAATCTGATGCATGAATAGGTGGAGAGAAAAGCATGGTGATCATATTGTTTAAACCTCCGAAAACCCCACCTATTTGTTTTTCTTGCGGATTTCTTGCAGGTAGAAAGCCTATTTTTCCGGTTTTTTGGTCTACCCCAAGACATTGTCCATCAGGTCTTGTCGGATCAACACCCACCAATTGACAAGTAAGGGAAAGCATTGTCTCAATCATCACGCTTTGTGTCCAATTGTGAAGATTACGAGGAACGTCAGGATCAGCGTTTGTACTTGGGGGAATTTTATTCTTCTGTGCTGTTGTCCCTTGAGCAAAAGAGACGGAAGCTGTAAAAGAAAAAAAAGAAAAGAAAAGAAAGGCAATTGCCAAAGATTTAACGAAGGCAGAAAATCTCATTGCATTTATAATGTATGATTTTTAATTATCTGTCAAGCCCGATTTGCCTGGGAGATATTAATGAAGTAAAATATGAAAGAAGCGCCCGTAGCTTAATTGGATACCCGCCGACGCCAAAGGCTATGGCGGGCAGGGAAGCATCCAGATTGCCTGGCACGTTAAGTCCTTGTAGCTTAATGGATAGAGCATTGGGTTGCGAACCCAACGATTGTGAGTTCAAATCTCACCGAGGACACAAAAAAACTTTTACGTGCCGGATCTGACGACTGTGAGTTCAAGTCTCACCGAGCGCACTGAAATCTTGGAGGATTGGCCGAGTGGATTAAGGCGACGGTCTCGAAAACCGTTCTTCTACATAGAAGGCGCAGGTTCGAATCCTGCATCCTCCGCCGAGTCCTCGTAGTTTAGTTGGATAGAGCGTCAGGTTCCGAACCTGAAGACCGAGGGTTCGATTCCCTCCGAGGACACTTTAAATAATTTTTAATTTTGACTTGTTGGTGGCACAACAGTTTTTGCTCCCTCCGTAAAGACAGAAAGAGCCATTACGGCAGCTAATTTTAGAAGGGTTTTTGCTAAACTTTCTTTCTTTTTTGGATCTTGCTCTCTTGCTTGTTCTGCCTGAATAAGTGCTAGTATCATGGGTAACATTTCTTTCATCGCAGAAGTTAATTCTGTCATATTCTGTTTTAATTCTGCATTTTCAGTACTTAAAGCATTAATTCTATCTTCCAGATTTTTCAAGCGCGCTTCTGTTGTGCTTAACTCTTCAGCTTTAGGTTCTTCTGCCTGAGGTTCTGTCTTAGCTCCATCTTCAACTTCTTCCTTATTTCCCTCAGGATGTTTATTTTCTTCTGCCGGCGGTTTCCTCTCTGTTGTGGTGGTCTCTCCATTTACTCCTGTTGCCCGATTTTCAAGCACCCACTGGTCATACTTAGAAATAGGATTTCCGTCTAAAAGATCTTGTCTTGCTTTTTTGAGTTCTTCGTTTCTCTTTTCTTGTCTAAGTAAACTGTTTAGCTCTCCGATATTAGTAACATTTCCATTTCTAAGTTCTTCTTGAATTTCCTTAATTCTTTGATCTGCTGGGTTGATATTTTCAAGAGTTCCCTCTGTCTGCTTTTCTGTTTTTTCTGCGCCTGCGCGCAATTCATTTGCGCTTTGATCTCCCTGAAGATTTTCTGGTGATCCGGTAATTTCAGGTCTTGAGTTTTGTTCAGGTATCGCCTTTGTCTCGGCATCTCTTAAAGCGGCTGCGTGATCTTCCAATCCCCCAACAATAATGTTATCATTAGATTCACTTCCCGGCATGCTGCTAGCAGCCTCTCCTACTACAGTCGGCGCTGTTTCTCCAACCGTATTCGCAACCTCTTTTAAGCTTTCTGTTGCAGGCGCCGTTACTTCCTGGGCAACATTCGCAACTTTTTCTAAACCCTCTACTACAGGCCCTACTGCCGTCTGGACAACGGCTGCAGCCCCTTCCGCTACTCCTGCTCCTTCCATAATATTCCTTTCTATTATATAGTCTACAAAATTTATGCAAAAGTCAAGCATATAAGCTATAATTTAAGCATGAAATTTCAATTTTCCGCAGGAGGCATTGTTTATAAAAATCAAAAGTCAAAGATAAAAAATCAAAAAGACAGAATCTTGATTCTTGTCGCAAGACATTCTCAGCATCATGGCTGGGTTTTTCCAAAAGGACTAATAGGAGATCATGTTAAAAAAGAATCCAAAGAAGAAACAGCCTTGAGAGAAGTGAAAGAAGAAACAGGGATAAACGGAAAAATTGTTAAAGAAATAAATCCTGTTACGTATTGGTTTGTTTTTGAGAAAGAAAAAATAAGGAAAACTGTCTATTATTATCTGATGGAATTTGTCGGCGGAGATATTGAGGAACACGATAATGAAATGGAAGAAGTTATTTGGCTGCCGATAGATGAAGTTGGGGAAAAATTAACTTACAAATCTGATAAAATAGTCTGGCAGGAAGCGCAGAAGTTTTTGGTTATGATTGGAGAGGTCGCATAGTGGTCGAGTGCGGTTGCTTGGAGAGCAGCTATATCCGTAAGGATATCGCAGGTTCGAATCCTGTCCTCTCCGCCAATTTTCAGAATTCGGATTTT
>Ga0299915_10001768_pt1 | contig 15873 bp, 13 predicted proteins | sample RVTome_13_FD_200263 | JGI IMG/M metagenome (GOLD analysis project Ga0299915, IMG submission 200263) | Soil microbial communities from uranium-contaminated site in the Upper Colorado River Basin, Wyoming, United States - RVT92D227 (version 2) ... | reverse complement strand
CGTCGGGATTTTCACCCGGGGGTCGCAATTTGAAGTTTTGGTGTTACCTCCTTCCCTTCAACCAGGCTTTGCCTGACGCACCGCCAGCAAGAACGCCAGACGAGGTTTCTCTCCGCCCGGCTTCAAAGATCGATCTTTCCTGCTGGCGTCGTGTGGCGTCCATGGGGTTACTCCGTGGGGCGACAACGCGTCCTGATTGCCTGCTCCACGTTCCATGCCGGTACAGGCTGCCAGGCGATCGTGACGTTGCTGCCGAAACGCGTTCTCGACAGGAACTTCGCCAGGGACACCGAACGATCCTCCGGTCGCTTCCCGTCCAGCACGAGGTTCAGTCGTCCTCGTCGTCGAGCTCGCGCCAGTGCCGTTCGTTGAGTGCGATCGCCGCGAGGATCTCGGGGTGCTTCGCCCACTGCTTCTTCGCCTTCGTGAGGAACGGCTTCGCCGACATCTCGGGGCCGACGTCGTAGCCGCAGAGCTGCCCGGCCTCGATGACGTTCACCGGCTTCAGCTTCACGCCGGACGCGAGGAAGCGAACGAGCTCGACCGCGCTCGCGCGCAGCTTGTCGACCGCACGCTTGTCGAGGCGGCCGTAGATCGCCTCGCGGAGGTCCACGATCGGCAGCGCCATCGCGATCAGCTCGGCCGTCGATCCCGCGGCCTTGCCGTGCTTCGCCATCGCCTTGTAGACGTTCGCGTCGAAGATCGCGAACGTCACGCGCCTGCCGTTCGACCGCCCCCACGTGTCTTCGTTCATGCACCGGTTGAGCTCGGACAGCGAGCTCTCGAGGTCGGTCCCGTCGGGCTCGCCATCCCACGCGAGCCCGGCGCACAGCTTCTCGATCGCCTTCGCGTGGGAGTCGAGCTTCTCGGGTAGATCGATGCTGCCGACCCGGTTGTACGTGCCGGATAGTGGCAGCGAGATCGGCTGCCATGCCTTGCCGTCCGGCTTGGTCTCGGCGACGAGCACGAGCTTCGCCGCACCGCTCAGCGGAATTCCCGACGCACCACACAGCACCTCGAAGAAACCCATGGGACGCGACGATACCGGATCCCCCCCGCGTTACCGGCCTGGCAGCGTCGCGCTCAAGGGGCATCCACGCGATCGGGCATGTCCGCCACCACGAACGCCAGCACCGCGATCGCCGCGACATCGTCGGCGAGCTGCACCGGATCGACCTTGTCGAGCGTGTCGGCCTCGGTGTGGTGGATATCGAAGTACGTGCGGCCGTCGACGTCGAGGCCGAGCGTCGGCACCCCGGCCGGGACCATCGCGCTGATGTCGGCTCCGCCGTGGCCTGCGGCGACGCGCGTGGCGCCGATCGGAGCGAGCAGCGCGGCGATCTCGGAGATCCGAGCGACGACGCGGGGGGTGGGCTCGGGCTTGGTCTCGACCGTGAACCCGCGCGGGGAGAAGCCGCCGCTATCGCCTTCGATCGCGAGCACGGTCCGCGAGAGCTCGTCGGCGTGCGCCTGCGCGTAGGCCTTGCCGCCGCGCAGCCCGTTCTCCTCGTTCGTGAACAGGACCACGCGGATCGTGCGACGCGGCGTGAGGCCGAGCCGGCGCAGCGTCGTGAGCGCCTGCATCATCGTGACGCACCCGGTGCCGTCGTCGTGCGCACCTTGGCCCACGTCCCACGAGTCGAGGTGCGCGCCGATCACGACGATCTCGTCGGGCTTGTCGCGGCCGCGCAGCTCGCCGATCACGTTCGCCGACTGCGCGTCCGGCAGCACCTTCGAGTCGAGCTGCATGCGGACCGTGACCGGGCCTGTGGCGGCGAGCCGCGAGATCAGCTCCGAATCCTCGACGGTGACGGCAGCGGCCGGGATCTTCGGCTGGTCGGGATCGTAGGAGAGCGCGCCGGTATGAGGCGTGCGAAGGCTGTGCGCCGTCACCGATCGCATCAGCACGCCGACCGCGCCGACCTTCGCGGCGCGCGAGGGACCACGACCGCGGAACCTCGCGACCTCGCCGTAGCCGGAGCCGTTGACCTCGCTGTATGCGGGCATCGGTACGTCGAACAGGACGATCTTGCCCTTGATGCGGTCGGGCTGCTTGTCGAGGTCCTCGAAGCTGCGGATCACGACCACCTGTGCGACGAGGCCGCCCTTCGGCGTCGGCGCGGTGCCACCGAGGCCCAGCACGTGCAACGTGCGCGTGATCGGTGCGGTGATCGCCACGTCCTCGACGCCACGGACCCAGTGCGGGACCATGACCGGCTCGGTGCGCACGTCGTGGCCGTCGTCTTTCATCGTCTTTGCCGCCCAGGCGATCGCCTCATCGAGCTGAGGCGAGCCCGAGAGCCGGTGGCCGATCCGATCGGTGAGCTCGGCGAGCTTGGCGTAGGCGCCGCGATCCGCGCGCGCGGTCTCGATGATCCTGGTCGCCTGCTCGCGATAGCGATCCGCGATCGTCGTCGTGCGCACCGCTCCTGCGGTGCCGTACGAGGTGGTGTCGGAGATCCATGCCGGGAGCTGGCCGCCGCCGGTCTGCGGCACGGTGCAGCCAACGAGCGAGAGGATGCCCAGTGCGACTAGTTCTCGACCACAGAGAAGATGACCGGCCGCCGACTTTGACGTGGTCATCGACGGCGCCGTGGACGTGAGCTCCACCGTTGTCGCTTGCGTCGATTGCTCGACCTTGATCAGCTTCGTCCGCATCGCGACAACCGCCTCGAGGAGTGAGCCTCGATCCCTCGACCGACTCCGAAGCACCCGCGCTCGCCTGAATACAACGTAGGTAGATCGCCGGCCGACAGCGCTGGCGCTCACGTCCACGGCGCCGTCAGAGGCCAACGTCAACCCATCAGAATCAGTGTGGTGAGGTACTAGCTTCATGATGCGTCGAGCTCCTTGGGTGCGACCGCGGGCGGAGCCGGCTCGAGCACCCGAGTGCCTAGCTCGACGAGCAGCTCGATCACCGCGACGAGCCGCTCGGCGTGTTGCGGGACGCGACCGAGCGCGAGGTCCGACAATGGAAGGGGATGATCGAGCGGCGCGCCGCGGCCGGGGTAGACGCGATAGCGCACGCCTTCTCGCTCCCAGTACGCGAGCCAGCCGTCGAGCGACGTGATCGCCTTGGCGCGCGAGCCGTCGTCGAACAGCTTCGCGAACGCACCGGGGTTGCCGCGGACGCGGAACTTCTCGTCGAACAACGGATCGCCCGTCTTGAAGATCGGCGCGGCGGGAGGGCCGGCCGGGTTCGCCCCGAGCCCGCGCTGTGGCATCGCCCAGATCGTCACCGTCGAGCCACGGACCTCGTCGATCTCGCGACCGACGACGACATCGAGCGCGAGCACGCTGCCCTCGATCCGCTCGATCCGCGCGCGGACGTGCAGCCCCTTCGCCTCGCCGATGATCACCGACGACGCGATGCCTCCTTCACCGCGCGTGGTGAGGCTGTGCACGTCACCGAGCGAACGTCGCAGGCCGTTGGCGATCGCCCCGACGTACGTCGACCAGGTCGCGTCGGCGATCGGCGGCGCTTCGGACATGAACGGCATCGCCTCGAGCTCCTGATCGCGGACGCGGCGCGCGGCATCGGCGATCAACGTGACCCCGAGCAACGGCAAGAGGTAGTGGTGCGGCCACTGAAACCCGTAGCCACCGAGCAAGATCAACGCGAGCCCCGCGCCGATCGTACGCCTCGCTTCGCTGGCGGCGAACAGACACGACGAGAGCGTCCAGCTGAGCGTCGCGACCGCGAGCAAGTACAACGCGAGCTTTCGATCGGCGTGATCGGGATTCATCGCGATCCCGATCGCGAACATCGTGGCCTTCGCGAGCGGGGGATACCAGAGCCGCGCGGCCACCGCGCCGATCGCCGCGATCGACATCGCGATCACGATCGGAATCGGCCTCGCCACCGAGCGTGCAAAGGGCCGCGGTGCGAAGTAGTAGGGTGACTTGAGCGCGGCCGCGGCGAGGCCGATGATGCCGATCGAGACGAACAGGGGACCTGGGCCCCCGGGCGCGTAGAACTCGTCCTCCGCCCAGATCAGCTGCGCGCAGATCGTGGTCACCACATGCGCGAGCAGCGGCGCCACGACGAAGGGCAACCCGATCTGCACCCCGAGATCGCGGCCACGTCCGAACACGCTGGCGACCAGCGCGATCAGCGCGACGCCGAAGCTGATCTCGAGCAGCAAGTTCGTCCACGCCGGGACCGAGATCAAGAGCGGCACCGCGGCGACGAGCGCGGCAGCACCGAGCGCGAGATGCGCGATCAGATCGCGGACCCCGCGACCCGCGGATCGATCGATCGCCGAGACGATGCGCGCGATGATGACGAACACCGCGAGCGCCCCTGCAAAGTAGAAGAGGAACAGCCCGACGTAATCGAGGGCCGTATGCCAGAGCGGTGGCTCGCCGTTCGACGGGCGCAGCATCGGAACCGCGATCCGATTGACCGCGACCTCGACCAGGGCGACCAGCAGGAGCACGTGGATCGCGGTCAACCTAGAGTTGCGGCGAGACAACCCAAAAACCGTAGCGTTGTGAACCAGTTGGGTCAAGGCACGAAGCTGGGTCGCCATGGCCGGATGGTTGAAAACTGGGTGTCCACCCCCGAGGCGACGATATCCTACATGTGGTGAAGCTGGCTACCACACTGGCGATGATCGGGTTGCTCGGGACGACCGCTGCTGCGGGACCGAGCGGGACGCGGCGAGTCGTCATCGATCCCGGACACGGCGGTTCGAACGCCGGCGCGAAGGGTCCCGGGCTGAACGAGAAGCAGCTGACGCTCGCGATCGCCACGCTGGTCGGCGAACGACTCCGCGCGCGTGGAGTCGACGTCCACTACACGCGAACCGACGACCGCACGCTGACCTTGCGCCAGCGCGTCGCGATCGCCGATCGGCTGCCCGCCGACGTGTTCGTCTCGATCCACGCGAACGCTTCCCCCACTCGCACGCAGCGCGGCTACGAGACCTTCGTCCTCACCGCACGCGGCATCGATGTCGACGGCCGCGCGCTCCGTGGTGACACGACGACTCCGCGACCCGGCGTCGATCCCGAGATCGCCTTGGTCCTCGACGATGTCGAGCGTGGTGCGGCGCAGTGGGAGGCGGCCGATCTCGCGGTCAGGACCCAGCGAGCCCTGCGCGAACGGCGCGGCGCCTCGGGCGATCGGGGCGTGCGCCAGGACGCGCACCACGTGCTGCTCGGCGCGACGATGCCGGCGATCCTCGTCGAGGTCGGCTTCCTCGATCACCCGATCGAGGGCCGCGAGCTCGCCGACCCGGCGATCCAGGCGAAGCTCGCGGGCGCGATCGACGAAGCGATCTCGGACCAGCTCGCCGACTGACCGCCAGGGAACGCCAGCGCCGCAGACGCCAGGCAGAGATCGATCCACCAGACCGATATCAGTTCTTCGACGACGCGGCCGAGCTCCAAACGAGACCGCTCTACGTGGCGGTTCTCAGGCAGGCGGAGGGTAGCCGCCGCCGCCACCGGGCGGATAGCCACCGCCACCTTGGGGCGGATAGCCACCGCCACCTTGGGGCGGATAGCCACCGCCTTGCGGAGGATAGCCACCGCCTTGCGGAGGATAGCCGCCACCTTGCGGCGGGTAGCCGGCTTGCGGCGGATAGCCTTGCTGGCCACCACCTGGCGGCTGCATACGCTGCGGCGGAATCGGTCCGGTCCAGCCCGACTTCGCGCCGAGCATGATGATCGCGAGGAAGCCGATCGCCCCGCTGACGAGCACGCTGGCGAGCGCCCCCGAGATCGCGTTCCACGAGAACGACTCGGCCGCGAAGATGTTGTTGAACACCATCGTGAGCCAGAACAGCGCCTGGATGCCGTAGAGGAGCGCGACGAAGCCGAGCGCGTAACGCTCGACCTGCTTCATCGTGGCGTTGTTGGTCTTCGGGAGCAGCACGAGGCGCATGATGAGCATCGTCGCGCCACCGACGAGCATCGGGGCCAGGACGCGCCGGATCCCCATGCTCCCTCCCTTGAACCCACCGAGCGCGAACGAGAGCAGCTGATCGACGGCGATCGCCGCCATCCCGAGCCCTGCGATCGTGAAGCCCCACAGCACCAGCTTGATGCCGACCTGGGTGTCGTCCTTGCTCGGGCTGGTGTCGCGCTGGCGATCCAGCGTGATGATGAAGTACGACGCACCGACGAAGAACGGCACGATGGCGATCGGGATCGCCTGCATGACCATTCCGAGAATTGCTCGTTCCACGAAAGCCTCCTAACCCGTCGTTGGACGCGGCCCGAACGGTGCCGCCGGTGGAGCATCAGGATGCCAGATATTGGTCTCCTGGTACTGCCCGCTGTCCATCAAGGTGAACCCCACGAACAGGCAGGCCGCGAGGATGGCGCTGACGAAGATCACCGAGTGAAAGAGCTTGTCGTACTTGAGGTGCATGAAGAACAGGATGACGAGCGTCGCCTTCACGACCGCGATGAACATCGCGACCGCGAGGTTGATGTTCGCCCCGAAGTCGACCTTGGTCGCCAGCACGGTGACGAGCGTCAACAGGAGCAGCGTACCGCCCGTACCAACCAGCACCTTGATCGATGCGGTGTGCGCGATCCCGTGGTTGTCGTCGTGATGTTCGGATGCCATCGGGTTCTCCTCAGTGGATGAGGTAGAGGAGCGGGAACAGGAAGATCCAGATCAGGTCGACGATGTGCCAGTACAGCGCGGCGAAGTCGACAGGTCCGAAGTAATCCGGGGTGAAGTGGCCCTTGATCGCGCGGATCAGGAGCCAGATGAACACGAACACTCCGACGAGGACGTGGATGCCGTGCAGGCCCGTCATCGCAAAGTAGATCGTGAAGAACATGCCCGTGTGCTCGGGCGGCGGGCCGAGGTAGAGCTGGTCGTGGGCGTCGTGCGCATCGGGGGCCGCGACGCTCGGATCGATGAGCTTCTCGCCGAGCTTCAGCTTCCGCTCGGGCTCGGCGAACAGGTCGCTCGCGTTGGTGGGGGCCGGTGGCCCCTTGCACTTCGGCGTGACGATCATCTCGAACGGCCGCACCTTGTGATCGCCGTGATCGACGAGGAAACCGGTGGTTTCGCTGCGCACGCACTCGGACAGCGTCCACGTCGTCAGCGGGATCGCGAGCTTCTCCTTCTCGAGCTTCTCGTCTTCCTGCTTGCGGACGTTCTTGAGCTGCTTGTCTCGCGCGAGGCGCCCGTCCACGCAGTCCGACGAGCTCGCATGAGAGTCGCTCGACCAGAAGCTCGCGCCACCTGCACTGCATGACCTCGCGAGATCGGCGAGGTTCTCGGCTTCCAGGAGCGCGGCATCGGCCTTCGCGACGGCCGCCTTCGCGTCCTTCGTCCTGACTTCGTCCTTCGAAGCCGTTGCGGCGTTGAGCGCCGTCAGGGCCGCGCCGGCCTCCTGCTTCGCGGCCGCGAGCGCCTGCGGGGCTCCGGCGAGCATCGCACCGCCGGTACACCGCGACGTGAAGAACCAGCCCGGGTGGCAGACCGCCGGCTGCGGAGCCACGCGCCAGCACGCCTCGTGCTCGCCGTGTTCCGCATGCATCGAGGGTGGTGGACATTGCTTCGTGATCGGCGTTGACGACTTCGCGACGACGGCCCACTTGTTGGTCCGCTTGTCGGTGACCGGCTTTCCCTTGGCGTCTTTCGGGATCTCGAGCACGGTCTCGGAGACTTCGCAGTCAACCTGCAGGCCGGGACGGTGCGGATTCTGATCGAGCGCGATCTCGGCGAAGCAGCCCATCACGGGCTTCTGCCCGCCGTCATCCCAGAGCACGCTCCCCTTGTGGCCGGGGCACTCGTTGTTCTTCGTGAGGAGCGGCGCGTTGCCGGAGCTCACGCACGGATCGAACCGGTGCCCGAACAGGATGTGCTCGTGGATCTTGTGCGTGTACTCGATGTACTTGATGCCGAGGAACGCCAGCGCGCACAGGATCGTCGCCGCGAGGCACGTGATGAGGAGCTTGCGTTGATTGAGCTGCGCGGCACGCACGGCCCACGCCGCGGTGAGGCTCGAGAAGATGAGGACGGCGGTGTTGATCGCGCCGAACTTCACGTCGAGGTACTTGTGCGCGTACGCGTAGATCTCGGGGTGGTGGTAGCGATAGATGATGTACGCGACGAACAGCGCCGAGAAGAACAGCACTTCCTGGGCGAGGAAGAGCCAGATGCCCATCTTCCCCGAGTCGAACTGGTGCTGCGCGTCGTCGTAGTGGTGCTGGATGAACTGCGAGCCGCCGTGCCCGTGTCCGTGATCGTCGTGCCCGGCCGCGTGTGGCTGTTCGGAGCTCACTTGTCATCCTCCGGTGGCTCGGTCGGTGGAACGTACGGGGCCTTCGCGGGTAGCTCGGCCTTCGCCGGTGCGACGACCGGTGGCAGGACCTCCGGACGCTCCTTGGTGTGAGCGTGGGCGTCGCCGGGGGCTTCCTCGGGGGGAACGGCGATCGGAGAGTGGCGCTCCCACCGATCTTCCTCGACCTCGACGAGATCATCGTAGTTGTAGATCTCGTGGAGGACGGGCGGCTCTTCGAAGTTGTAGAGCGGCGGCGGCGACGGGGCCTGCCACTCGAGCGAGCTGCCGCCCCACGGATTGCGTGGAGCGCGCTTGCCATGCTTGAGCGAAGCCACGAGCGACACGATGGCGACGAACATCGAGATCCCGAGCAAGAACGCGCCGATGGTCGAGAGCTGGTGATAGATCTGGTACTGGGGATCGTAGTCCCAGTACCGCCGCGGCATGCCCTGCGAGCCCATCACGAACTGCGGGAGGAACGTCAGGTTGAACCCGATGAACACGCCGACCGCGCAGAGCTTCGCGATCATCTCGTTGAACATGCGGCCGGTGAATTTTGGCCACCAGTGGTGCAGCCCGCCGAGGAACGCGACGAGCGTCGAGCCCATCATCACGTAGTGAAAGTGCGCGACCACGAAGTAGGTGTCGTGGAGGTGGACGTCGACCGAGAGGATCCCGAGGAATAACCCGGTCAGCCCGCCGATCGTGAACAGCAGCAGGAACGACAGCGCGTAGAGCATCGGCGCCTTGAGCCGGATGTCGCCCTTGTAGAGCGTCGACACCCAGTTGAAGACCTTGATCGCGGCCGGGATCCCGACGGTGAACGTCAGCGCCGAGAACACCATGTTCGCGAGCCGCGACTGGCCCGACACGAACATGTGGTGGCCCCACACGAGGAACGACAGCAGCGCGAGCGAGACCGACGAGTACGCGATGAAGCGGTAGCCGAAGATCATCTTGCGCGAGTACGTCGACAGCAGCTCGCTGATCACGCCCATCGCCGGGATGATCATGATGTAGACGGCGGGGTGCGAGTAGAACCAGAAGAAGTGCTGGAACAGCACCGGATCGCCACCGAGCTGCGGATCGAAGATCCCGATCTGGCCGAAGCGTTCGACCGCGAGCAGCAGCACGGTGATGCCGAGCACCGGCGTCGCGAGCACCTGCATGATCGCGGTCGCGTAGATCGCCCAGATGTTGAGCGGCATCTGGAACCAGCCCATGCCCTGCGGCCGGAACTTGTGGATCGTCACGAGGAAGTTGAGGCCCGTGAAGATCGACGAGAACCCGAGGAGGAATACACCGCATACCGCGACGAGGACGGGCGTCTTGCTCTGGAGGCTGTAGGGCGTGTAGAGCGTCCAGCCGGTGTCGAGGCCGCCGAACGGCACGGCGCCGATCAGCAGCAGGGCGCCGGCGATCCAGAGATAGAACGACGCGAGGTTGAGCCGCGGGAACGCGACGTCGGGTGCGCCGAGCTGGATCGGCATGATGATGTTGCCGAGCGCGGCCGGGATGCCCGGGATGATGACGAGGAACACCATCACCGCGCCGTGCAGCGTGAAGAACTTGTTGTACGTGTCCTGCTCGACGAGCTGCTTGCCCGTGGTCCACAGCTCGGTGCGGATGAGCAGCGCGAACACGCCACCGAGGATCAGCGAGATCAGGATGCCGGTCAGGTACATCACGCCGATCCGCTTGTGATCGAGCGTGAACATCCAGCTCTTGATCCGCTTGCCGAGCGACTGGCCCTTGTGCGTGTTGAGGTAGTCGGGCTCGTTGACCGGACCGTCGTTGCGAATGGTTGGCCGAGCTTGCGAGGCCGTAAGTGATGTCTTGGTGGTCGCCATGGTGCTCTCCGCTACTTCAGCGACTTGATGTATTCGATGAGGCCCGCGATCTCTTTTTCCGTCAGCAAGCCCTCGAACGGCGTCATGGACGCCGGGAATCCGGCGCGGATCTTGGCATTGGGTGTCATCAGCGACTCGCGGATGTAGTTCTCGTCCATGAGCACCTCCGAGCCGTCGGTGAGCTTGCGCATGGTGCCGTACGAGCCCTTGAACGACGGCCCGATGCGCGGACTACCGTCGGTGGTGTGGCAGGAGACGCACTTGACCGAATACACCATCAGCCCGAGCTTCTCGGGGCTGACGTTCTTGGTGCGCGCCCCGTGGTCGGCGAGGTAGCGCTCGTAGTCGCCTGCCTTGTGGACGACCACCACCGCGCGGCGAAGACACTCGCCGGTGTGCTTGTCGACCTCGCGGCACGCCATCTGCGCGTGGTTCGTCCCGCAGAACTCGGCGCAGGTGAGCCGGTAGGTGCCGGGCTTCGTCGCGACGAACCAGACGTACGTGTAGCGCCGCGGGATGACGTCTTGCTTGACGCGCATCGCGGGTGCGTAGAACGAGTGGAGCACGTCCGTCGACGTCATCACGAGCCGCACGGGCATGTTGACCGGGACGTGTAGATCCGAGTCCTTCGCGCCGTTCGAGTGCACGAACTCCCAGGTCCACTTCATCGCGGTCACCTGGACCTCGACCGCCTTGTTCGGCGGCGTCACGACCTGCACGTACGTGCGCCAGCCGTAATAGAACAGGAAGACGCTGATGATCGTCGGGATCACGGTCCACGTGATCTCGAGCGCGTCGTGGTGCGCCGGCGATGGCTGGGACTTGTGACCCGGGCGATGGCGGTACTTGACGACGAGGTAGATGATCGCGATGAGGATCGCGAAGAAGAAGAACGCGGAGAGCGCGAGCACCGCGTAGAACATCTGGTCGGTCGAGTCGGCCTCGAGGTTGACGGCCTTGGGCATCCAGAAGTTGCCGGCCTCGTCGATCGGGCGATTCGCGAGCACCTCGTACCAGAGGAGCGCCGGAGCCGGCGCTGCAGCGGGCGCGGGTGCGGGTGCCGCGGAGCCTGCGGGAGCCGCGGAGCCTGCGGGTGCGGGTGCCGCGGGGTCTGCGGGTGCCGCGGTGGCGGGTGCTGCGGAGCCGGTGGGTGCTGCGGAACCAGTGGGGGTCGCAGCGGGCTGCGCATCTGCCGACGGCAGTCCCCAGGTGGCAACCGCGATGACTAGCGCGATCGCAGCCGTCACGACGATGAGGGCGCTGTAACGAAGGAAGGACTTCATGACACCTCCCCGGGCGGGCGTCGGCCGGGAGAAAACACCGTCGCCTGCCGAGCTCGGCTGGAACGACGCATCAAGTGGAACACCCCAAACCCGCCGAGCAGCAATACGACGAACCCCGCCGCACCGATCCGTAGCGCGAGCACGCCCGAGCGCGAGTGGTTGCTCGCATCGGGATCGTAGAAGTAGCAGCGGTGCATGAACCCGACGGCCGAGGTTGGCTCGGCGAGCCCGGCCTTGAAGATCGATTCGCGAAGCACGGCGGGCTCGAAGTCGATGCCATAGACATAGCGAGTGACGACTCCCTTCGTGCTCAGCAAGATGACCGCGGCGGGATGGGCCCACTCCGCGCGCTCGGGAATGAACGTGTACGCGAACCCGACCACTTCCGCGATGCGCCGGATCGCCGCACCATCGCCGGCTGTCTCGGCTGCAAGGAACGTCCAGCCCGACCGTGCGCTGGCGCGCTGCGCTTCAGGTAGCCGATCGATGTAGCGCGCACGCATCTTCGTCAGCTTCTCGAGCGTCTCGTTCGGCTCGAGGCTGATCGTGACGATCTGGTAGTGCTTGCCGATCTGGAACGCGTTGCCGGTCGGCGGTCCGGGACTCGCGGCCTGCGGCATCGCGGCGGTGAGCCCGTTGAGCTGCAGGCTACACAGGAGCGGACAGTCGGAGTAGTTGAAGGTCAGGATCGTCGGGAGCTCGCCGTGCAAGAGCTCGCCGAGCGTGACGTTCGCGCCGTCCTGCGTCCGGAACCGCGCGTCGAGCGGGAGCCGCGCTCCGAGGTGCTCGTTCACGGTGACGTTGTTCGCCTTGTACGTCGGCGGTGGCGGGAGAACCTGATCGCCGGGCGCACCTCCAGCGGCCGGTTGCGCGATCGCCGTGGCTGTCCCGAGGGCACAGACGACGAACGCGCCGGCAGCGAGCGCTCCGATGTTGGATCTACCGAGCATTGCCTTTCGCTGCGGACCCGGCGTTCGCCGGAGTCTTCGGAGCGGTGGTTGTCGGGGTCTTCGGAGCGGTGGTTGTCGGGGTCTTCGGAGCGGTGGTTGCCGGGGTCTTCGGAGCGGTGGTTGCCGGGGTCTTCGGAGCGGTGGTTGCCGGGGTCTTCGGAGCCGTCGGAGGCGTCGCCGGTGTCTTTGGAGGGGTCGCCGGGGGCGTCGTCGGGGGCGTCGTCGGAGCCGTGGTCGGCGCGCCGGAGCCCTGACCGCCGGGCTGCGGTGCCGTGTCGATCGCGCCCGAGCCCGTACCGGGATCCGCCGCGGAGCCCGCGCCGGAGGGCGGTGTCGCCGTCGGGATCTGCTTCGGCCGGCCGAACGTCGGCAACACGGTCGGCTTGTCGGAGCGGCCGATCGCGGGCACGAGGTTTCCAGGATCGACCCTCGCGCCGTCGACCACCTTCTTCATCGCGTACTCGATCGGGATCCGGAACGTCTGTACCTGCTTGGGGCCCTGCGGCGCCGCGTTCGGCGTGCTCGACGCCTTCAGCGCCATCATCTGCTGGGCGCGGATGCTCTTGGCCTGCGTATCCTGACCGCCGTAGTCGGCCATCGTCTGGATCTCGGACGTGTCGTCCATGTAGAAGGCCTGCAGCGCGACGATCGTCACGTAGACGAGCACTGCACTGCAGATCCCGACGACGACGATACCGATCGTGTTGAGCTTGTCTGGATTTCGTTTGGGACCGGACATGGTGTTCGTTCTCCTGGTCCTACATGGTCTCGTGTGAGAGCGACAACCCGAGCGTCGGGTCCTTGATCGGGATCAAGTTGCCCTTCAGGTTGCGACCGATCCCGACGAGCAACAGCCCGACGAGCCCGATCCACACGGTGATATCGACGGGTGAGAACCCGACGTGATGATAGGCGACGTTGCCCATCAGCGGCCCGGCATTCATCGTGGCCCCTCCGCTCGTCACCTCGAGCCAGTCGTAGCTCGGCATCACGTTCCAGTAGAGATCGAGCCAGTGGAACACGAGCTGCCAGACCGCGAAGAACACGAGTGACGGCACGATCCGCTTGGTCCAGCGAGACAGGAGGAACACGAACGGGAATGCCCAGAACCCGACGAGCATCGCGATGCTCACCCACTGCCACTCACCGAACAGCCGGTATTTGTACCAGTGCGTCTCCTCGGGCATGTTGCCGTACCACTGCAACATGAACTGCGAGAACGCCGTGTAGGCCCAGAAGAACGTGAATGCGAACATCCACTTTCCCATGTCGTGGTAGTGGTCCGCGTTGATCGAGTGCGTGAGGCGACCGGTGCGCTGGATGCCGAGCACCAGGAGCGCGAGCGCCGCGAAGCCGCCGACGCAGGCGCTGCCCCAGAAGTTGACGCCGTAGATCGTCGAGTACCACTTCGGCGCGACCGACATCAGGATGTCGAACGCGACCATCGTCGTCGCGAGCGCGAACACGATCATCGCGGGAGCCGACACGATCCGCATCTTCTCGGACAGCTTCGGATCGCCGCTCTCGTCCTGCTTGCGAGACGTCTTCGCGAAGTACGACGCCATACCCGTGAAGATCACTCCGTAGATCACGTAGCGCACCGCGAAGAACCCCGGCGACAGCCAGCCGAGCTTGTGGTGCAGGTGATGATTGAGGACCGGATCGTGCGCGTCCGGGTGATTCCAGTAATAGAGGTCCTTGTAGCCGGCGAGCAGCGGGATGATGAACGCGAGCCCGGCGACGAAGATGATCGGGAACGCGCTGCTCATCGCCTCGGCGACGCGCCGGACGACGGTCGACCACCGGCTGCGCGTGAGGTGGTGCAGCATGACGAGCCACAGCGCGCCGAGCGAGATGCTGAAGATGTACGCCCAGCCGATCACGTAGGCGTGGAGGAACCGCGCCCACTTGCTCGCGTGGCCGCTGTTGGTGTCGGCGCTGCCGAACAGCGTGAGCACGATCGAGATCCCGAGGAACACGACCGCGATGGCCATGCCCGCCTTCGACAGACTCGAGCCGAGCTTGCCGGCCTTGATCTTCTCCTCGGGATGCAGGGACTTGCTGAGTGCGGTCATTGTGGTGCTCCGCTACCGGCGGGTGCCGGTGCCGGCGGTGGTGCTCCGCTACCGGCGGGTGCCGATGCCGGTGGCGGTGGAGGTGCCATTGTCGGGGGGACCGCCGGCATGCCTTCCAGCTGATGCGGAGGCACATCCTCGTACGAGGCATTGGAGGCTCGCTGCATCGCGCGGATGTAGAGCACGATCGCCCACCGATCCGCATGTGGGATCTGCGCCGCGTAGCCCATCATCGTCTGGAAGCCATTCGAGATCGTGTTGAACAGCTGGCCGTTCGGCATCTTCACTGCGACGCCGCCATCGCCCTTCTCGTTCGGCGCCTCGACGAGGTTGCGGGCGAGCCAGGTGCCACCGGTCTGCGCGACACGCTTCGAGATGGCTCCGTCGCCGCGACCGTCGTAGCCGTGACACGGCGCGCAGTAGATGTTGAACCGATTCTGTCCTCGGTTCACGAGCTGGGTGACCTCGCTATCGGAGGAGTCCTTCGTGATCAGCTGCCTCGGGAAGCCCTGCGTCCACTGGCCGTTCTCGAGGCCGCGATAGAACAGGTCGTCGGCATTGAGATGGCCGCGCGCGACCGTGCCCGCGATGGTGCCGCGGTTCGCGCGTCCATCGGGGAACAGGTCCGACGCGGTGTCGGCCTTGAACTTCGGCTGGAAATCCATGTCCGGAAAGATGTGCATGTGCGGCTCGGCCGAGTGCGAGTTGCGCGCCTTCGCCGCGATCGCGAACGGGATCAGCGCGAACGCCGTGCTCGACACGATGAGCGCGGTGATCCACTTCGGCATGTTCTTGCGAGCAGGATCGGTCTCGAGGAAGCAGCTCTCGACCTCGAGGGCCCCGGCATCCTTGAGTAGCTTCGTCGTGGCGGTGAGCTCGAAGCGCTCGTCCTTCGCCTCGATCCCGAGCAAGAACGCATCGTCCGAGACCCGTGCGAACCGCTCGACGCGGAAGTACGGGTGCCACACCTGCGGCAGCTTGTTCAGGATCCACATCCCGAAGAACGCGGTGAAGACCGACAGCAAGATCGTGGTCTCGAACGCGATCGGCACGTTGGCCGGGATCGACCACGTCGGCTTGCCGGAGATGTTCCATTGCCAGTTGTACGCGTTGGTCCACCACTGGAGCAGGATGCCGCCGAGCGCACCGGCGCAACCGCCGCCGAAGATGAGCAACGGGAGGATGGTGCGCTTGATGCCCATCGCCTCGTCGATGCCGTGCACCGGGAACGGGCTGTAGCAGTCGAACTCGGTGTAGCCCGCATCGCGGACCTTCCTGGCCGCCGCGATGAGCGCGCCCGGCGTGTCGTACTCGGCGAGGATGCCGTACAGCTCGCCGTCGCCGTTGACCGCGGAGGGGGTGGATTCGTCGTGATGTTCGTCGTGTGCCATGGCGAACCTCAATGCCCCCCAGCGTGATGCTTGCCTGCGTGCGCCTCGGGCATCGCGCCCTTGACCTCG
>Ga0299915_10001767_pt1 | contig 15889 bp, 8 predicted proteins | sample RVTome_13_FD_200263 | JGI IMG/M metagenome (GOLD analysis project Ga0299915, IMG submission 200263) | Soil microbial communities from uranium-contaminated site in the Upper Colorado River Basin, Wyoming, United States - RVT92D227 (version 2) ... | reverse complement strand
AGTGCCGTGACCGCGGCGGATCGTGACCAAGTCATGAACTACTGCGTCAACTTGATAGAGTTTCATGAGCTCACGCAAACGGCGCTGCCGACCCTGGTCCCGGTTCTCGTCTCTCGAAAATCCACTTCGCTCGAAGCACCGTCAGCACGCAGGCATCCACTCTGGCCTCAGTTGCTCGACGAACCCATCACGTTAGGCGGACAGCATCTCGCTGCGGGGCTCGGTTCACTCACCGCTCTTGCAGCGAGCACGCGACTCTCCTGGGAGGCCTGGGATGTTTCGGCTTTCGCGCCGTCCTCGACGATCGTTGACGCCGCGCTCTCGCTTTACGGCAATCACGACGTCTCGGCGATGCGCTCACATCGAGCCGAGAAGGAGGACATCGATGCCTGCCTCGTGTCGGTGCTCGAGGAAATTGAGCGAGCGACGGCCGCGGGCGGGCGTGAACTCATCCTAGTCTCTGGCGCGCCGGGGGCTGGGAAGACACTCGTCGGCCTCAGCATCGTCTTTCAAGAGCGCTTCGGTCGCGAGGCCATCTTCGTAACCGGCAACGCCCCACTTGTTGACGTACTCAACGGCGCCCTTGAACGCTCTTATAGGGGCGCACGCCGCCTTGCAGGCTTTGTTCGTGAAGGGGCGAGCCTGCTTGAGCGCAATGTCGACTTCAAGATCGCCAAGGCCCACCGCTTCCTCGGACCAACGAAGACGCCGCAGAAGGAACGCGTCCTTGTCTTCGATGAGGCACAACGGACCTACTCGGCCGGCACCATCGTGAACCGACAGGCGCCACTTGAACGTGATGAGGCGGAGCTCATCATCGAAAGAATGGAGGCGATGGACCGGCCGCTCATCGTCTTGCTGCTTGGCCAGAATCAGCACATCAACGCACGGGAACTTGGTCCCGCGACATGGCTCCGCGCCGCGGCGAAGAGGGGTTGGAAGTTCGCCGCGTCCGACGAAACGCTCGCGCTACCCGATCTCTTGGACAGCAACTCGCCGTGGACGTGCCATCCACTCCGGTCGAGGATCGCTCGAACGCACCTGACGAGCTCCATCAGGGATCAGAGGACAAACGGAGACCTCGAACGATGGGTTCATCATGTGATGGCGAACCAGCCTGATGAAGCCGCGCGTCTTGCGAGGTTGCTTCCGAAGAGCAGCCAGGTCCAGCTCACGCGCTCCCTTGAGACCGCTAGACAGTGGGCGCGAGCCCAACGGCTCGGAGATGAACGCGCTGGCCTTATTGCCTCTGGGCAAGGTCGTCGACTTCGTCCGGAAGGGGTCTTTCCCGATGAGAAGCCCGACATCGTGGACTGGATGCTCTCGCCCTCCGGCGATGTGCGCTCGTCGAACATGCTTGAGCAGACCCAGAACCAGTATCAGATACAGGGACTCGAGCTCGACTATGCCATCGTATGCTGGGACGCAGACCTCCGCCGCGAAGGAGGTACGTGGGCGTCGTATAACGTGAGCGGTCCGTCATGGCGGGCTGCGTCCGGTGAACTCGAGGCCCGAACTAACAGCTACCGCGTCCTCCTGACGCGTTCGCGAAAGGGGTTGGTGGTCTTTGTACCTCGTGGGGATCCTACTGGAAGCGATCCAACCAGGACACCGCAAGTGTACGACGACATTGTGGACTATCTTCGGAGCTGCGGAGTCTTGCTGCTCTAGATCACTATGAGCAACGTGCGTAACGGCGAGTACGCGTCCGAGTCCCGGTCGTTACGCGGGTTCGGTCGGAGCCACTATGCCCTTGTCAGGGTGAGATGGATCTCCATACGTCGGCGTAGCCGCGAGCCATTCCAGATATCTGTCACGGGAATATCGGGCCGCCTCAAGCACCGTCGCGGCCTGTCCCGTAACCTTTGCCATCAGCTTCGCGTCGTTCGCCAGGAGCTGGTCGACGTCACGGACATCCCCAACGCCCTCTGCTAGCGCGATGCCGAGTGACTCCTCAGTGGGAGCCGACACTGTTACCGCAACAGCCGCGCGGCCGAGACCAGAGTCGTCGACGCGTGGATGAATGATTGGTTCGAAGCGAAAGGCGAGCGACAGCATGTCGGGTTCATTGTGCTCGATGCGGTAGCTGTAGCTGCCCAACAGCCGCACCGCCACCTTCGGATCGGTGCTCATGCAGACCTTGAGTAGCCACTTGGCAAGCCCGAGCCCGAAAGCGCGCACCAACCGGACATGCTCCAGAAGGGTCGCATCCGCGATCTCGTTGGCGACATCCTGAGCATCGAGTGACAGTCGCTCCTTCACGCGCTGCGCGAACGTGCTACTCGACGCCATGTTCGTCTGTATGCACTGAAGCAGCTTGACCTTGGACACGTTGTCGATCTGGCTGCGGGTCGCTCGCGTTGCCATGAAGAGCAGCCAGGGTTTCGAGCGGCCGGCTTTTAGCTGCAGATTACAGATCTGAGTAAGAGCGTCATAGTAGGACCCAGGGCCGGTGCCGGCGGCAACGGAATCGCACAGGTCAAGGTTAATCACGTCGTACGGAGCCAGTTGCTCGAAATGCATCTGAGTGATCGACTTGTCGACGGCAATTCGCTCGACACGATCCTTCAAGATCTTCGAGAACGGATCCATGAAGCCAAGGGAGGCGACCTCGTGCTTAGAGAGGTTGAGCTCATACTGCCCTTCGTTGTCCGCGGTTGAATCGAACCCAAGGTACCTGAGCTTGACCTTGCCTCGCTCGCACACACCTTGAAGCGTCCGGACGTCAAGGAGGTCCTCGCCGGGCATCCCGAGATACCGGAGCGCCTCACCAGTCCCTAAATCGAGCTCCTTGATCAGAGCCGTGATCTCCTGACACCACTGGTAAACCCTCAGATAGTGCTTCCGCGGCTTGTGCCACGGTTTGAACTGCTTTTCCGGCAATTCCTCGAGTCGCGGCTTGATCGCCGCTCGCTGGTACACCTCGTCCTCGATCGCGAGAACGTCTTCGTCTTCAGGCGCTACGCTCACTCGTCCCCTTCACTGACGCCGAGGACGGCAGCAATAGACCTGAGGAGGTCCTGCTGCCTCTCATACCGCATGTGTTCGAACACTCCGTACGCGTCAAGAATCTGCGCAATGGCCGCCACTTGATCCTCGATGCGGGTGCGCTGCGTGTCGTTGCCGCGTGTGTTGCGCTCCGGTTTCGGCAGGTCTGCGAAGATGGTGTCCCCCTCGAAGGCCAGGGCGCCATCCTTTCGAGCTGCCTTTGCAGCATTCTTGTCCTCGGTGAAGAGGACCTCCGGCAGATCGTCAACCTCAGTCACCTTTTCAAGGCGCTTACGAACTGTCTTTCCGAGTTTTCGCTTTCGCTTCTTCTCGCGGTCGCCGGCTTCCTTCGTCCGCTTTTCAGACGAAACGTGCTTGTGCATGTTCGTCAGCTGTCTGAGAGCACGATGCAACCATTTGAGAAGGTACTGATAGTGTGGATGCGCGTAGTTGAACGATTCGCGGTCGATGTTGAGAGCCGCATCCAGGCCCTTACGAACAAAGATCTCGCCAGAAATCTGTCGGAGCCGCGTCAGCTCTGCGACCTGGTACTTCATGAACGTCTCATCGAACAGCGTGCCGCTGGCATCGGCGATCCGAACCAGGATGCCGTTGTGTTCTTTGGGAACCACCTTGGGCGTCCAGAACAGATATGCCTCGAACGACAAGTCACCACCCCGCTCGTCATCGGCGATCTTGCTGAGATCCGGGTCCGCTTTCCCGACGAACATCAAAGGGTGTTTGAGGACGTGCGCGGTCTGCGGAAGGTTCTTGAAGCGAAGGGGACGTTTTAGCTGGATGTCGTCCACAAAAACGTTGAACGGCATCTTGGAGCCGCGCTCGGGAGCGTGGAGGTCCATCGCCTCGCGGATGGACTGGTCCTTCTTCAGGCGAAGGGCGGTCGCTTGTCCCTTCGGCTCGTTGGAAATCTTGAAGTAGTCGACTTCGTCTTCGCTCGACAGATCAAACGGGTGGCGCTCGATGTAGTCGAGCGGAGCCGAGAGGCTCAGGGTCCACAACATGCGAAGGTAGTTGTCGAGAATTGTCTCAAGTTTTGGATTCGACTCGCGCTCGGAGACGGTGTCGACGATCGCCTGATACAGGCTGGCAAAGCGCTCGCTCGGTGGATCATCGCGTTCCCACGGAAGCTCCTCGTTCTTCTTGACCTGAGCCTTTCCACGTTCGAGACGTGCGATATGGAACTTCGGTGCAACCACCGATTCACCGGCTGGCGTGTCGGACGACTCCACTTGCGTCCAGATGTCACGGCTCTGGAGGTGATCGATCGTTTGAGGCCGCAGATCCATCAGGATGATTTCGGTGCCCTGAGTTTCGGTATCGGACGCGGGTACCGCCTTGATCGTGACCGTGCCGGTTTGGACCTTCGCCGGCTTCGCCGGCGCCTTGATTAGGTCGTCTTCCGTGTATGTCCGCATCACGATCTCAGCGACGAGTCTGTGTTTGCTGCCGCGCGTCTTCGTGATGATCTGGAAGTGTCGGGTCAATTGCGCGACGGAAAAGAGACCGATGCCGATCTTTCCGATCAGTCGCCTCCCTTTGGGGCTCAGCGTCGGATCCTTCTTGTTTGCGACGCCAAGCGCGACACCGTCCTGCGTACGCTTCGGACTGCCACCGATGTGATGGATGAGGCTAGCCAGGGATTCGATCGTCAACCCATTGCCGTCGTCGCGCACGGTGATTTGCTCGAAGCGAGGCGAGTCTGTCTGGATGTAGACGTTTTCCGCGTCCGCGTCGTACGCGTTGGCGATCAGCTCGCGAAGTGCGGACGCTGGCTGCCGATAGATGCCATCGGTGATACGAGCAAGAACACGATCGTCAGTCTCAAGGGTGGCCCTAGACAGCTTGCCCGTGTCGAGTTCCTTCTTAATGGACTTTACGAGTTCTCCCTCGGCCTCAGTCCGCATGCGGCACCTTCTCTGGCTCGACGGCAATTCGAGGACAGACGTGAGATACGGAGCGATCGCCGCAGCGCGGACGCAGCGGAGTGCACACGTCTCTACCGTGAACCACCAGATTCACGTGAAGAGACTTTCTTCTGTGCGGATACGCGTCGGCGCACCGTAAGCGCCTTCAAGCACCGCATCCATCGCTGCCAAGCGAACCTGCTGTTCGCTCCGAAAGCGTGGGGCTGAAGAGGCCCGAGCTTTGCGTGTCACGTGCCGGCCTCGAATGTCTTCGCTAAAACGCCAGCAATCAGCTGTGGCGGGACTGAGTTTCCGATCATTTCATACGCGGCACGCCGGGCGACCAGCTCCGAGGTGAATTGGAACGAGTCAGGGATGCCTTGAAGGCGCGCGTACTCGCGCAACGACAACGAGCGGGGAAGCGAGTAGTGATAAACGCAGTCGTATTTCGTCGACAACGCGGTCGAGGGTGCATCGGGATGCAACCGCCGGTAAGCGGAGTGATAGCTGCGCGCGAGATCGCCCCGGCTCTTCGCCGGTACATCGAGGATGCACCCACCGGGTGGAATGTGACGCAGACGATCAAGCGTCTCGTCTTTCACCGCCGGCGTGCGCATCCCAGTGACGCTAGTTCCCGCTCCGATACGCATACGCCGTTGGAACTCCGTCTTGGGCGATGACGCGTAGGCTGCAACGTCTGCCAGATTCCCGGCTTCGTGCACTGGCAGATCGCTCAGAGCCTGGTCCACCGTCGTTGGCGCGATCGTCGTCGGATCCGCAAGTGAGGTGGCGAATTCCCGCATGACCTTCGGCACAGGGTGCCCAAGTCGAACCGCTGTAAAGAGTTGGCGCATGTCCGTGCCGGGCAGCGGCAGTTCGATCTCGTTCTCGCCGCGCCGCACGGCCAACACGAGTAATCGTCGACGGCTCTGCGGTGTTCCGAAGTGTGCTGCGTCGTAGACCTGGTAGCTGACGGTGTACTTCAGATTCCGGGCGGGGTTACTCAGGCCAGCGAGGAGTTCACGCAGAGTCTTCCCATCGCGATGCGTTTCTAGCGCGGGGACATTCTCGACGAGTACAAAGCGCGGCCTCACCAATGCGACGTACGAAGGGATCGACTTCAGGACACGGTTGTGTGTTCGATTCTCAGCGCGACGTCCGTCATGACGACCGTTCTTGATCTGACTGAACCCTTTGCATGGGGGCCCCGCTGCAAGAAGATCAACACCGCCGAGCTTTCTCAAGTCGGCTGCGATGATTCGACGGCCGTCGTTGCTTAGGAGGTCGCAGGTCTTTGCCCGCATCCCGGCTTCGTTGTCGTTGTAAACGTCTACGGCGGTCGACCACGCGTCGTACGCGTGCCGGACGTCGAAACCAATTTCACGAAGCCCCAAACCAATGCCCCCGAGGCCCGCGCACAATTCGATCGCGGTTCCCTTCGAGCTTGTGCGCGCATCGCGCTGAGTGCGTGCGGTGCGACCCATCCCACCAAGCATCATCGTCTCACGACGCGCCGGATGTCAAGCAACTCCAGGAAATCAAAGGGAAAGGCCGGAGCCTCAGCATGGACGCAATCCCGATGCTAGAAGTCATGCGTGGCGCGCCGTGCCCCGAGCTACGTCGGCCTATCACCCGCCTCGTCGAACGCGACCATCGCCGCGCGAGCTGCGAGCAAGAAGTCGGGGACGCGGTGCGAGTTGCTGTTGCGCCGCTCGGTCTCCCAGCTCGGACTGAGGTATCGGCTCACCGCCAAAGATCTCCCTGGTCGTCCCGATCTTGTGTTTCGTAAGGCGCGCGTCGTGGTGTTCTGCGATGGGGACTTCTGGCATGGCCGGAACCTCGAGTCGCGCGTTGCGAAACTTGAGAGCGGCCACAACGCACCGTACTGGGTCGCAAAGATCACCGCCAACGTCGCGAGGGATCGCAAGCAGGAGAGCGAGCTCGCGGCGTCGGGGTGGCGCGTGCTTCGCTATTGGGAGGCGGACATCAAGCGGGATCACGAGTGGATCGCGCAGGACATCGCCCGTGCCGTGGCGGCGCGGCCGCCATGATCCGGGCCGGCCGGCGCAGTCGGCCGCTACACGGAAGGCGTTCGTGCTGACGCTGCGTTGCCCTGTCCCGTGCCCGGATGGGCTTCGTGCTTACCGCGCAGAACGTGAAACTTCTTGGGAACTCTCGTCGTAGCGCGAGGCGGTGGAGTTGAGGCGCGCTTTGGCGGCAACAACTTCAAGGGACCTCGCGCGCGAGGTAGTCGCAGCAGTTGCACGCGGATCGCTCTGCCAAGCACCTCGGCGAGAAGCGAGGGAACTGCGTTGCCAACTTGCTTCTGAATCGCGCCACGGTTTCCAAGTACGGACACATCGTCTGGAAACGTCTGCAGCCTACAGAGCTCCCGCATCGAGAGCCGCCGGTTGTCCCAGTGGAACGGACCGCTCGCGGGTCCGGGCTGGGCTTGGATTGTCCACGACGGTTGGTTCTTGGCGAGCTTCAAGAGGAACGACCAGAAGTGACGGCGCCAACCGAATAGCGGCTCGCCCCCCGATCGCGAGGTGTGCCAGAGATAGTTGCAGCCCTCAGGAATCGAAGGCACGAGGTCGGCCCATCTTCCCGTGAGCTCGATCTCCTCGTCGGGGCTGGGTGTGACGTCGCCGATCGCGTCCCACGCTGTCCGCGTTTCGTTGAACAATCCGAGCTGAGTGTCGCCGCTGCCCGTTTGCGGAAATCGAAAATCGGTTCCGTCGCGTGCTCCAACGATGATCAATCGCTTGCGAAGCTGAGGCACCCCGAAGTCGGCGGCATTCAGAAGTTGAACGACCGGTCGGTAGTCGCTTCCCGTCCGGCGATTGATGCCGGCGAATGCGTCGAGAAGGAGCTTGAGCCCCTCATCCTTGCCACGGAACGCGAGACCTTCGACGTTCTCGAGAAGGAAAGCCTTCGGCCGCGCCCCTTCAAGTACACGCAGGTACGCGCCGAGCGTGTGGGAGCGCGGATCGTCGAGTCGCTTGGCGTCACCACGAGCCCAGTAGCCCGACTTCGAGAACGGCTGGCACGGGGGCCCGCCGATAAGAAGGTCGGCCTCTCCGACGTCGAGGCCGCCGGTACTCAGCAGCTCCTCCGTCGGCACATCGAAGATGCTGCGCTCGATTACGTTCCAGCTACGGTTGGCGCGAAGCGTCTCGCAGCAAGCGTGATCCATCTCGACGGCAGCGGCGGTTTCGAAACCAGCCGCCTCGAACCCGTAGTCGAGGCCGCCGGCCCCCGAGAACAGGCTGATGACGCGAGGCTTCGGCATAGGCGCCCGATACTTTACCCGGCCCCCCTGACGGTTCGTTGAAGAAGCCAAGCCCAGGGGCAGATCCCGCCTACGCCCGCGCGAGAAGGCTGTCATACAGCGCCCCCATTGCGCGGACGGCGTCGGCCGAGACGGGGTTCGCCGTCGAGAGGTCAACGGTGAACTGGACGTTGCGGATTTCACTCGGAAGAGGCTCGGGGATCGTCGGGATGGCAGAGGCCGGAAACAGAAGCATCGACGCCCTTGCGAGGTCCAAGTCGAATCGGTGCTCGTCGACATCATCCAGGCTCGCGCCCAAGCTCTCGGCAACAACCGCTTCCAGCCGGCGCATTGGCTCGATCTGTCCGTTGAGCCGCAGGCGGATCGCAGCGACGAGATCGAGCACGGACGAGCCATGAGGATCTGACTGGAGCAAGAGAGACGCGATGACCGTGGCACCGGCGGTGCGGCTCGAGAGTTGCTCGAGAAGGAAGACATGTTCTCGTAGCTCGCTCGTCGTGCTCTTCACTTCAAAGCGCACGGATCCCACTGAGAAGTCATGCAGCGCTCGCGGGCTTGAATGCCACGCACTGAGTGCCTCAATAGGCCGGCCGGACCACGCGATGATCGCGAGCTCGCCCCAGAGCCCCTGGATTGTTCGCGCACCGGGTCGTTGCAACGCGCGGAACAGCGCGATCACTGCATCGAGCGCGAGCTCGAATCGTTGCTCGTCACCCGACTCCGCTTCCGGCACGAGCACCGACGAGCTGACGTCGAAGAAGTAACTGGCGAGCCGGCGGTCGATCGTTGTGCACTCCAAGATCGCGATGTCCGTCGTGGTCGTGGCCCCACTGGAATCCACGACATCGACGGGAGATGGCGGCACGTAGACAAGGGCCGCCAGCCGGCGGGCAAGGCTTCGGCTGGTGCCTTTGCCGAAAGTGATCAGAACCGCGGGGTGCCCCTCATAGCTCTTCGCGACCCGGCAGCTCCGGGCAGTTCGTTCCGCTGAGAAGCTGCCCGGACGCGACGGCCTTGGCAGGTCGCGAAACGTTTCGTACAGGCTCACGAGGGCACCAACACGCCGACATCGTCACGACGGAGAGCCTGCGGGATGTGGATAGCCAATGCGGGGACGCTTGCGAGGAACGGCAGTGCCGCGCCGGTCGCCTCGTCCTTCTGCTTGCCGACGTTGAGCCAATGGATCTGCACAGTGACCGAATCGGGCGCGCACATCTCCTTGTCGCCTGGGTAGCGTCCCTCTTTCTCACTGGAGCTCCGGCCTTGTTGGAGCGGAATCGCCTCGACATCGTCCTTGGCGACGTCTTCGCTACGATTGCGCACGCCGTCGATGCCAACGAGAAGAACTTTAGCGTTGGGATTGCTCTCGGCGATGTCGGCGAGCGTCACCAGTTGGGCGTACCAGCCCGGGACGTCCGCATCGCGTACATCGAATGAGATGAGCTCTTCGTAGACGTCCTTTAGGCTTCGTTCGCTCGTCGCATGCTGGAAGAAGCGAGGCCGTCCCTTGGTAAGCGGGCCTTTCGCTGGATCTTCGATCCGGCGGACGATCGCGGTGTTCTTATCGAGGTCGGCGTAGTGCGGGAACCGCGGAACGAACCAGTGTTTGTCGCGAGAGATCTTGAAGTACGGATCGCGGATCACGTTCGCGCGCGTCGGGCGGAGAGCCGCATCTAGGAAGAATGCTCGCCGCCACGCTTTGAGCGGTTGACCGCGATGCGCCTCAAGCTGTTTCCGAACGTCCTCTTCGTGGCGAACATAGCTCTCGAACGCGGAGATCACATCCGGGTGAAGGTACAGCCGGCATAGCGAGAGGTAGCCTGCCTTGTATCCGAAGAAGCGAGCGCGCTGCTGAATCGTGTCGGCGTTCATGCCGCCCCCGCCGCGTGGCATGTACGTCACCATCAAGCCCTCGACCGTGAACCCGCGGTTCAGCTTCTCGCCGCCGACCAAGATGTGGTCCGAGCTGTTCTTCCAATCGATCTCCGTTCCGTCGTCCGAGTTGACCTCCTTCATGGATACGCGCGTCATCCGCAAGAGGAGTTCTTGCGACAACTGCTCGAAGGGCGGAAGGCTCGTATCTGTCTTGGCCAGCTCGTCGTAGCCTTCGCGTAGCTCGTCGAGCACGTCTTTGCGATCGTCCTCGCTCTTGCTGCGTAGGCCCCGTGTCCAACGGCGAACTGCAGCGACGATCCAGCCCAGGTACTCCTTGTGGTCCTTCTTCTGCGCGCTGGGATGAACCAGCATGGACCGTGGCACTGGCTTGCCTCGAGTCGCCGAGATAGCGCACCCAACGAAGAACGCGCGCAATGCGGCAAGCAACGATTCAGGCGGGTCGCTCGGTGGTTCGCCCGCTTTGAACTGATCGTCCTCGGGGATCCGGAGCACGAGCCCCTGTCGACGCGCAGCGCCGAAGAACGCCTTACCGCCGGTGTATCCTTCCCCCGGCTCGACCAGCTCGGCGAACTCCGGCGACAGGATGTCATCGAGAGCGATCAGCAACGGGGCTTGAGGAGTCGCGGTGTACTGGAGGTACGTGTGATGAGGAAGCGCCTCACGGACGCGCTTGATCTTCCGAAACGTCGTCGATCCCTTATGTGGGCTGTCTGGGTCGGTGTTCAGCCCAGCCTGATCTGCTTCGTCGTCGATCACGATCGCGGGAACGCCCTTGAGGTCCGCCTCGTGTAGCAGCTGCCACAGCTGGTCCAGGTGCGCGTGATTTTTCAGTACGACAAAGAGCAACGTCTGCGACTGCTCCTTGAGCTGCGGATCATTCCATTCGGCGATCGCGCCTTGTAGCTCAGCCAGCGTTGTCGCGCCGAAGCCGTCAGCAGAATTGAAGATGCGCCATGCGTCAGAGCGATCCGCGCTGCTGCGTAAGTCGTTCTTGAATCGCGTGGCGCTCTGCTCCAGAAGAATGTTGGTGACGCCAGCGAGAAGGATCACGATCCTGCAGCCGTTGTCTCTCGCCAGCGCGCTCACAGCAGTCATCGACTGAGTCTTGCCGCTCTGAACGTATCCAACGACGAGGCCAGTGCGCGCGCCATCGGGAGCGTCGAACCGACGGCTACTCCTCAGAATCGCAACGGCGTCACGCTGGACACGCGCGAAGGCGTCGTCGCTAGGAAGTCGCTCGGACTTGACCAGATACTCGCGCAGTCCGACGAGGTTCTCGCCGACCACCGGATAAGCGGTCGCCGGCGCGCCCGACTTCGGACGAATCTCATCATGTTCCATTGGACTTGCCTTCTCGACCGTCGTTCGCGATCGCCCGCAATATCTCGTTGGCCGTGTGCCGCACGTCCGCCGCGCCACGGCCCCCAGCCGCTCGCGTCGCCTTCTCGGCCAGCGCCAGCGCCGCCAACAGCGGAAGCATCGATTGCAGCGCGCTTTCGTTGTCGTTGATGTGAGCAACGCTGAAAGCGTGATCGAGGTTAACGTCGACATCGACGACATCCTTGTCTTTGTCCGACGTAGTCGATGTCGAGAAGAACGGAGCTGCCGGGTCTCGGATCAGTCGCAGCGTGACAGCCCACGGCTTTCCATCGCGGCGGCCCGTCATCGAAGTGCTGCGTTGCTGAAGGACCGGCGCTTGCGAGGGGATTTCGGGAGCTGCGGTCGGCTCGGGGGTCAAAGCGAGCGGCAGCTGTGACGTGTTCACGTGTCGCCCGAGCGCGTCCGAAGTGGCGTTGAGAGCTTCGCGGCCGAAGTCCTTCGGAAGAGAGGCCGCTGCTCGGCGCGAACGGAATCCCTCCGCTTGGTCAAGCAACGGCATTTGGTGCGAGTCGATCTGGTTCTTGATGCTGGCGAGCACCAAGTCCTCGTCCGCACCCCACTGAATCCCGTCCTTGGTGTGAGTGACGTCGAAGCCCTCGACGAAAATCTCCCCGATCACGCGCTGCGACGCGAAGCTATTCGGCGACCCGAAGATCGCCTGCGGCTTGTAGGTTTCGCCGACGCTGCCCTCGATCAGCCGTCGTCGGCGAAACACGCTGAACCCTGCGCGAGCGTGACTGCCAACCGCCATGACACCGGCCCACCCCGTCACCTTGCGATCCGTCAGGTCGACTTCAAACTCGGTGAACCAGCGAACAGGTGCTGCATCGGGGGTCCGGTAGTACGGTGCCTCTAGAAGCTCAGGGGTCGCGTACGTCAGCTCTTCGGTACGACCACCGCTCGTCATGCGAACGGCGACGATTCCGTCTTTCATGAGCACGCGGTAGATGCTCGCGATGTGTTCTTTGACCTTTGCGAGCGTCTTACCGCGCAACGGCACGCGCAGCTCCTGGAGTCGGACCACAGTGAAGTGATCCGATTCGCGAGCGGGCGCGGTCTCGATCGGTAGGTTCTCGACGCCCTCTCGCGAGATCTTCGGGATGTCGAACGTGACCATGCGTTCGACGGACTCGCCGAGCGCCGACGTGCGAACGCTCCAACGCCTCGAGAACCAGCAAGCGGCTGCCTTCATCCCGAGGCCGAACTCACTGAGCCCCGTCGCATCATCGGGAGGTGACGCCGGCGAGAAGGCGCGTGGAAAGTCCTTGAGGGCGATGCCGCCGGCCCTATCCGTGACCGACAGCTCGGTGTCATCAAGGTTGATATCGATCACCAACGGCCCGACGTGCCCTTCAGCTTCAAGCTGCTGCCGGTTGTTGAGGAAGCTTTGGATCGAGTTGTCGAGAAACTCAGCCAACGCGAACCAGGGCTTGTAGTTCAGGCGAGCGAACGCGCCATACATCCCCACCTGTGGCCGGATGTAGATCGAATGGCCTAGCGCCACGCTCCGCTCATTGGCGGCGGTCTCAGCTGCCCGCGACGCGATCGACGACTTGCTGATCGTCCGCGGCATCGCCGGCGCTTCGACCGGGACTTCCTGGACCGACGTCTGCGAAACGGGGGCGGTCGTTGCGGGCCCTGCCGATGCGCTCGTCTCCTGGTTGTCGAAACCAGACTCGCGCCACGTTTCCTCTGCGAGGAACGCGTCTAGGTACCGTTGGAAGTTCTCCGGTCGGAATGCATGCAGCGTTTCGCCGCGGTTGTTCTCGTGGGTCGAGTAGCCCGTGTCCGCGGCCTGCTCGAGGAGCGCGAGCGGCATGAACATCGAGAATCGCGTCGACCTGTCCATGCGCCGATAGGCATCGAACGCCACGATCACGGCACGCGCGGGTCCTTGTTCCGTCCACACTCCGAACAGGAGCTCGTATCGGTTCGGTTCATCGACGAGAGGGTGTTGCTTCGACGGATTCTGAAACCGGCGCTCAAGCGGATTGCCTCGCGAGCTGCCGCCGACATGACGAACGTAGATGCTGACGCCGCGGTCTCGTTCTCCGATCGTCACGGTTCCATGGAGCGGCCAGCCATCGGATACATCGGCCGTTCTTAGATCCTTTGCGAGCAACGCGGCGAGCGCTGTGGCCGCTTCTCGACCCGCCCCATGCGATGGCTCGTCAGTAGACTCCTCCGAGTCTGGGGAGTCTCCGAGGATTCGTTCGATGAGAAGCGACTTCTCGCGCCCGGTGTCGTCCAGCTCGAGCGCCAGGCAAATTTCCTTGAGCCGGTCGCGCGAGAGTTGGGCAAGCAGCTCCGGCGTGCGCACCCTCTTCGAGCGGACGATGGCATCGATGAGGTTGTCATTGACGCGGCGATCCGCTGGCTCGAGCCCATGCCTGTCGCACGCCTCGAGAAGCTCGTCGCGCTTCAGTACCTCCACAAGCTCTCGCTTGGTCGGCGCCCGAGCGCGTGGTGCGTCAGCGCTCGTCGGTTCGGGGGCGGCGTGCCCTAACGCCACTAGACCGAACGTCGAAGGCGCTACACGCACGAACGGACGAGTCGACGACCCGCGACCGGTATTCTCCGTCGAGCCTCGATACAGCGTGCTGTAGAGCGCGCGCTTTGGCTCGGAGTGAGTCGTGTGAAATCGAGGCTCCTTGACCACCGCGTCCCAGATCTGATCGATCGTCATCGGTGAGCCCGATGCGCGCAACACGCGCTCTGCTACCGCGGCCCAAGACAGGTCGTCGTCCTCTTCGTCCTCGCCGGTAGATGCCGCACCACCCGCGAGACTCTGGACCGTGAAGAGCCGGTCCCTCAAGTAGTCGTTGGTCGGCGGACCTCCAGAGAAAGAGCCGCGCGCTCTTCCCGTCGCCAGCGAGATGATCTGCTTCGGCGGGTACAGCCGTCCCTCAAACTCGACGGCGTACTTCTGTGTGTGACTGGTCTCCCAGCCGATCCATTCACCATGGTCGCGTTGCTCTGCATCGAAGCGATGAAACGCCGCGATGACCGTCTCTCGCGATACGTCCGGTAGGGGGCCGCTCTCACCTCTCGCCGGTCGCCACGTCGGAATGATGTTTGCCGCGTAGTAGTTGAACCCGGAGCCGAAGCGCGGCTCAAGCGCCCTTCGAATGTCCGCGAGATCCGCGTCAATGCTCTCGCTTGGGTCATGACCGAGTTCGGATCTGAACGACGCCAGGATCGCCCGCTTGTCCGCACGCGATGACATCGGCTCGAAGTCATCGGGGAGCACCATGTGGAACCAAGCCTCTCGCATCGGCTGGTGCGCGCCCTGGGTTCCTTCGACGCCCATGGCGAACGAGCGGAACCGCGCCGGGTCTGCGAGGAGGGCTCCTTGGTCGACCTCCGCATGCCACGCGAGCAAGAATTCGATGAGCCACGCCAAATGGTATGGCCGATGCTGGTTGAAGCTCTGGTCGCTCGACAATCCTAGCGCCAGCCCGTCCACAGCCCAACGCGGCAGCTCCACGGCGCGCGACATCCAGCCGAGCACGCGCCGGACGTTCTGCAGCTTCTTTTCCGGTCCGGTTAGCGACGTGAAGAACTGCTGGACGTAGAGCAGCTCCGCAGCCAGCTGCAGGCCCTCGTCGTCGGCGCCGTCGAGTTGCTCGCGGAACTTCGTGAAGAAGTCCCCCTCGCCCTTGTCGAACCGCTGAACGAAAAGCTGGTGGAGCGTTTCGAGGTTCGGGCCGGTCCAGATCGAACGGTCCGGAGAGAACAAGCTCGAGAAATCGACCAAGACGACGCGCCGGATCCGCTCAAGCGCCCCGTACGTTGCCTCAGGTACAGAAGGCAGCTTAGCCATGTCTCCCCCATTGGAGACGCTACCCCACCGGCGCAGCCCGCGTCAGCCCGCGGGGACGGATTGGAACGGCGTCGAATCGTCCTTGCGACGGAAGGTCGAGATCCCGGTCCTCAACGCGCCGTGTCCCCGCCATTTGCGCTCGCGGTACAAGGTGCTCCACCTGAACTTCGATGTTGATCGGTTCGCCACGAACGTCCGTAGGCGTCACACCGTCGCGTTGAGCCACCGGCGCGGCGGCGAGGCAACTCCCGGCGCCGTGGTAACCTGGTCGACTGGGCTTCCATGACTACCCGTGACGATCAGCCGCCTGGAGTTCTCGAATCCCTCGGTGGGGGACGCGTGCGCGTCCACCCACGTCACCCGCAATGGGAAGGGGATCCGACGTTGTTCGACGAGCTCTACAAGCTCGTCGGCGAAGTGGTTGTGCCCCTCACCGGGCCGACGCCCAAGGGCGTTAGGATCGGCGACGCGAACCCTTATGGTGTTCCCCGTTCTCCGGTTGACACTTTTGTCGACTGGAAATCCTCCAGGGTCCGGGTAGACAGCTGACCGCAGTGAGACATCCCCGAAGGCAACATGAGAAGG
>Ga0299915_10001766_pt1 | contig 15892 bp, 15 predicted proteins | sample RVTome_13_FD_200263 | JGI IMG/M metagenome (GOLD analysis project Ga0299915, IMG submission 200263) | Soil microbial communities from uranium-contaminated site in the Upper Colorado River Basin, Wyoming, United States - RVT92D227 (version 2) ... | reverse complement strand
GCTCCGGCTCGATCTCCTCCAGGCTCTTGGGCTTGGACTTGAGTATCGGGGCAGAATAGTAGTGAATGTCCTGATAATCGATGGGCGGATAGTGCACATTGGCCCAGGTCGGCTCATTCATGGTCAGCCAGTGGCGGTATGCCTTCAGTCGCCATTCGAGCATGAATGGAGGCTCGTTCTTCTTGGATGATATGGCGCGGATGATGTCCTCGCTGAGCCCCTTGGGCAGGGTATCGGCTGCGATTTCGGTGACGAAACCGTACTTGTACTCCTGGCTGGTCAAACTCTCAATGTTGGTAGAGCCTGCCATAAAGCCTCTCGTTTCACTGAAGCCTGAACGCCGCCTTGGCGTCTGACGGCACGTTTTGTGTGCCGTCAGACACTAGCTGAGTGGGTTAGTATCTAACGGACACAAAGCTATCAGCCATCAGCTATCAGCATTCAGCTCGCGCTGGTAGCAGGCATGCTGCGCGCTTTCATGAAGAGTCTGATAGCTGAGTGCTGACGGCTGAATGCTTGAGGCCTTTGCCCATCTGATATTCCTGCCGCATGCATAAGGCATTTCTTTGGTTCCGGCTTGTGCCGGTTATGGCGCTTCCAACGCCGGCGCCCGATTCCCGACAGTCAGGCTGACCCGACCGCGCGGCAGCGTCCGCGCCATCTGTGCGAGCGTGATCCCGTCGAGCGCCTCGTGAATCGCCGCGTTGATCTGATGCCAGTTGGTGCGCACGGGGCATCCCTTCTCGATGCCGCACTCGCCTTTCGTCCGGTCGGTGCACTCGGTCACCGCAATGGGTCCTTCGAACGTCCGTATGATCTCGGCGACCGTGATCGCGGCCGGCTCCCGCGCCAGGCTGTACCCCCCCTTGATACCGCGCTGCGATAACAGCAGGCCATCGCGGGCCAATAGCTTGAGCACCTTACTGGCAACCGGAAGCGGAAGCCTCGCCTGGCGGGCGATGTCCCTGGCGTTCAGGACCGCCTGCGGCCGGCGCGCGAAGTGCGTCAGTATGATGATGCCGTAATCGGCCAGTTTTGTAACTCTAAGCATTTCAGATGTTTAAAATAATCCGTACCAACTTGGTACCATATTAAATATAATACCCGCCCTTCGGCATGTCAATTTATACTGCGAAGCCGTACAGCGCGCCGGCCTGGAGGCCGGCGCCCACAGGACGGCAATAATCGGTCCATTGTCCCTCATCGCGGCTTCCTGTGGGGGTGGGTCTCCAGACCCACCCAACAAATGGAAGGCGGGGTTCGAGCTTGACAGGCAGGGATATCATTTTAGTGTCTGACGGCACGTTTTGTGTGCCGGAAGACACTCAATGCAAGCTGATCTGTATCGAATGACTCCAATGCTGTCAGCGATCAGCAATCAGCTCGCCCGAATCGAGGAAACGCGGTGTTCTATTGTAAGATAGCTGACAGCTGATAGCTGACGGCTGAAAGCTTGAGGCCTTTACTCATCTGATATTCGTGCCGCATGCATAAGGCACTTGTTCCGGCTTGTCCGGGTTGGGTTACACTAATGAGCCGACGGCTATTAGCTGTCAGCCGTCAGCAATCAGCTTTCAGCTTGGCGGCTTTCATGGCAAGCTGACTGCTGATAGCTGAGAGCTGATAGCGCGGGCTGTTCGCGGCGCCGATACTTTGGCTGCAATATAGCGCGCTTGTTTGGTTCCGGCTTATCCGCGCCGGGCAAGTAAAGGCAGGTTCATTGTGGCTTCAGACAGCAGGCAAGTCGTTCTTTCGGGCATCCAGCCCTCGGGCAACCTTCATCTGGGGAACTATTTCGGGGCGGTGCAGCAGTATCTACAGCTCATCGAAAGCGGCCATTCATGTTATTACTTCCTCGCCAATTACCACGCGCTCACTTCGATGCGCGACCGTGACCGGCTGCTCGAGCTGACGCGCAGAACGGCTGCCGATTACCTGGCGCTGGGCCTCGATCCGGATCGTTGCGCCATTTACCGGCAGAGCGACCTGCCGGAGGTCTGCGAGCTGCAGTGGATTCTGACAACGGTCACACCCATGGGCCTGCTGGAGCGCTGCCATGCTTACAAAGATAAAATCCAGCAGGGGATACCGGCCGACCACGGGCTTTTTGCCTACCCGGTCCTCCAGGCCGCCGACATTCTGATCGTGCGCGCAAACCTGGTGCCTGTCGGCCAGGACCAGAAACAGCACATCGAGGCGACCCGGGACATCGCCGGGTATTTCAACAATTCGTACGCCAAGGTATTGACCCTTCCCGAGGGTCTCATCCCGGAGGCGGTGGCGGTGGTTCCGGGCAGGGACGGACAGAAGATGTCGAAGTCCTACAACAATACCATCGAACTGTTCGCCGAGGAGGCGGAGCTGCGCAGCCAGATCTTCTCGATCGTGACCGATTCCGCTGCGGTGAAGGACCCCAAAGATCCGGACCGCAGCACGCTTTACGCATTATTGAAGCTCTTCTGCACTCCGGACCAGAGCGCCGAGTGGGCCGACCGCTTCCGCCGCGGCGGCCTGAGCTACCGGGAAGTGAAGCAGGCTGTTTACGACCGCTTTATGGACAAGTTCGGACCGGCGCGCACACGGCGCGCACAGCTGTTGTCACAGCCGGAGTACGTGGAAGAGGTGCTGATGCGGGGGGTCGAGAAGGCGCGGGCGGTGGCGCGCCCGCTGTTGCGGCAGGTCCGCGCTGCCGCCGGCATCCCCAATCCGGGGCATTGACGGGGTATTCTCTGGATGGTATTTTGGTAGTATGAAGACTAAGACTTCAATAACACTCTCGGAAGACCTGGTCGAGGCCATCGATAAGTCTTCGGGAAGCGGGCGAAACCGGTCGGAATTTATTGAAAAGGCCGTGCGCGCATACCTGGCGCTCCTGGAGCGGCAGAGAAACAACGCCCGCGATCTTGAAATAATCAGCCGTCGAGCCGAGCGGCTCAATCAGGAGGCGTCGGACGTCCTCGACTACCAGGTAATGCCATGAGACGCGGCGAGCTGTATCGCGTTCCTCACCCGTCATCCAAGGATCCGAAACGTTTCCGGATTTTTGTAATCGTCAGTCGCCAGGTCCTGATCGATTCCCGATTCTCGACGGTAACCTGTGCTCCTGTTTATTCGGCCTACGACGGCCTCTCGACGCAAGTACCCGTCGGCGTGGATGAAGGGTTAAAGCACAAAAGCAGCATTCACTGCGATGAACTGGTCAGCTTGCCCAAATCCGCTCTGACTCATTTTATAGGCATGCTGCCGCCAGGCAGGATCGACGCCCTCAACAGGGCGTTGCGGATTGCGCTGGATCTGCCCGAGTGAGTTTCAGCGCCCGCCGGACATGGCGGCTTCGATCTCGGCGATGGCCTTGGGGATGGCGGGGCCGAGAACGCGCGCGCCACCGTCCGTCACCAGGACATCATCTTCGATCCGTATGCCGCCCGACGCGCGGAAGGATTCCAGCCTTTCGTAGTTGATGAACTCGCGGTGCATGCGCTCCTGCGCCCACTTGTCGATAAGCGCCGGGATGAAATAAATCCCCGGCTCAATCGTGACCACCATCCCCGGCGCCATTATCCGTGTCAGGCGGAGGAAGTTGAGGCCGAATTGCTCGCTGCGCCTCTCTCCTTTCGGGTATCCGACGATGTCGCCCAGGTCCTCCATATCGTGAACATCGAGGCCCAGCATGTGACCCAGTCCGTGCGGGAAGAACAGGGCGTGCGCCCCCGCCTCGAGTGCATCGCCGGGATTCCCCTTTATCAGGCCGGCATCGCACAGGCCTTCAATCATGACTTTGCAGGCGAGCAGATGGACGTCGCGGAAGGATATCCCCGGCTTTACGGCCTGAATGGCGCTGAGCTGCACTTTGAGAACGATGCTGTAGATCGCCGCCTGGGCCGGGCTGAAGCGGCCGTTGATGGGAATGGTGCGCGTGATATCGGATGCATAATAATTGGGTGATTCCGCCCCGGCATCGATGAGCAGCAGCTTCCCGTCCTCCAGCAAGTTTGCGTAGCTCTCGTTATGGAGAACCTCGCCGCGCACGGTCACAATGGGCAGGAAGGAAAGCTGTCGGTAATGCCTCAACGCCACTCCTTGAATCGCGCCTGCAATGTCGTGCTCGTGCAGTCCCGGCCGCGTTTCCGCCATGGCGAGGCCGCACATCCGACTCGTGACTTCCAGCGCGTCTTCGATTTCAGCAATTTCCAGGTCGGTCTTGACGGACCGCTGAGCGGCGACTTCTTCGGCCAGGCGCTCGGATTTTCCCGCCGTCACCTGCGTCGGATCGACCGCCAGCAATTCGGCCAGCCTGAAGAGAGAGGACGCCTGGTAGGGAGGCAGGTAATGAATCTGAAGGCCCTGCTTCTGCGCCTGCGCAAGGTACTCACCCAGGCGATCCGTGTGCTCCACCGTTTCCACCCCGGCGGAGCGCGCCATTTCGACGCGGTCGGCGCCCCCTCCGCTCCACACGATGTCGTCCATCGTGGCCGGCCTGGAGAAGAGCACGTCGAAGTCGCGCTCGGGATATGAGAGCAGCGCCAGCTCCGGATGGGCCAGCCCGGTGTAATAGAGAAAGTGCGAGTTCTGACGGAATGGGTAGGCGTTCGCCAGGTAGTTGCGCGGCTGTTGGACGTGTCCCAGCCAGAGAATCAGCCCGCCGCCCACGGCTTCGCGAATCCGGTTTCTCCGTTCGGCATACACTTGGGGGCCGATGACGCGCGCGTGTTGTTCAGCCATAAGATCTCCTTGTGCCAATAGCCGCGCCATTATAGCCTAACCCGGACATGCCGGAACCAAAGAAGCGCCTTATGCGTACGCTACGAAAAAAGCTGTCAGCCGTCAGCAATCAGCTTTCAGCCTTCCATTCAAGCGGGCGGCATTCCCGCTGCCGGGGCGTGCTGAATGCTGACGGCTGATGGCTGATGGCTTTGTGGCCTGAGGAGCCGAATGAACGAAAAGCTTGCGCCCCTGCAAGAAATACTCAAACTCAACACCCGTCTTTTCCATAATTGCCTGCAGGATATCGAAGACGCTGCGGCCCGGGAGCGTTTCGGCGGCAGCGCAAACAATATCGCATTTATCGCCGTGCACCTGGTGGATGCCCGCCGTTTTCTCGGGCTATACCTTGGCCTGCCGGCCGATCAGCTGCCCCGGGAGCTGCTTGCCGACGTCCAGAGCATCGAGGACGTAAAGGAGTATCCGGCGCTCGAGCTGCTCAGGGATCAATGGCAGCTGTTGAGCAGGGCCCTGATCGAAAGATTTGCGGGCCTGTCGCCGGGGGACTTGAACGCCGTCTCCTCCCGATCATTTCCGATCGAGGACCGTACGGTACTCGGCGGGATTTCTTTCATGCTCCAGCATGAGTCCTACCATATCGGTCAAATCTCCCTGCTGCGCCGCCTGCTCGGCCACGCCCCCATGCGCTATTTCTAGATCCGGGGAGATCGGAAGCGCGCACGTGCGGCTGGTGCCGGGCGAGTACAGGAGATTGCGCCTCAATAGCCGGTCCGCGGAAGAAATCGGCGCCATGGACGAAGTGACGGGGAGAGCTCTTCGAAGGCGGCCGGCGTTCGGGCGGCTCCCAGAGCTGGACATGACGGAGTTTCTCAGTGCCTGATCAGCGTCACCGGATCTGCGGTCGGATTTCAGCTTCGCCAGCCTCTTTTTCGCATCAACCAAAGCGACTAAATCCGGATCTGCATCCTTCCAGATGTTCAGGAAATTCTCATAGGACTCTATTGCTTTTTCATGCTCCCCCTTTTGCTCGTATGCTTTGCCTAGATAATAGTGGGCCAGAATCCATTTTTCCTGATTTTCATTTCCTAACACTTTGATGCTGATGATCTGTTGATATGCAGAAATCGCTCCATCCAAATCCCCGCGCGTCAAATGGCAATAGGCCAGCGGTTCACTCCAAGTTTCTTCGGAAAGCTTATTGGCAACCTGAAATAGATTTAAAGCTTCGTCATAGTTTCCTCTGGCCAACTCGATCTCTCCCTTGAGCCGGTTATAAGCAGCCCGATCACCCCGGTTGCTTCGTGTCATGGGAGAGTCAGCTGTTAGGTCATTGATTCGAGCCGAGATATCGGCGAGCAGTTGGCTTGCCTCATTTATCATTCCGATTCTTGCATGCAGCACACCAGCCGACGATAACCACGTAGGTGATAGATTACTCTCTGCTAGGAGGAGTCTTATGGCGGTGAGTTCTGCTTTGAAGGCATTGATGATCCCCTTTGTCTTATAAGCCGTGGCCAGATAATAACGATCGCGAAATTCGCTCATCTTGTAGTCGACCGGCCATAACAAGATGGATTCTTTCAAATGGCCAATCGCGGCAGAGTACCGACCCAGGTACATATTCAACAATGCCAGGGAACGATGCCCTCGAGCTTTCTTATCGCTCTCCGAAGTTGACAGCATCTTTTTGAATGTGTCTTCAGCCTCTTTGATCTTGCCCATGACAATGTACGTAAAACCGAATTCATGATTGATTTGGCCGTCGGTAAGTAAATCTGGACGGATCTCAAAGGCCTTCAAATAATTAGGGATAGCTTCGGCATAGTTGCGCATGATCGCGTAGCAGCTGGCTATGTTGATGTAAGCACTTCCCTCCGAGGGCTTAATTTCTAGGCATTTCTTGAAAGCTTCGATAGCCTGATCGCAGCGTCCCAGTATTAGGTACGAATATCCCAGCCGGAACCATGCTTCGCTATCGTCGGGATACTGTGCGAGGTAAGCACTGTAGTATTCCGATGCCTTCTCCCGATTGCCTCTGAATTCGTCGGCCACCGCCTGAATCCACAGTCTCTCTCTTAACGTCAGCCGATTTAGAAGACTCAGTGCCTTTGTGAAATGTTCCTCTCCCTTCCCTCGGTCACCTTCAATGTAAAAATACTGCCCCAATTCTGCATGAGCCAAGGCAAAGTCTGGGTCCAGCTTAACCGCCTCTTGAATTAGATTGTATGCTGCCTGTCGATCCTTTGGCCTCAGTCTGCGACCCTCGACGAGGGTTTTCAGAGCTTCCAAAGATGAAGTAGTAGCTTGTGGCAACCTTACGTTCTGGTCGCTAATGCTGGTCAAAGCCTCCCCTAAGTTTTCACGTATCTTCTTTGTCAAATCATCAAGGGCATCCAGGACCTGGTCTTTGCCTGTTGCCCGGGCGGTTGCGGTTAGAACCGCCAAATTGGTGTGAGGGTCAACGAGCCGTGCGCTTATGGAGTAAGCCTCGCCAACGAGGCTGATACTGCACGCCACCAACGCTTTAATCCCCTCCCTCTGAGCAATCTCGCTCCCCAGCACCTCATCGAGCTTCTCCACATTGTCTTTCCCCATCCGTTGAAGTGTCGCTTGCACCCTATTTCGGGGAAACACATTGACATATCGTGACTGCTGAATGCCCACAGTCATTGCAGCTTCGAGAGATCTGTCGAAGACTTGGTCTCCAGTGAGGTTTTCAAAATCAATAATAAGGATCCAATCTCGTTCCTGAAATGCGAGTGCGACTTGGGGGGATTGAACATAATACTTGTACGCCCACCAGGCAATACCGGCCAAAGCGGACAAAACAGTGAAAAGAGCTACAGCCGGCCAAAGCGCCCGCGGGCGGGCGGGTGCGGCCGCAATCGACGGCGCGCTCAGGCGGCGCAGGTCCACCAGCACTTCCTTGGCCGATTGGTAGCGGTTCTCCGGGTCTTTTTCCAGGCACTTCAGGATGATCTCTTCCAGGCGAGACGAAAGGTCTGGCTTCAAACGACCCGGCGGTGGCGGCGGTTTGTGAAGGATATCGTCTGCCAATGCCGTCGGCAGCCTGTCCGGAAAAGGCAAACTTCCCGTTGCCATCTCGTAGATGACCGTGCCAACTGCGTAGATGTCCGTTCTTTGGTCCACGTGTTCGCCACGCAACTGCTCGGGCGCCATGTAGGGGAGCGTACCTGCTGCGTGCGGTGTTGTGGAGCTTTCGGTAGTGGCGTCGTGGCTGACCGGCCGCAACAGTCGCGCCAGCCCGAAATCGAGCACTTTCACCTGGCCCTTCGGCGTCACGATGATGTTGCCAGGCTTGAGATCCCGATGCACCACGCCGGTCTCGTGCGCCTGCTCCAGCGCCGATGTAATTTGCACTCCCAGCGCGACGACTTCTTTTTCCGGCAGCGGTCCTGAAGCAAGCCTGGCACCCAGGGTTGCGCCGGGTATGTACTCCATAACCAGAAAGTCGATGCCCTCTTGCGTGTCAAAGTCGAAAACTGTTGCGATGTTGGGGTGGCTTAGCCTGGAGAGCGCCTGGGCTTCCTTGCGGAGGCGTTTGCGAGCCGATTCGTCGGCCACATAACCTGAGGGAAGGGCCTTGATGGCGACATCCCGCTGAAGGTGTTCATCGTGGGCGCGGTAGACGACGCCCATGCCCCCTTGGCCTATCTTGTCCAGAATCCGATAATGGGAGATCGTCCTGCCGATCATGGCGGGTGCTCCTCTGGCTTCCGGGTTTCGGCTACGACAACGTCCGGGCCATCGATGGTGTTAAGGGTCTGCGCATGAATAACATGTACATTTTGCTGCGGCCCCCAGGGCCGCAGACCAAAGGGGCGCGGCGGCGGGCGGGCATCTGCGGCGTTGCCGCTCCTCGACGATGTCACCGCATCGCCTGCCGCGCGGCGCCTTGCATCTGCCCGCCCGGCGCTTGCGCCAAAATGCACATGTTATTCATGCGCAGACCCTAAGTTGAGGCAAAACCAGCTGCTTGTTTACTCTGAAATCACCTTCCATGCAAGTATCCTCGGAGAGAAGCATTCAGAGTTCTTGGTGATGGCCGATGGCAGCTTGAGCGGTCACTGGGAGGTGAATGGCTTTATGGACCATTTCGCGTCAACCGCGCTCTCGATGCTCTGTAACAGGATCTGGATCTGCCTCCAGGCTAGTCCCCTGGCAGTGCAGGGTCAACAAAAATTACCGGAGGGGGGCGGCGCACGCCTTTTTTTGCAGGCTCCCATTAATCCCAGCGCCTGGTCTGCGGTATTGAGCCGAGCGCGCAGTGTGTCACCTCAGGACAACAGCAAATGAGCATTCCTCCCTCTGATCCTATACCGCAGTGAATGAGTATTATGTCCCCGGATCGAGGCGGCGTTTCAGGCGCTCGATTTCCCGTCGCAGCTTCTTTTTGCGCGCGTGAATCGAGAATAGATACGCGGCAAGAATGATCCAGACCGCTGCGTAAGCCGCAAACAAGTAACTCATCGGATTCGGTCCCATAATATCCCGCTCGCTTTCCATAAAACCTACTGCCCCAGGTCAGCGCGGCTGTGCAGTTCCTCTACATCCCGGCGCGCCGTCTCGAGGCTCACGCGGCGGCGCATCAGGTACACAAAAAGCAGCATGAAAGCTCCGATGCACACCCAGAGCGCCGGACGCATCTCGGGCGCCAGCGCTCCGCTCTCCAGCATCGGCGACGGGTGGATGTCGCGCCACCAGCGGATCGAGAACCAGACAATCGGGGCGTCCACGAACGCGACAACGCCGAACACGGCCGCTGCCACAGCCTTCCGGTCGGGATCCGCAACATAATTGCGCACCAGCAGGTACGCCACATATAAAAGCCACAGGACCAGCGCAGATGTCAGCCGCGGCGACCAGGTCCACCACACCAGCCAAACCGGCTTGGCCCAGATCGGTCCCGTCACCAGGACGATCGCCAGAAAAACCACCCCGATCTCCGCCGCTGCAAGCGCCAAGCCGTCCCATTTCCTGTCCTTCTTGATCAGGTATGCCAGCGAGGCAAAGAAATTGACCGCGAAGGCGATCAGGCCGGTGATCCCGGCTGGGACGTGGAAGTAAAAAATGCGCTGCAGGTCGCCCATTGTTCTTTCCCGCGGCGCCTGCAACAAAGCCATGTACAGGGCCAGCAGCATGGCCGCCGCCAGCAGTGCGCCCAGCACCGTGTCCAGGCGGCGCCTCGCTTCCGGATTCATTTCTCAGTCCTCCAGGACAAAATCAAACAGCAGGTAAGACAGGGTCCCAAACACTATGGTGAACACACTCATGATCGTCAATGGAAGCCTGAGAGCGCCGTATTCCACGGAGTTGAGGATGATGTGGGTCGCCTCGACCGCGTTCACCAGGATGGGAAGGACCACGGGGAACAACAGCAGCGGCAGCAGAACCTCCCGCATCCTGGTGTTCACCGATACGGCCGCGAGGAGCGTACCCACCGCGGCGAATCCCAGGGTGCCGATCACGAACACCATCGCCAGATAAGGGATCTCCCGCCAAACCTCCAGATTGAAGAAGACCAGGCAAAACACAAAGATCACAACCTCGGTGATCAGCATGAAAACGGTGACCGCCAGCGTCTTCCCCAGATAGATGATCCCCCGGTCCACCGGGAGCATCAACAGGCCCTGCAGGCAGCTGTTCTCCTTTTCGGATGCGAACATCCGGTTCAGTCCCAGCGTCCCCGAAAAGGCAAACGAGACCCACAGGACTCCGGGCACGGCCGCCCGGATCGTCTCGCGCACCGACTCGAGCGCAAAGTTGAAGACCACCAGCACCACGATGCCGAAAAAGAGCATGGCATTCAGGGAGTCTTTGGTCCTCAACTCGATGAGAAGGTCCTTGTGAAGGACGGACCAGATTTTTCCCAGCATCTCAGCGCTCTCTTGAGATGGCCTGATAGTGCCGTTGAAAATCCGACAGGCTCATGGAATGGCGCGGCGCGTCCAGCGCAACGACGCCTTTTTCAATCACCACCAGCCGATCGGCCAACCCATAGCCCAAGGCGACGTCATGAACCGCCATGAGACAGGTTTTGCCCTTGGCATGCGCCGCGGCCAGGTAGTTTTTCAGGAACTCCGCCCCTCCCTGATCCAGTCCGGTGAAGGGCTCATCCAGAAGCAGGATGCCCGGGTCATGGAGGAAGGCCCGGGCAATCGCCAGCCGCTGCTGCATGCCTCTGGAAAAATTGCGCACGGGCTCGTACTCCCTGCCCGCGAGGCCGACCCGGTCGGTCTCGCGCAGGAGGTCATCCTCTTGGCACGGCATGTCCAGCAGGCGGGCGTAAAAGCGCAGGTTTTCCAGCGCCGTCAGGTCCAGGTACAGCGCCGTGTTGTGCGAGAGATAACCCATGGAGCCGCGGGCAGCCTGCGGCGGCAGAGGCTGCGGATCATGGATTACGACAGTGCCGGCGGATGGTCTGGACAGGCCGGCTACAATGCGCAGGAGGGTGGTCTTGCCTGCGCCATTTCGGCCGAACAGGGCGACGAACTGGCCGCGCCCGACTTCGAGCTGAAGGTTTCGGAGTGCTGAAAATCGGCCGAAGCGCTTTGTCAGCCCCTGCACCTGGATCATTTCGACTTTTTCCCCAAGAGGGCGGAGATGCGCCGCAACTGGCTCTTCCCCTGCTCGCGCAGGCCGGCGTAATCTTTCCGCTCCAACATGTTGGTTTCGAAACGGTGATCCAAAATAGCGAGGAAGTTCAGCAGCTGTTCGCGCCGTTCCTTCAATGCCCTGCCTCTCAGGTCCTGGCCTTTGGCCGCTTGCTGCGGAGCCATATTGAACGAAAACCATAGGACCGAAATCATTCCGAGCAGGAGGACCGGCCCGATGATCAGGGCATTCTCAGCCACCGCAGTCGGCATGGGAGCAATTCTCGCCTCACCTGCCGGTGCCGCGGCCGGCGCGGCTGCTGTGACCGGCGTACCGCCTGAGAGCGTCCAGACCATGTCAACTCCCGCCTTGACGGCGTTGACGGAATAGACGGCGAAATCGCGCTGGGCATCGGTCTGGATCCGGGCAAGCCCCGCTCCGGTGACGGCCATATCCTGCGGGATCACGCCGATGTTCAAGGAATCCAGGTCCTGATAAAACCTCTTGCGATAGCTGTAGGTCCGGTCCTGGTAGGGAAGCCGCTGCTCGATCTCGAACGTTGTGACTCCGGGGCGGAGGGGATAGAGGCTGTAATAATATTGCGCATCGGCGCTCTCCAGGACCGACTCGATGAGCGGGAACGAGGCGCCCGGCGCCAGGACGCTCAGCCCGGGCATCTCGAGGATTCCGGGGGCTTTGGAGAAGCGGAAACTTCCGTCTGCCACCATCACGGCCCGCGGCGGAGCGCTCCGGTTCTCGAATGAGTAGGATTCCAGACAACGCAGCCCTTCCCCGTCCAGCTGGAAGGCAATGCGCACGTCCTGCAGCTTTACATCCTTCATGCTCGCGGTCGTTTCATAGACCTCAATTATCGCCTGCGCGCTGCCGGATGCGTCGAAGTTGATCTGCTGGTGGTAGTTGACCGATCCGTAATTGGCCCGGACCATCAGCGGTCCACCCACAGGCAGGCCTTCAATCCGGAATGCTCCCGCCGCATCCGTGGCAGCCGACTTGATCACGCTCATTCCGCCGCTCAAACTGACAACATCGATCTCTACTCGAGCGGGAACGGCGGACGGATCGGTTTTGTTGACCAGCCTGCCGGTCACGATACCGGAGGAACTCTGGGCGCGCAGCGCCGGCAGCCATACCAGTGCCAGCGAAAAAAGCAGAAAGATCGTCTTAATCAGCATTCTAGAATGATACCTGAATAATCGTGGTCTCACCGGTGATCGGAGCGCTATCGCCGCTTCACCCAGGGCTTGGCCAACCTGCCAACCTGCCAACCTGCCAACCTCCGCTCCTGATAACTTACAGCTTGCGGCCGCAGTCCGCACAATACTTTTTACCCGGAATGATCTCGGAACCGCAGGCGGGGCATTTATCCGATTCTGAAGTTGCGGCCGCGGGTGCGGAAAACAGCCTGGCCCTGCGGCTCGCCACGGCTTGTTCGATGTTTGCATCCAGGCTTTCATCCACCCCCAGCTGATCGAGCTTCTGCAGGATTTCAGCGGCCTCCGCCTTATAGCCGGCCTCCAGCCGCTGGAAGTCCTCTCCTCCCAGGCGTCCCATCTTATACTCGAGCTCCAGGTCCTTGAGATTCCGATAGACGACCGCCTTGCGGTTCAGCAGACGGTCCAGCTCAGTTTCGGTAAGCAGCTCGACCTCGAGATTTCCCGGGGGCTCTCTGAACAGCGGGATCAGCACGTACGCGCCGGCGAGCAAAACCATGATTGCACAGGCAACAATGACCATATTCTCGCGACGCCCCGGGGCGTCGACGGCCAGGAGGCCGTCGCCCACAGGAATTATTTTGTTGGCTTCAGACTCTCTTCAAGGAAGCGAGTGTCCAGCAGCAGGCGCTCCGGCGCGAGCGGCGCCGTTTTCCGATCGGGCAGGAGCGTCAGCATCGTCCCGAAGACCATGACCGCAGATCCGAACCATACCCACCACACGAGCGGATTAAGGTGGGCCGTAACCTGGCAGCCCTGCCCATCGTTCGAAATCCCGGCGAACACAACGTACAAGTCCTCCCTCGGCGTGCTGTAGAGTTCAACTTCCGTGGTCGTCTGCCGGTCGCCCGCCTTGTAAGCGCGCCTCTCCGGATTCATGGTCCGGACCAACCCGCCGCCACGGTAGACCTCGAGGGCGGTCCTCCCGTAATTGTAGTTCGGCGTGTCGCCTTCCGAGTAGTCCGCCAGCTTCAGCGTATATCGTCCGATATGCAGCTCATCCCCCTGTTTCATCGACTCGCTGACTTCCCGGTTGAAGGCGTTGCCGGTCAGCCCGATAAAAATGAGGACCACGGAGAAGTGCACAAAATAGCCGCCGTACCGGCGCTTGTTCCTCAGGGTCTGGTTGACAAGAGCGACAAAGAAATTCTCACCGCTGTTCTTGGAGCGCACCCGGGCCGCCCGGTAGAACTCCTCGATAATGATGACGATAACGAAGGCGCAGAGCGTCAGGGAAATGATCGGATAGACCGCCCGCATCCCCCCGGCGATCAGCGCGGCGCAAGTGACCGCGGCGATCAGGATCGGACGCAGGAAAGCCCTCTTGAGGCTTTCCAGCGAGGTTTTGCGCCACGCGAACAGCGGACCCACGCCCGTGAGGAACAAGAGAAAGAGCCCGATCGGAATGTTCACCTTGTTGAAGTAAGGCGGACCGACGGTGATCTGGTTCCCCTGCACCCACTCGGACAGCACGGGGAATAGGGTGCCCCACAGGACCGAAAAGCAGGCCACGACCATGATCAGATTGTTGAACAGGAACGCGCTTTCCCTGGAAAGCATGGAATCCAGCGGCTTCTCGCTTTTCAGGTCTGGAAGGCGCTTCATGATCAGGAGCAGGCTGGCCGCCGCGACCGCACTCATATAGACGATGAAGTACTTCCCCAGCATCGAGTCGGCGAAGGCGTGGACGGAATTCACTATGCCGCTGCGGGTGATGAAGGTCCCGAATACGCCCAGCAGATAGCAGCCGGTCACCAGCAGCACGTTCCACACCTTGAACATCCCCTTGCGCTCCTGGACGATCACCGAATGGAGGTAGGCCGTGCCGATAAGCCACGGCATCAAAGATGAGTTCTCCACCGGATCCCACGCCCAATAGCCGCCCCAGCCCAGCTCCACGTATGCCCATTTGCCGCCCAGTATCAGGCCCATGCCCAGCAGCAGCCACGTGATCAGCGTCCAGCGCCGCGTAGTCCGGATCCAGGCGTCGCCCAGCTGGCGGGTGGCGAGCGCCGCCATGGCAAATGCGAAGGGCACCACAAAACCGATAAACCCAAGATAAAGCACCGGCGGATGGATCACCATGGCCCAGTATTGCAGCAGCGGATTGAGCCCCCGGCCGTCCGCCGGAATATACTCTTGCAGGGCGCCGTCGGCCCTCACCTCCATCAGCTGGTTGAACGGATTGGACAGGAACAGGTTCAAAGCCAGAAAGAACGCCAGGTTGACCATCAGCACGGCAACGACGTAAGGCATCATGTCGCGGTGCCGGTAACGGTTCTGAAATATCACGATGGCGCTGAATACCGATGTGATGAATACCCAGAGAAGCATCGAGCCGTCGTGAGCGCCCCAGAGCGCGGCTAGCTTGTAGTGCAAGGGCAGGTCGCGGTTGGAGGCGTTGGCGACGTGCGCCACGGAAAAATCGCTGACGGCGAGCAGATAGAGCATGGCCGCCATCGCCACGGCAATGCCAACACAGGCGGCAAGGGCCGCCCGCTCGGCGCTGCGCACAATCCGGTGCTGCTTCTGAACCGCGCCGACCAGGGAGGCAAACACGCCGTAGAGCGACAGGCACAGCGCCAGGAGCAAGCAGAAGTTCCCGAATTCACTCATGAAACACGCCAACCCGGACAAGCCGGAACAGAACGAGTGCGTCGCTCATTTGGCCAGGATATAAACAAATGCTCCCAGCTGTCAGCAATCAGCCGTCAGCATTCAGCTGGCCCCGATAGCCGGGAAGCCGTGGGCTTCCATGAATGCTGATAGCTGATGGCTGATAGCTGAAAGCTCTGCAACCATTCGATACAAGATCAGCTTGAACTGAGTGCTTTCCGGCACACGAAATCTTGCATCAGGCGCTAGGTGGTTCTCTTGCTGTACTCGGCCTCGTATTTGGAGGCGCACTTGGCCTCGATGTGCCTCGCCTGGAATACCCCGTCGTCCGAGATCGAACCTTCAACGACTGCCTTGGATCCATCGGTGAATGTGTCCGGAAGGACGGCTTTCCCCACATATCTCACCCTGAGGGTCCGGCCTTCATGTCCGATCAGGAACTCCATCGGCGATTTGGTCCTGTCGATGGAACCCTCGACCACGTCGCCTGCCACCTTGATCGTCCTCCCGTGCAGGTCCTGCTGCATCGCGTAGTACTCGCCGACAGTGATGTAGTACGCCTTGCTCTCCTCAAAACCGACGAAGCCCAGCCATATGAGCGCTGCCACGATGATGGCACCCCCCAGGACAAACTTCAGCTTCGGACTCTGCATACTTCACCTCCAAACCGCTTCCCGACCGTTCCACCCTTGCGGCAATGGGCAAGT
>Ga0299915_10001764_pt1 | contig 15896 bp, 13 predicted proteins | sample RVTome_13_FD_200263 | JGI IMG/M metagenome (GOLD analysis project Ga0299915, IMG submission 200263) | Soil microbial communities from uranium-contaminated site in the Upper Colorado River Basin, Wyoming, United States - RVT92D227 (version 2) ... | reverse complement strand
CCGATTATGCCGATGGAAGCAGCGTCTTGTAAGCTGAAATCCAGGACGTGGAGCCAGCCATCACCCAACAAATAAGCCAGGAAGAAAGTTCCGAAGATGCCGAATTGGGCGGCAGCACCAAGAAGAACGGTATAGGGCCGCTGCAAGAAAGGCTCAAAGTCAATCATGGCTCCTACGCCAATAAAGATGAGCAGGGGAAATATCTCGGTATGGATGCCGGCTTCCCTTAGAACGGCCAAAAACCCGCCTTCATCCGCTGCCCCGCCTAGCGGAATATTGGCCAGTATACACCCAAAGCCAATTGGCACGAGTAAGACAGGCTCTACTTTTTTGGCAATTCCCAACCACAGAAGGACGCCGCCAAGAACCAACATTACCACGGCTTGCCAGGTCAGGTTGAGAAAGCCAAGGAATTCGCTTGCAGCCATGCTCGTCTATCCCTTTTGTCCGTTCTTCTCCCTGGGTCTAACCAGTTTATTCAGCAGGACCATGACTAAGAATAAGATTCCCAGGACAGCGAAAATGATCGCCATTCCTGATAGGACTATCCACAAAGCATTAAGCATCCTGTCCCCTTGTTGTCTGGCAAAGCTCGTGTGATGATACAACACCGTAGCGATAGCTGTCAAAGCATTGGTGAGAGTGAGCATTGAATAAAGTGGCGTGCCGTGTTACCATCTTGTGTCATCTTTTCGTATTGTTGGCCCCTGTAGCTCAGAGGATAGAGCACTGGCCTCCGGAGCCAGGTGCAAGGGTTCGAGTCCCTTCAGGGGCGTTCTGTAATTGGGCAGCTACAGAAACACCCGAATTTGAATGGGATATCAAAGGCAAATGGCTTCTTTGTATGATAGGGAGGTGACAAGTCATGGCCGAGCTTCTTGAAATAAGGTGGCATGGTAGGGGGGGGTCAGGAGCGGTCACCTCAGCAGAGCTGGTTGCCCGCGCTGCTATAAGAGAAGGGAAATATGCTCAGTCGTTCCCCAGTTTTGGACCTGAACGGAGAGGAGCGCCGGTCGTTGCTTTCCTCAGGATAAGCGATGAATCTATCAGGACCAGGACGCCTATTGATGAGCCTGATATAGTGATTGTGCTCGATCCGGGGTTATTGCACGCAGTTGACGTGCCCTCGGGGCTTAAGAAGAATGGCAAAATCGTAATCAATTCCAGGAAATCGCCCGCTGAACTGAAGTCTGAGTTTGGATTTAAATGGCCCGTAGCCGCTGTTAACGCTAAAGCCATCGCCAAGGAAACTATCGGGGTGCCTATCACCAACACGGCTATGATAGGCGCGCTGCTAAAGGTCACTGAGGCGGTGAAACTCGATTCTGTGATTGAGCAGCTAAATGAACGGTTCGGGGCGCGGGCCAGGGGAAACATCGAGGCCATGAAGAGAGCTTACAGGGAGACGGTAATAAAGGAGTAAGAGATGGCAGCGAAAAGGCTGAAGACAGGGTCTGATTTCACCTGGCAAGACATGGAAGTTGGAAATGTGGTTACGGAACCGGGCAGTGGTGCCTTGCGCAGGACAGGAGATTGGAGGTCCCAGAGGCCGATACTAGATAAAGAAAAGTGTAACAAATGTGGCCTATGCTGGCTTTATTGTCCCGATGCAGCCATAAAGCCCCTTGAGGATGGATATTATGAAATTGACCTCTTTCACTGCAAAGGCTGTGGGATTTGTGCCAAATCGTGTCCCAAAGACGCTATAACCATGATAGAGGAGGAGGAAAAATGAGCAAAAGAGTGGGGTTAGAGGCTTCACATGCTGCCGCCGAAGCAGCCAGGATGGCGGATGTTGATTTCATTGCTGCTTATCCCATAACGCCTCAGACACATATCCCTGAGCGGCTTGCCGAGATGGTAGCCGATGGCGAGTTAGACGCCGCCTATGTTCCGGTGGAGTCGGAGCACTCAGCTCTGAGCGCTTGCCTTGGAGCCGCCGCCGTGGGAGCCAGGACTTTTACTGCTACCGCTGGTCCTGGATTGGAATACATGCACAACGTCGTTTATGTCGCCTCAGCCATGCGCCTGCCGGTGGTTATGACGATCGCCAACCGGGCCTTGTCTGCCCCGCTGAGTATTTGGGGAGATCATTCCGATGCCATGTCTGTCAGAGACACTGGCTGGATTCAGGTGTTCTGCCAGAATAGCCAGGAGGCATTCGACATGACCCTCTGGGCTTTTCGTGTTGGTGAGGACTCGAAGATTCTTTTGCCGGTAATGGTTCATTTCGACGGGTTCCACCTCACTCACGTGACAGAGCCGGTTATCTTGCCGGAACAAGAAGAAGTGGATAGATTCCTCCCCCCATTTCACTATCCTTTTGCTTTAGACCCCGACAAGCCAATGACCCTCGGGGCTTTTGCACCCCCCGACATATATTCGGAGGCCAAGATGGCTCAAGAGGTGGCGACCAGGAAATCCAGAGCAGTGGTACTTCAGGGATTCCAAGAATTCGGCGACATCTTTGGCCGTTATTATCATCCCGTCGAGCCCTATAAAACAGAGGGAGCCAGCACGTTGCTCCTGACTATGGGAAGTTTTGGTGAAACAGCAAAGACTGTCATAGATACGAAGAAGGATAAAGGAGAATCTGTAGGACTTATCAACTTGCGTCTCTGGAGGCCTTTCCCCTTCCAGGAACTTCGCCAGGCAGTGAAGGGTGCCAAAACTCTTGTCGTCTTTGACCGATGCATCTCTTTCGGAGGGCCGGGCGGGCCGGTTGCCTCCGAAATTAAATCGGCTTTGTATGACGAAAAAGAGAGGCCCAGGGCTGTGAGTTTCATAGGCGGTCTGGGTGGAAGGGACATGTCGGCAGAGGATTTTGAGTATGTTATCGACCGGGGTCAGGAAATCGCGGAAAAAGGCTCAGAGGAGTTGTTTGAGACAGTGGGCATAAGAGGCGAAGTAACAGGCATAAGAGGCTGAACATGACAGAGAAATTCATAAAATTCGGCAAAAACCTTGTAACCACAGAAGAGTTTCTGGCTGAGGGACATAGTTTTTGTACTGGCTGTGGTGAAGCCTTGGCAGTGAGGCTGGCCTGCAAAGCTCTGGGCAGGAATGTGATAATTGCCAATGCGACCGGCTGCATAGAAGTTTGCACTTCGCCACTTCCTGTCACCTCGTGGAGAGTTCCCTGGATACATACACTATTTGAGAATGTCGCCGCCACAGCTTCGGGCGTAGAAGCAGGGTTGAGGATTTTGATAAAGAAGGGCAGGATGCCTGAAAGGGACATCAAATGTGTGGCTGTAGCTGGAGACGGAGGGACAAGCGACATAGGAATTCAAGCTTTGTCTGGAGCCTTTGAAAGAAACCACGACTTCTTGTATCTCTGTTTTGATAACGAAGCGTATATGAATACAGGTATCCAGAGGTCAAGCGCCACTCCTTATGGAGCTTCGACTACCACGGCACCTGCGGGTAAGCTGAGCATCGGCCAGACTACCTGGAAAAAGAACCTGCCTGAAATTGCCGTCGCCCATAATATACCCTATGTGGCCACAGCCTGTCCCAGCTATCCTTTTGATTTGATGAACAAAGTCAAGAAGGGCGCGGAGGTCAAAGGGCCGGCTTATGTCCATATATTCTCTCCTTGTCCGACAGGCTGGAGGCATGCCTCTGACATGGCTATTGAGCTCGGGCGGCTTGCAGTAGAGACCGGCATCTTCCCTCTCTATGAAGTAGAAAATGGCCGGTACAAATTAAATGTTGACCGGCCCAAGCTCAAACCGGTTGAGGAATACTTGAAGCCGCAGGGTCGGTTCCGTCATTTGCTGGATCAGGAGATTGCCAAAATACAAGAGCACGTGAATGAAGAATATGCCAAACTCAGGGCAAAGGTAACCTGCTCTGCATCTTGACTTCTTCTAACATAGGCAAGCTTGATTGCTTCAATTCTCCTTACCTACTATAATATTTGGCTATACGGGGTGTGGCGCAGCGGCTAGCGCGCATGGTTTGGGACCATGAGGTCGGTGGTTCAAATCCACTCACCCCGACCATAAAACTGAAGTCCCCCACCTGACAACGGTCGTTCCCTGCTGTTTGACGTCCTCTCAGTCGCACCACTCAAGGTGGAGGTGAATCTACCGCTTAACATTCATAAAGGCTCCGAAAGCTACGCAGTGAGCCAAAAGGCGTCATAAGGTAACACCACATCTTTTTGTTACCGAACAATTCTCGAAATTGCTCAACCCGGCCGCGTGCAACTCAAGCTCATTTTGTGATACTCCAACTCCATAGTATGTCCTGGACATTGCACAAGAACTTTTGACAATTTCCTTGGTGAAATTATAATAATGTCATCATCTAGTCGTAGTGCAGGGACCATGAAGCAAGCATAGGTAGCGAACATGGATACGCAGAATGAAAAACACGTTAAATCGACGACGCTGTATGATGCTGGTGGCTGGTTCTTATTCGGCGGCATGCTCGGCACGTTCGCGGCGGTTCTGGGGGTGGTGGGCGACTATTTTTGGAATTATTTGATACTGTACCTAGCCCTACGCTGGCAAAAGATCAGCATCGCAAGAAAGAGAAGATTTGTATATATCGCTATCATCACTGCAGTCGGATTAGTTATTGATTGGCTATATTACGCGTTTACCTGGGGAAGTTTAGCTATCGGTAGTTTAAGGGTACCGGCAATATTTGAAAGGCCGCGGTCTAACCCAGGCTTGGAGCTAAGTACGATACTAATACCGATGGCACTGATAGGGGTAGTGAATTATCTCACCTCACGCTTGTACTTGCATTTGGACAAGAAACCCGCGTCGGTGGTTGGGGCAGCAATGGCGGTTTTTACAGCACCCTGGCTGATAGTGGCTTTTGTACTGGTGATACGCTTCCTCATTTGATTGTCGGGTAACGAGACTCTCTTTGCTCCTTAGCCCCATGGGGTATTGAACGAAATAGCGAATTGTTTGTTTTGCCACGGTATTCTGAGGATATGACATCTAGTTTGTGGTAGGGATAATTGTCACAGTGTCATGAAATTTGGAGAGGATCCAGGAAAGCGGATAACGCAACATTTCGGGGCCTTCTGCATTACAGTGATAGATGAGGTAGCATTGGTGAAATAAATAGAGCTTGGGCAGGGATGTCTGGAGCGATTACGACGCGGAAAGGGCGTGAGCTAATCTGAGTGAAACGAGAAAGGTGGCGCACATCCTAAATACCTTAGCTAGCTGGGAGACGTGTCGTGGTTAGGCATTACATAGTGGTAGTTCTCTTGCTTCGTCATGGCTTAGACTTATGTGGCGCTTTGGAGGATTTTGAGAAAGAGGGACAGGGTGGTATCGGAACTTTTAGGTGTGGTATCGCAAGATTTGTCACGCCATTGATTTCGGACACATGATAAAGATACCGTAGGATGAGGTCGAAAGGAAATCGAATCGATTGGTAGTTGTAGAAGAGAGTTGCTTGCGGCTGGTGGAATACCAAGTATTGACTTTGCTTCGGAAGAGTGTTATTCTAATATATTGTCAGACATGAGTATTATCTGTACCTATATTGCGCATATTGAAAACTGAATATTAGATAAGGGGATAGACGAAGGAGGGCCTTATGAGTGTCGTCAAATTGCTTCATAACAAACGCGGGAGCAGAGAAACGCTCCCAAGAAACAGGGCGGTGTTAGCCTTAATAATAGCCGCGGTTTTCTGCGGACTTTTGGGTCTTCTGGGTACTGCCCAGGGACATACCTCTGCCGGCCAGATCGAGACCGAGACTGTACCGTCAGGGTACCTTGAACTTACGGTCTCGCCTGCTGAGGTCTATGCTAGCGTGGGTGAACAGATTGAAATTCGCTGCTACGTCATGTGCATGATTGATACGCCTGTGGAAATAGGTTCCGTCTATGTGGTTCTGTTTGACTCTTACGACTTTATTATCAGGGAGCAGGCAATGGCCCCTGATTATAGGGGTATCTACTGGCCCGCAAGCGCAGAATACACGGTCGTGGGTGACGAAGCTTACTACAAGATAAAGGTCAACTTTAGGTTCATAATATCGATCGGCGAATCTGGAGAGTATACCTATTCTGGAGAGTATACAGAGTACACAGCCCACTCCTTTCCAGTTGTAGTCAGCTAGGAACGAAGCTGATCATGTCACTAGATTAGCCAGGACGGAAATTAACAATTAAGGGGGAGGCAGATGAGAAGATTAGCATTATGCCTTGTGTTAGTTGGTTTTGTCGTACCAATGGTAATGTTCGGCCCAGTGCCAGCCCAAGCATCCAATGACCACACCAACTGGGCCATATTGATTGCGGGTGGCTTGGACAGGCTCAACAATCACGCCCGGTACTGGAACGACATCGGCGAAATGTATGAAATACTGACCGGCACATATGACTATACTGCCGATCATATTTTTGTTCTCTACGCTGATGGCAATCCACCCACGGATGCGAATTGTCCCGACCCCAACCTTGTGTTGGGTTATCCACAAGTATAATTGATTTTTCCGCCACTCTGACTGACCTCGACACTGTAACCGATACCATTGCCAACAGTGGCCACGACTGCGACACTCTGTTTGTATTCACCAACGACCACGGGGAACCGGATGGCAGCCTGGACCTCTGGGGAGAGACCATCTCACCTTGGACTTTCGCCGGCTCCGGTTATATAGGTAAGATCGAAAAGTACGCCTGGCGGGCTTTTGAGATGAAACAGTGCCACAGCGGGGCGTTTGTCGCGCCATTGAGTGGACCGCGGACGTTGATTGCCACCGCCTGTAGAGACGATGAGTCAGCATGGGGTGGTCTGGACCACCCACGCTACGGTGAGTTTTCGTTTTACTTCAATGCGGCCTTGAAGGGGGCCGAACCAAGTTATTATGGCGGCACACCAGTTGATGCCGATGTGAACGATGACAGCAGAGTCTCCTTTGTGGAAGCTTTCAATTATGCCCAATCCCACGACGAAAGATCAGCAGAGCATCCCCAGTACGATGATAATGGAGATGGTATTTCGCATGAAGGACAGATGCCTGCGGGCGGTGATGGTTCTCAGGGAAGCTTTGTATTCATAGGCATCGATAGCGGTGTCACGGGTGTTGTCAGAGACGCTGCGACAGGTGATGCTCTCCCACATTCTACGGTCACGGTCAAAAAATCGCTACAAGTGGTCCAAGAGCTCGAGACCGGGAATGATGGCCAATACGCAATCGCTCTGCCTCCGGGAATTTACATAGTTTGGGCGAGCCATACTGGATACTACAATCTGGGCCAACCAGTAGGGGTGTCAGCCGGTGTGTACACAACGCTGAACTTCGGGCTAACCAAGAGTACGGGAGGAGGTGGCTGCCCGTTCCTTCAGGCTAGGGACGGCAGTGATTATGTTGACGAAGGTCTTCTTGATATTCACAACGCCGAGGGCGTGGATGTCACCTGTGAGCATGTTCTCATGACTGTGCCGGAGCCCGTCAATGGGGCCTATGAGTTTCGACTGATTGAACATCCAAAGACCATAAGTGATATAGACCAGGTTCAGTTATACGGTCTACTTGAAGACGGGACGCTCGAAGAGCATCCACTCATATCGGCCCAGCACTCGGAGGACGGCAACGTGCTCAACCTGCTGCTTGGGAGCGATGACCGTAGAGTAGAGGAGAAAGGAGCAGACCACAACGGCGGAACGAGCCAGAGCATAGACCTGAAATTCGCAGCATTGAACCCGCACACGGACGTCATAGCCTTCATATTCACGATAGAAGGAAACAACATGTTCTGCAAGGTTTGTGATTAGCAGAACGTTGGGGAATGCCGTCGGCAGTTCATGAGCCAGTCAGTGCTGATGGCGCGTTGTCTTGCCATCGGCACTGATTGATGAACGATAGAGCACTGGTGAATAGCTGGCAAGGGGGCCGCCGCGCTCGAGAGGCCGAGTTTCAAAGACCCTTCCGTTGCATCATTCATGGCATAGACTTGCTTACACGAAATATCTATGGTCGTGCCTGCGCTCGGTTTATGCAAAGAATTCTCCAAGCTCCCACATAAACCTCTGCCTCGCTAACAACCTTCTGGCTCAGAGGATAGGAGTCGGCTGGCTTTCTTAATGGAGTAACTCCCATGGCAGGTTCGTACGGTCAGGCACACCATGGGTGTCAGCTATGTATCTGAGCTTCCGCATAGTCTATCTGCCTCTGTGGAGACAACTGTTAAGAGAGCGTACCCTGGGGAAAATGCCAGTTGTTTTGAGGCTTCCTGTAACAGGAAGTCACAGGTACGGCTCTGACAGAAGGAGAAGTATGCAGAGAAACAGTGCATCGCTACAGTGAGTGAGTGAATGGAGTCCCCCCTTTCGCTGCTTAATACTACGCCTCGTCAGCCTCACAATGATTCTTCTTCTCGAATTTCTATGAGTCACCGCAGGACAGTATCTCCGTTCTCCGGTACACAATTACTTGGGTTGTTACTTGGTGACGCACTAAGGCGGATATGTGATTACTCCGTTCCTGACCACTTTCGCAACCAGGTTGACGCCGAACCAGTAAGGCAGCTGCCGATGATTCGGGATGTCGAGAACGATGATGTCGGCTTTCTTCCCGACCTCGATGCTTCCGACTTTGTTACCTCTGTCCAGGGCATAAGCAGCATTGATGGTAGCGGCGTTGATTGCTTCGGCAGGCGTCATCTTCAGCTGGCGACAGGCCAGAGCGATTATCATCTGCATTGAAAACGTAGGACAGCTTCCGGGGTTGAAATCGGTAGCCAGAGCGATGGGAACTCCGGCCTCAATGAGCTTTCTGGCCGGCGCATACTTGTTGGTCATTAAGTGGAAGGGAACACCGGGCAAGAGAACTCCAATGGTCTTCTTCTCCGCCATGAGTTCCATGCCTCTTTCAGAAATGTAGTCCAGGTGGTCGATTGAGGTAGCTCCCAGTTCTGCTCCGAGCTCCGCTCCACCTATGTCATTGAATTCGCCGGCATGTAGCTTTAGCTTCAAGCCCTGTTTCTTCGCTTGCTCCAGGATTGTCCTGGCCTCTGACGGCGAGAACGCTCCCACTTCCACAAAAACGTCGCAGTATTCCGCGAGGCCTTCAGCCTTAACCCGTTCCAGCATGTCCACAACTAGCTGAACGTAGTCCGCCTTCCTTTCCTTGTATTCTTTCGGAAAGGCGTGAGCGCCTAGAAAGGTGGGGACAATGTCAACCGGTTGAGATTCCTTCAGCCTGGCGATAATTCTCAGCAGGCCGAGTTCTGATTCTGTTGACAGACCGTAACCTGTCTTTATCTCTGCGGTGGTCGTGCCGAAGGCGAGCATCTTGTCAAGGAAAGCCTGAGCGCGCTTCATCAGCGCTCGGGGAGAAGCCAGAGCCTCTCTCGTTTTTTCAACGGTGCTGAGAATACCCCCGTTCCGTTGCATAATCTCTAGATAGGACCTGCCCTCTATCTTCTGGATGAACTCGTCTTCCCTGGAACCGCCAAAAACCAGATGTGTGTGACAGTCTACAAACCCCGGCAGCACGATTTTGTCTGTAGCGTCAATTACCGTTCTTGCCCGCCTGATAGTGGCCAGGACTTCATCCGTCTCCCCTACGGCGACAATCTCTTTGCCGTCTATAGCCACAGCTCCGTTCCTGATAATGCCCAGGTCTTGCATGTCGTCCTTCGTTTTTGGGCTGCCCCCGGCACCTCGGGCCGTGACCAGTTCAGAAGCGTTTTTGATCAAGACGTCAGCTATCATTCCGGGATCTTGACCCCCTTGCGTTTGGCCGTCCTGGTGGCTATTTCATAGCCCGCATCGGCGTATCTGGCAATGCCTATTCCGGGATCGACTGTCAGCACCCTTTCCAGTCTTTTTTCTCTCTCTTTTGTGCCGTCAGCCACAATGACCATTCCGGCATGCAGGGCGTAACCTATTCCCACTCCGCCTCCATCATGGAAAGAGACCCAGGAAGCTCCATTGATGGCATTCAAAGCGAAATTGAGAAGCGGCCAGTCGGCAATGGCATCAGAGCCATCCAGCATACCCTCGGTTTCGCGATTAGGAGAAGCCACTGAACCCGTATCCAGATGATCTCTGCCGATAACAATGGGGGCGCTGACTTCTCCCCGGGCCACCAGGCGATTTATTCTCTTCCCAATCTCGGCCCGGTCGCCATACCCTAGCCAGCAAATCCTGGCCGGTAGTCCGGTGAAGGGAACCTTGTTTTGAGCCTGGCGAATCCATGTGTGAAGATGTCTATCCTCGGGCAAAGCTTTCAGGACAGCTTCATCCAGAGTCAGGATATCCTTGGGGTCCCCGGACAAGGCCACCCATCGCGAGGGCCCCTTACCCTCGCAAAACAAAGGCCTGATGTAGGCGAGCAGGAAGCCGGGGTAGAGAAAGCCTCCATTTTCATCTCTTACTCTCAGCCCGCCAATCTCTGCCTGCTGCCGCAGATTGTTGCCGTAGTCAAAGCAGATGGCGCCACGCCTTTGCATTTCCAGGATTGCTTCGACATGCTTAACGATTGATTCATAGGCTCTTCGCTTGTAGTCTGCGGGGCTATTGCGGCGCAATTCTTCCATTGTCTCCAGTTTGCCCTCGGGAACATAACTCCAGATATCGTGGGCCGGTGTCTGGTCCGTAACGATGTCAGGGATCACTCCCATTCTGATGAGCTGCGGATGAATCTCGGCAGCATTACCCACCAGCCCCACGGAAAGTGGCAGTCCTTTTCGCTTCGATTCCTCTATCCAACCCAGGGCTTCCTCAAGGTCCGCCGTCATCCGGTCACAGTATCCTTCTGTGATTTTCCTTTTGATCCTCTCAGGTCTAACCTCGACATCGAGAATGACCGCCTCATTCATGGTAGCAGCCATCGGTTGAGCAGCTGACATTCCGCCCATTCCGGCGGTAAGAACAAACTTCCCCGCCAGAGAATCTCTGCCGAACTCTTTTCTGGACAAAGCGGCCAGAGTCTCATAGGTCCCTTGTAGAATTCCCTGGGTTCCAATGTAGATCCAGGAGCCGGCCGTCATCTGACCGTACATCGTCAGCCCCATTTCGTCATAGCGGTCGAAGTTCTCCTGGGTGGCCCATTTGGGAACGATGTTGGAATTGGCAATCACAACCCGGGGAGCTTCCTTATGAGTGGGAGCAACATAGACCGGCTTGCCCGATTGAATACAAAGAGTCTCCTCGTCTGTGAGACTTTTCAGAGCCCTCACAATTCTATGATATTCTTGCCAGTTCCGCGCGGCCCTTCCCTGCCCCCCATAGATAATGAGTTCCTTCCAGTCCAGGGCAACCCGGGGGTCCAGATTGTTTCTCAACATGCGCAGGGCTGCCTCCGCATCCCAATTCTGGCATTGCAGTTTTCCGCCGGTTTGCGCCTTGATCTCTCTCTTCGGTCTTAGCTCTGTGTATGTTGGCCTTGGCATTTCTATCCCCCTTACGATGTCAGGCTGTTTAGTTTACAGAATGCTCGTCAACGAAGACGCGCTTCAACCTTGCTTACTATCATCTTGGCCAGCGAGTCGGGGCAGGAAAACTCTTCCGCTTCTTTCAATACCTCTTGCTTATAATCTTCATCCCTGATGGAGGCCAGATTGACTTTCACGTTCAGCATAGCTCCTTTTACGGCTGCTTCAGCCATCTTGGCCGCTACGCCGATATCCGTAATGACTCTGGGATTACAGGTCTCCAACAAAGCTGCGGCTAGCTTCAGGACTGCATAGCTATGTCTGGCCGTTTGCAGGGGGACCTGCGTGGCTTCTCTTAAGTCGCGGGCGGCGAAAGCTTTGGCGTCTCTGTCAACCAAATCTGTCAAAGTATTCATCAATGTTCGGGCTTGTCCGGAGACGTCTTTATTTCCGGAAAACTCGGCTGCCATGGACACGAGCCCGGCTGCCAGCGCCCCGGAAAGGGCGGCCACAGAGCCTCCGCCGGGCGTCGGTTTTCTGGCTGCCAGCTCCTCCAGAAATTTCTCGATGGTCAATTGTTGTAGCATCCCTGTTCCTCCGTAATTGGCTACCCCGGCAAGCCTGAGTTTCTCACGGGGCACCAATCAAATACTCGATGATCTTCCCCCGGGGATTGAAGCCCTGAGGCGAATCAAGCCCCAGATTCCTCACTGCCGCTTCAATGAGTTTCTTCTCCGACCTTGCTCCTGGCTGGTAAAATCTGCCTGTCTCGAGAATTGCCTCCTTGGGAATCAACCCGACGATCTCGCTGTAGAGAACGCTTGCGCCTCCCAGCTGACCGAGCTGTTTTATTTTCTCAAAGACGAAGTGCATGGGAGCAACCCTGTAGTTGGTGAGGTTGACTGAGACCTCAGCGACTCCCGATTCTCCAGGTGAAATACCGACTGCCTTAACTGACCTGAAGATCCCGGGTATCCTGATTCTCTGGCGGTCATCTGCAGCTGCCATGCAGCCCGACTCACGAATAATCCTGGCTATCCTGTGAGCAAGCTCCTTATCAGTTGTGATTAAGTAAACGTTATAGGCAATCAGAAACTCTCTGGCGCCGATAATGATGGCTCCGCTCCTTTTGTTGAAAGTGGCCGGGCCGTAGTCTGGCTTCCAGCGGGGGTCCCTCAGTTTTGCCTCCAGGCCTTCATACTGGCCGGCTCTGATGCTGGCCAAGTCTCTTCTCTCTGGAAATCTTGCTGCCTCTCCGTAGAGAAAAACAGGGATCCGCAGCTTCTCTCCGACTTCGCCAGCAAGCTCATTTGCCACGGCAACACAGTCCGCCATGGTGGCATTTTGAACAGGAACAAAAGGACAGACGTCGCAGGCTCCCAATCTCGGGTGTTGCCCTTGATGTCTGGCCATATCAATGATTTCGACTGCCCTGGCAATCGCATTGTAGCCGGCCTTCTTGATTGGCTCCGGTCCTCCGACGAAGGTCAGCACTGTACGATTGTGATGAGCGTCCGGGGCCACATCCAGCAGCTTTACGCCGCGAACCCTCTCAACCTCGGCAGCGATCTGCTCTATCTTACTGGTATCTCTGCCTTCGCTGAAATTCGGCACGCACTCAATTATCTTTCTCATAAAATCCCCGCCTCCTCCGCCAATCTACCGCTATGGACAAGTCCGTAGAGCTCCTCGATGTCTTCAGCCAGGACTCTGCTTTTTTCAAAATGAGCAACGCGGCTTCTGACGATCTCATGAATCTTCGCCAGTCTCGATTCTTCCGGCAAGGGTTCGCGGAAGTCCAGGGCCTGAGCAGCGCACAGAATCTCGATGGCTATGACGTACTCCGTATTTCTGCAAATCTCCCGCGCTTTGCTAACGGCCCAAGCACCCATACTGACGAAGTCTTCTTGACCGGCTGAGACGGGAATGGAGTCAACAGAAGCGGGGTGAGCCAGAGTTTTGCTTTCCGAAACCAGAGCGGCTGCCGTATATTGAGTTATCATCAAGCCGGTGTTCAATCCCTCGTTCCTGGCCAGAAACAAAGGGAGACCGTTGGCACAGCGGCTGACCAGCCTGTCTGTTCTTCTTTCCGAAATGCCCGAGATGCTGCAGAGGGCCATCGACAAACTGTCGGCTGCATGAGCCAGAATCTGACCATGGAAATTACCGCTGCCGTCACAAATTTCGGTTTTCTCTCCTTTGGTTGAAATCCAGGGATTGCCGCCGAAGGAATTGATCTCGGTATCTACAACAGCTCTGGCCCGGGAAAGAATATCCCGAAAAGCACCGTGGACCTGAGGAATGCATCTCAAGGAATAAGCATCCTGTAATGAGTAGGCTGGCTTCTCGCACTCATTTGTCTTCAGAAGAAGGCGGTTCAAACAGCGAGCAGTTGTGATTTGCCCTGGATGAGGTCTTAGTTCTTGAATTTCAGGCTCATAAGATTTGGTGGTGCAGCCCAAAGCTTCAATGGTCATAGCTGCAGCTATGTCGGCTGTCCGGACCAAGTTGTCAGACTGGAAAACCAGGAAAGCCAGAGAACTTGTCATAAAGCTCGTGCCATTAAGCAGGGCAATGGCTTCCCCGATCTGCAACTTCGCTGGCTCTAGTCCTGCAGTAGGCAAAACTCGCTGTGGGTCCTTGCCAATCAAGGCTAGGGCAATGTGAGCCTGAGGGATTAGATCGCCGCTGGCACCCAAAGATCCCTTTGCCGGGACAACCGGGATGATGTTTCTGTTGAACATCTCGACCAGGAGTTCCAGTGTCGGCAATCTTATGCCGGAATATCCCTTCCTGAGATTCAAAATCATGTGAAGCATGATCCCTTTGACTATCTCCCTTTCCAGTGGGGGGCCTATGCCACAGGCGTGGCTCATGATTAGATTCTCCTGAAATTCCTCCATTCTGCCTTTGGGAATGCGCCTGTTCAAAAGAGCGCCCACGCCGGTGTTTATTCCATAGTAGGATTTGCGAGGATTGGACTTCAGAATAGCCTCAAAAGCGTTTCTGGATCGCCTGATTCTTTCCTTATTTCTTCCTGCTAACTCGATTGTCCTTTGGGCGCGGCACAAATTAACGAATTCGGAATAGTCTAGCTTGTCTTTCATCATTTATCTCCTGCCGGAGACGTTTTCGACGTCGGCAGCAAGAATGCGGGGCCACCATGCTCGTTCGCGTTATCTCGTTTCGATCGTATCACAGGGCTGGTTCTTCCTGGCCACATCAAGGATGTCCCTCTCCAACATAATAGCACTGAATAGCACTGAGAAATTGCAGGAAATCGAGTATGTTCCTATCAGCAGACTTCACAATGATATCTCAACTGGGCTCCTCCATTCTGAGTTCTTCTTGAACTGCACGATATGGAGGAACGCACCACCATCGAGCGCCGCACCTCAAGAACATTATAGTCCCTGGGGTCTTGTGTTTCAACATAATTCCGTAGCTCCAGATTCAGAGAAGCAGAGCCATGCCAGGAACAGCATTGCATAGCCTGCCTCACCACACAATAGCGTACTTTGTCACCCGACGGCACTTTTCGTCGGAGTGGCATTCCTAATTTATCGCACTGGGTGTGCAGGTAGGCAGCGCAGTTGACCTGTTTGGCTACTGTCTAGAGGGTTTTCTCTGAGGAAGCGAGGGGGCCTCGCCTTCCTTCTAGCTTGGTTTGGGACCATGAGGTCGGTGGTTCAAAGCTACTCACCCCGACCATATTAACACGTTTTCCATTTCACTGAAGCCCAACAAAAAGCTTGTTTGCCGGCTCTGCGTCCGTCATTGTAAATGAAGTGCGGCGGCCAGTTGGTGCCCGTAATGACATCGACGGTTCTTGGCCAGTCCCGACAGAAGTCTGGGGAGGCTAAGAACGATGGCAATACTTATGATTTGTTTAAGGATGATAACCTGCCATGGGTGTTATCGGAATGAGAAAGCCAACTTTTGCCTCTTTGAAAGAAAACCCATGGTGCAAAGAGATAGATATGAAACCTGGGGAAGAGTGCCAAATCTGTCGGGCTTCAGGCCCAGGAAAGACTGAGAGTAGAGTGGATGGTCTTCTAATATACGGCGGCGAAGGACAATCATCCCCTCACTGTGAAGGACTTCAGCAGGGAATGAATGGCTGTACAACTCAAATCCATTTTTGGAGGCTCAAGAGCTAAGTCCCCGACTGACCGAGTGGCTTATTGAGTATAACTTCCGCCGCCCGCACCAATCTCTTGCCTATCTTGCTCGTGTAGAGTATATTGGGAAACGACCTGTAAAAATCCGCAGCCCGGTGTTACCTATGTGGTCAGCCAGTACACGGATTTGCGACAATGGAGAAAATATGCTATAGTCTTATGTCATAATATTGGGCAAGGTTGGTAGGTTACGGTAGGAGATACCCTCTATAGGGAGCCGAAGAGGAAAGGGATTAGCTCTCGAAACTTTCAGGCAAAAGGACTACCGTAAGGAAAATCCCTGGAGAGGCTTCGATATGAAGACACCGAAGGGGTAAGTCCGCAAATACGTAGCGGATGATCTCTCAGGT
>Ga0299915_10001763_pt1 | contig 15897 bp, 13 predicted proteins | sample RVTome_13_FD_200263 | JGI IMG/M metagenome (GOLD analysis project Ga0299915, IMG submission 200263) | Soil microbial communities from uranium-contaminated site in the Upper Colorado River Basin, Wyoming, United States - RVT92D227 (version 2) ... | reverse complement strand
AATGGTTTCGTGGCGATGGCCTGTCGGACCGTCCAAGACCGTGAAGCCCATTCCTTATTGACGACTGAGGGATCTTTAATCGCCGTAGGTGAGATTCCCTTATCGATATGAAGAAATGGGGTTGTCTTCGGAGATCTATTTAAAAATAGAATCGCCATGGAAATGACAACGAGAGGAATAAAGATTGCCATGATGCCATAAGCCATCCGCCATCCTACCTGGATGATGAGATATTGTATCGAGGGAATACAGACCAAAATACCGATCCCTATTCCAGAAGAGACGATCCCTATGGCCAATCCCCTCTTCTCTTTAAACCGACGCTGGATGATGGTGATATTGGGCACCCATCCGGTAGCACCTAAACCTATGGCTGTGATGGCGCTGAAAAAGATATAGAATTGCCACCAGGTCTGGATCAAACTGCATAGGGCAAGCCCTGCTCCCAAAATCAACGACCCCAGTACAATAACTCTTTTGGGTCCGAAGCGATCTACCATGCCCCCCATAAAAGGTCCGATAAGACTACTGAGGACGATAAAGAGTGAAAAGGCACCGGCTCCAATAGAACGGCTCCACCCAAACTCTTTCAGAAGGGCTACAAAAAAGACGGAAAAAGAATACCAAACCGCATAAACCAGGGCGAGGGTAATGAAACTGAAACCAACAATGATCCAAGCAAAGTTTAAGGCCTTCTTATCTTTCATAAGACTAATCTTAAATTATTTGAAAGAAAATTTTAAGAGACTTATTATAAAAAGTTGAAATCGCCATGTTAAATTGTTACCTTTAAGATTATTATTTTAGGAGAAAGGAAATCTTTAATGGAATGTGAAGTCTCGGAATCAGGAAAAAACGGTCTGTCACTTTTTTTTGAACCGCAAAGTGTGGCAGTCATTGGATCGTTGAGAGAAGGTTATTTTGGCGGTTATGTGGTAATAAAAACTTTATTGAATGCCGAGTTTGGGGGGAAAATCTTTCCGGTGAACCCTTCCTATCAAGAAGTTCTTGGATTGAAGGTTTATCCATCCATTAAAGAGATACCAGAGAAAATAGATTTGGCCCTTATCATGATCAATCGCCGATCCGTTCCCGATGTCATGAGAGAATGCGCAAGGAAAGGCATCAAGGCGGTGATTGTCGTGGCAGATGGTTTTGCAGAAAGGGATGAAGAAGGGGCCAAATTACAAAATGAAATCGTCGAGATTGCCCGAGAGGCAGGAATTCGGATTATCGGGCCCAATACCGCAGGTATTGTCAATTCCGCCAATGGTTTCATTCCCGATCCCTACGAACCAGGATACAAAAAAGTAAAACCAGGAGCCGTAGCAATCTGTGCTCAAACAGGGATGATTAATCCCCAAGCCTTTCCTTACGGGGATCTTCACTATGGCGTGAGTAAAATATGCGATTATGGGAATAAATGTGATGTCGATGAATGTGATCTGCTTGAATACCTTGAAAGCGATCCTGCAACAAAAGTCATTACCATGTATCTCGAAAGTATCCAAGATGGCCAAAGGTTCCTGAAAATCTCAAGAAGGGTTGCCAAAAAAAAGCCTGTCTTAATTTTAAAATCTGGACGGACAAAAGAAGGGGCAAAGGTCTCTGCCTCCCACACAGGTTCTCTGGCTGTGGATGATCAGATTTTCAGCGCTGCCTGCAAACAAGCAGGAATCATCCGCTTGGAAACATTTCGTGAGTTTTTTGAGCTACCCAAAATATTTTCTCTCCAACCCTTGCCCAAGGGAAATCAATTGGGAATGATCACCTTTACCGGAGGGGTGGGGGTTTTAGCCATAGACGAAGCGGCAGAATATGGTTTATCTGTCGCCAGACTATCTCCTGAAACAACTAAAAAGTTGAATGCGATTTTCCCTGGTTTGGGAAAAACGGTTGTGGATATTGGCCCGCCCATGGCGGTGAATAATTATATGGCGATCTATGCCGACATTTTGAAAACCGTTTTGTCGGATGATCGCATTGATTGCCTCTTCAATATCATCTGGACAAGCCCGTTTAAAGAATTTGTAGAAGAATATCTAAAATTTTATAGAGAATTGCAGGGAAGTCATCAGAAGACCATAGCTACCTGGATCTATGGTCCGAGTATTCCACTCATCAATGAAATGTCCAGTCGAATGGAAGATTTAGGATTTCCGGTATTTTCAGACCTTGAGATGGGCATTAAAGCGCTCGGCATTGCTTATCAATATTCAAACAGAAAGAAGGGAGAAGAATGATGGGAAAGTCTTCGATATTCGATCAAGTCAAAAAAGAAGGCCGGGTCATCCTTACTGAATTTGAATCTAAAAAAATTCTCAAGCAGGCCGGGATATGGGTTGTAGAAACCAAATTGGCAAAGACCAAAAAGGAAGCCGTTTCATTAAGCCGGAAGATGGGTTTCCCTATGGCGTTAAAAATAACTTCCCCGGATGTGATCCACAAAAGCGATTCGGGTGGTGTTAAGCTTTCATTAAAAAATGTCACCGAGGTAAAAAAGGCCTATGATGAAATTTTGAGAAAAGTTAGGAAACAATATCCCCGCGCAGTCATTCACGGAGTATCCGTGCAGAAAATGGTCCGACCGGGTACAGAAGTCATCATAGGCACCAGTAAAGATCCCCAATTTGGTCCTGTCATCATGTTTGGCTTGGGGGGCATTTTTGTGGAATTACTCAAAGACGTTTCTTTCAGGGTCATTCCTGTTGAACGGAAGGATGCTCAAGAAATGATTAATGAAATAAAGGGATATCCAATATTGGAGGGCTATAGGGGAAAAGACCCTGCCGACATCTCTGCTTTAGTGGAGATCATTCTAAAGATATCCAAATTGGTAGAGGAGAACTCCCAGATTAAAGAATTAGAACTGAACCCTGTATTTGCTTATCGAGATAAGGCCGTGGCCGTCGATGCAAGAATTATCTTGGAAAAGGATTAGATTAAGGGGGAGAGGACAAAGGTGAGCTGGGTCTTTTGCTATTTTCCCCCAAAAAGTCTTACATACTTTCCATACCCCTCTTTTTCTAAATCCTCTTTGGGAATGAATCTTAACGCCGCGGAATTCATGCAATACCGAAAACCTGTCGGCTTTGGCCCATCGTGAAAAACATGGCCGAGATGGGAATCGGCATCTTTACTCCTCACCTCTATACGCCCCATGAAAAAGCTGCTATCTTCTTTTTCGACAATATGATCTGGCTCAAGGGGTTTGGTAAAACTTGGCCATCCAGTCCCGGAATCAAACTTGTCGAGAGAACTGAACAGAGGCTCCCCAGAAACAATATCAACATAAATTCCTTCCCTTTTATTATCCCAATATTCATTTTGAAACGCCGGTTCCGTACCATTCTTCTGAGTCACCTCATACCCCAAAGAAGACAGCTTTTTTCTCAGGGTTGTATCGTCGGGTTTTTTATAGGTCCTTTCATCATGGGGCTTTGTGCCTTCCAGGTCTTTTCCCCAAACCTTGCTTAAAAACTGATCGCGACCTGACGCATCCCTGTAATAACCATATTTGAGAGGATGTTCTTTATAGTAATCCTGGTGATACGCCTCTGCTTCAAAAAATTTTGTAAACTTTATGATCTCCGTCACAATAGGTTTATTGAACTTCCCGGATTTGTCTAACGCCTCCTTCGATTTTCCTGCCAATCTTTTTTGCTCTTCATCATGATAAAAGATAGCGCTTCGATATTGTGGACCTCTATCCACGAATTGCCCCCCCGGATCGATGGGATCAACATGCTTCCAGAAGAAACCGAGTAATTCTTCATAAGTTATTTTAGAGGGATCATAATAAACCTGGACGGCTTCGACATGCCCGGTCGTCCCGGACGATACCTCCTCATAGGTTGGATTCTCTTTCTTTCCTCCGGTGTAGCCTGATATGACTTTGACAACCCCTGGCAATTTTTCTAAGTCCGCTTCGGTGCACCAGAAACATCCTCCGGCGAACGTAGCTTCCCTTAACGTCACATCCTCTTTAATCATGTCATTCTTTCCAATTTGTTGAACGATATCGGACTTTTGACACCCAGTGAATGCAATGAGTATTACTACTAACAACAAGAATAAGATTTTCATAATAATTATCACCTCCAGTTAGCACACCATTGATCATGGACCATCACAAGTTCAGCAATTACCATAATCTCACAATTAAAAGATGCTTATGAAGTTGTTAATTGTCAATCTTTCGCCCTTTCTTTTTGAAGCCTCGGAGTAAGTCCTTGCGCTGCCGATTGGGCCAAGAAATGACGAGAAAAAAACCATCATCGACAAGGATGTTCATGCAAAAGATTCTGACATGTTTAAGTCTGAGAATTTTCTTCTACCATTTTATCCCCTTTCTCTCTCCCCAGTGGCTGTGTTGTTACATCATTGCGAGGGAGTAAAATGATCGAAGTAATCTCATAACGGATTGAAAATGAACAGATTGCCGCGCTCTCCCGCTAAAGCGGGATCGCTCGGAATGACCAAAAGGGATTACAACACAGCCCCTCAGCGAGGAGGGGTTAAGGACAATATTTCAGAGGAAAATAGTAAAATAACATAAAATAGAAAAAAATCGTGTTAAATCATGTAAAATATTTCTTTACAAGAAGATAGGTTTGTGCTAATTTATCATCGTGGCGGGGAAGGGGTCGAAGTTGGAGGAAACGCCATGGAAACAAAGGTGGGAGACACGGTGAGAAGTATTTTAAACGGCGTCGAGTATAAGGTTAAAAAAATCGTAGAGAGCAGGGCCGTTCTTGAATCGCGAGACGGAAAAAGCCAAATTTTAACAGAGCTTGAAAATCTAACCTTATTTTATAAGAAAAAGAGAGGAAAAGTCGTATGAAACAGGATATGATAAATCCCCTCCCCGCCACACCATCTTTTAATTAAAACCGTTTATCTTCCCTCAAGCTTTATCATTTTTTTTCTATCTCATGCCTTAAGTCATCTCTCCGGAAAGACTTTGTAAAAAATTTCTTAGTTTCTCCAGGTCCTCCGGCGAGATAGCAATAAACTTCACTCCGGCCCGATAATCCCCCCGATTCTCCCCCAGATGAAAATCCATCCAAACTACCTTAACCAGCGTCTCGATGGTTTTTAACTCAGAACCCGAAGAAAAAAATAATTTCAACGACAGATGCTGTCCAATTTCCATTTTTTCCGGAAGGTAGAGTAGCAATCCCCCTTCACTGGCATTGAGGGCTTCGCCACGGCTGGCGACCAAATCACTTCGAACATACTCTATCGGCAGATTGACATCAAAACGGGGATGTTTCCTCTTTTCAAAATTCACAGTTCCATAACGGGATTTGACTTTTTCTTCTTCTTTTTTCATCTAATCAGTCCCTTAAAAAGTTTTCCCTAAAAGGTTTCCCAACTTAATCCACAAGGAAATGTTGAATAGCTGTGGAATTCAATCGTATTCTGCTTGATGGGAGCGATTTCAACCATTTTGCTTAATCAATAAGCACACCTAAGTCAAGAAATAAATTCATAAATTTGAGGAAATCTATTCTGTTGGATTATATTAGATTACTATACATCACTTTTTTCTTCAACATTTATTATTAGACTGGCTATCCCATTTTTATCGGGACCCTCTTCCTTTTTGATAAACCCAAACCCTCCACATTTTGGGCAAACTTCAATATCTTCAAACTCGTTGAGTAGTTTCCCGTTGCCATCACATTCGATGCAGGACAGCATTCCATATTTTTCTGGATTAAAAGATTCATCCATCTCCGTTTTAATGCCTTCTTTCTTTTAATTTGTTAACTCAACGGGCTGAAAGGTCGGGTATTCAATTTGCCTATTTTTTGTCTTCTTTCCCCCATTCGGCTTGCCGATCGCCTATTCTCCAGAATTAAATAGTCAATAATTTCCCCACAAAAGATGCACTTCCATCCAAGGAAATGTTCCTGAGGACCATAAAATTTCTCGCAAATCATAGCGCTTCCACAGCGACCACACTTCATTGGAAATTCCTAAAAATAATTCAATGCCTTTGTTGGAAATCTACTTTTTCGACTTAGATTCTTTCGATGACTTCAGAGGTCATCATTAGCAAATAGTATACCCAGTTTAATAACCAGAAGATTTCGTTTGCTAACGTTTTGTAATCACAAGAATTCTGGAGCTAATTCGAGAGGGAAAGTGGTTCACAAAAGGATGCAACGAAAGTTGACGTGATTTTAGTTGTCTTCTGGTAACTTATTTAAATCAGTAAATTAGCCTTTAATAAAAAGGGTTGACAGTGCAAAAAAAGTTGCACCCTTTTATGCAGTAGAAAAGGTGGATTTATAAGATTGCAAAACCCATACTTCCTTTGCCGATGATCGCCTTTAAAGGCTACCACTAATTTTAGAGCACCTGTGTAAAAAGGAATGTATGGCAGAGATTTCGTTTAGATATCTAAGCCCCTGGAACCTCTTAGCCCATTGGGTCTTGCGAGACGGGCAGGATATGATATATTAAGAGGCGAAGCAAAGCAGGAAGAAAGAATCCACGCTATGGCCCAAACCAATTCGTCACCTCCCTCAGATTTTATAAGGGAAACTATTGAGGAACACCTAAGGACCAATAGGTTCCAGGGACATGTTGCAACACGCTTTCCACCCGAACCGAATGGATACCTCCATATCGGGCACGCCAAGTCCGTCTGCCTCAATTTTGGCATCGCCGCCCAGTACAGTGGTACCTGCAATGTAAGGATGGATGATACAGATCCGAGTGGCGAATCCCTTGAATACGTCGAATCGATTATCAACGATGTCCGCTGGCTGGGGTTCGATTGGGGAGACGGCCTGTTCTATGCTTCTGACTATTTTGGGCAACTCTACGAATTTGCGGTCCGGCTGATTAAAGCTGGCAAAGCCTATGTCTGCAGTTTGAGTGCAGATGAAATAAGGGAACAACGGGGCACTTTAACCGAGCTAGGAAAAGAGAGTCCTTATCGGAACCGCTCCCTTGAAGAAAACCTGGATTTATTCGGGCGAATGCGCGCGGGTGAATTCGAGGATGGCACCCATGTCCTTCGTGCCAAAATCGATATGGCCTCTCCAAACATCACCATGCGAGATCCGGTCCTCTACCGCATCAAGCGGGCGACTCACTACCGAACAGGGACGAATTGGTGCATCTACCCAATGTACGACTTTGCTCACTGTCTTTCCGATTCTATCGAAAAAATCACTCATTCGATTTGCACCTTGGAGTTTGAAAATAATCGTCCCTTGTACGATTGGATTCTGGATCAATTGAACGTGGATGCTCACCCTCAGCAAATTGAATTCGCTCGCCTTAATCTCAGCTACACGATTCTCAGCAAGCGAAGACTGATCGAATTAGTAGGAAAAGGGTACGTGACAGGCTGGAATGATCCACGAATGCCCACCATAGCGGGAATGAGAAGGCGAGGCTACACACCAGAGGCAATCCGAAACTTTTGCGCGAGGATCGGAGTGGCCAAGAATGAAAATCTCGTCGATATTTCTCTTCTTGAACATTGCGTTCGTGAAGATTTGAATGAACGGGCGCCACGCGTCATGGGGATATTGCGCCCCCTTCGCTTAGTCATCGACAACTATCCTGAAGGACAGGTGGAAGAGTTTGAGTGTCCCAACCATCCACAGAACCCTGGCATGGGATCGCGGAGAGTCCCCTTTTCCAGAGTACTCTACATCGAACATGATGACTTTCATAAAAATCCCCCGAAAAAATACTATCGCCTTGGTCCGGGGCGTGAGGTGCGCCTGAGATATTCCTACATCATAAAATGTTTAAGTATGGTTGAGGATGCGAAGACGGGTGAAGTCGCGGAAGTGCACTGCACCTATGATCCAGAGACGCGAGATGCCCCTCCCCCAGATGGACACAAAGTCGAGGGGGTCATCCACTGGGTATCAGCGAATCATTCGGCCCCTGCTGAGGTCCGACTGTATGATCGCCTCTTCCAAATCTCCGATCCAGCGGCTGAAGGAAATGATTTTGCAAGACACCTGAATCCGAAATCATTGGAAACCCTCACTTCATGCCGTGTGGAACCAAGCCTTGCCGGTGCTGGACCCGGAAGTCAATTCCAGTTCGAAAGGCTCGGCTATTTCTGTGTGGATCCTGTTGATTCTTCCCATAAAGCCCTGGTATTCAATCGAACCGTAACGCTACGAGATACCTGGGCTAAAATCTCGGGGAAAGAAAAAAGATAAAAAATCGTCCAAACGGCCACCTTTCAAGACGAGTGGCAGAAACATCTTGTAAATTAAAGAGGTGAGTCGATGATCGAAGAAATTCTGACAGATCTATACAAAATCGAAATTCCTCTTCCTAAGAATCCCCTGAAAGCCATCAACTCCTATGTGATAAAGAATACGGGACGAAACTTGATTGTCGATACGGGTTGGAATCAGAAAGAGTGTATGAACGCAATGCAAGCTGGCCTGAGGGAACTTGGAGTCGATATAAGAAAAACAGACTTTTTTATTACTCATCTCCATGCAGATCATTTTGGCCTCGTCTCGAACCTTATGACAGATAACTCGAAGATATACTTCAACCAACCAGATGCCGATCGTTTTAGATCTGGTTTCCGGTTGGATGATTTTGTTAATTTTGCCCGTTTGAATGGTTACCCTGAGAATGAGCTTCAAACAGCTCTCCAGAACCATCCTGGTCTTAAATTCAGGGCAAGAGCGGACTTGGCCTTTCATATCTTGAAAGAAGGCGACACCCTCAGCATTGGGGATTATGTATTCAAGTGCATTGAAACACCCGGCCATACTTTAGGGCACATGTGTCTTTACGAACCCAACAAGAAGATCTTCGTGTCTGGAGATCATATTCTTAATGACATCACTCCCAACATCCAATTATGGTCTGATGAGTGGAATCCCTTAAAGGAGTATATGGCAAGTTTAGACAAGGTCTATGAACTCGATATGGAACTTGTATTGCCTGGCCATCGGTCCATTTTCAAGAACTGCAGAGAGAGAATTCAGGATTTGAAACATCACCATCAGAACAGACTCAATGAAATTATTTCTATTCTGGGAAAAGGTAGCAAGAATGCTTTCCGGGTTGCATCGAAGATGAGCTGGGATATTATTAGTGACTCTTGGGATCTATTCCCTGTTTCCCAAAAATGGTTTGCCACTGGGGAGGCAATTGCTCATCTGAAGTACCTTAAGGAAAAGGGAATCATAAGAAGCGAAATACGGAAACAGAAGATCGTATTTTCTGTGGACAGAAATCATTCAATTTAGCTCTCGAAGAGAGAAGTATCTAAACGGTCTGCTCAAGACAAGTATTAAGAATTGCCTAGAAAATAGCTTTCTTAAATCCCTCCCAACCTCCCTTTACGAAAGGGAGGAGTAACCTCCCCCTTTGAAAAAGGGGGATTGAGGGGGATTTTCGTGCTTCGAGGGTGACGAACCCGTTATAAAACATTGCCTGGAAACCGTTTCCTGTTCTTGCCAAAAAAATGGGTCTGGTACCATTGAGCCAGACCCATTTTTATTCTATGGCTGGGAGACGAGGATTCGAACCTCGATTCACGGAGTCAGAGTCCGTTGTCCTACCATTGAACGATCTCCCAATCATTCGTGTTCGTGTCTGTGTCCGTGTTCCGTGTCTGCTAAGGTCAAAATAATAGCACTAAAAAGTTTATTGATCAATCTCAAAGGATCTTCGATTTCAGGGTTTCCAAAAGCTTGTCAATTGAGATTTCTTCCTGGGACTTCGTCTCCATATTTCTCAACATTGCTTTTCCCCGTCTCAATTCGTCTTCTCCCAGGATGAGGACATACCGGGCCTTGAGTTTATCCGCCCTTCGCATCTGGCTCTTCAGACTTTTCCCCTCATAGTCTAACTCCGCTCGAATTCTCTCGAGGTGGAGTTGGTTGGCCAATCGGTAGGCCTCCTTGTAAGTCTCTTCGCCTAAGACAGCGATGAAGAGGTGCGGGTATTGGGTAAATTCCTTTTCTTTCGGTAATAGGGAGATCAACCTCTCCATTCCAATAGCAAAACCAATTCCCGGAATTTCCTGGCCTCCAATCTCCTGGAAAAGATTGTCATACCGCCCCCCGCCTGCCACGGCATTCTGAGAACCCAACTGATAAGACACCACTTCAAAGGCCGTCCGGGTATAATAATCTAATCCCCTCACCATTCTGGGGTTTAAAATATAGGTGAGCCCTGCCGTCTCAAGATATTCTTTTACCTTGTCAAAATGTTTCTGGCATTCCGAACAGATGAAGTCAGTCACCCTGGGTGCATCGGCAATGGCTTGTTGGCAGGTCTCAACCTTACAATCAAGAATCCGCAAGGGATTGGTCTGAAGCCTTCTTTGACAATCTTCACAGAGCTGAAAGGCTTTTCCCTCCAAGTATTTTTTTAATCCCTCCCTGTACTTAGGCCGGCAAGTGCGGTCTCCCAGGGTATTCATCTGGAGTTCAAGTTTCTCAAGCCCTACCCTTTTTAAAAAATGGATGAGCATGACAATGAGCTCGGCATCCACCATGGGGTTCTCCACACCAAAGACCTCTGCATCAATCTGATAGAACTGACGGTAGCGCCCTTTTTGCGGTCTCTCATACCGGAACATGGGGCCGATACAGTAAAGCTTGGCTACGGAATCAACGGTATAGAGCTGGTGTTCCAAATAGGCGCGTGCCATAGAAGCCGTGGCTTCGGGGCGGAGGGTCAGAGAGTTATCACTCTTATCGGTAAAAGTATACATCTCCTTCTCAACGATGTCGGTTGCTTCTCCGATACTGCGAGAGAATAATTCCGTCCGTTCCAGGATGGGAATACGGATCTCCGAAAAACCAAACCCCTCAAAAACTTCCCGAGCAGTCTCTTCTGCAAATTGCCACTTTCCAATCTCATCGGGAAGGATGTCATTAAAACCCCGTATCGCTTTGATCTCCACTGGATTATCCTTTTCGGTCTTCTTCCAAATTGTAGCGCCCTTATGGATCGGGGGCGATTTGAGTCCTGGATTTTAGAATAATTTATCTTATCCGCTCCAAAAAGTCAAAATGCAAATGGTTGACCTTAACGTTGCAATAAACCTCAGAACAGACTCGGCGGGGACACTGGAAAAGCCTTGTAGCGGAACCTTCCGAATGCGAAGCTCCATGGTTTATCGACTTTGCTGGACTTCACTCTTGGTGAGGTCCTCAATAACCCATTCGATTCTGGCAAAACCCGCATTACAAGGTTTTGGAAGTGTTCCCGGCGGGTCTGATTAATGCAACTGTCAGGTTGATTCTTGTGAAAAATTGGGGTAGTTATTAAGAATTAACACGAATGGTACCGAACTTAACGAAATAAAACCATTCGAATGATTCGCTATCATTCGGTCGATTCGCTTAGTATTTGGAGGTTTTTATGCAGATCAATCCACAGATTTTCAGGGAGTATGATATTCGAGGAGTGGTCGATAAGGACTTGACCCCTGATGTGGTCAGAAAATTAGGTCAAGGGTTTGGAACCCATATGACTCGATTGGGTCGGAGAGAGTTGATCGTAGGCAGGGATGGAAGGCTCAGTTCAAAGGCTTTTCAAGAGGCTCTGGTCGAAGGTCTGATTTCCACGGGATGCAATGTCATTAATATTGGTCTCTGCCCAACACCTGTCTATTATTTCTCCATTTTCCATCTTGATAAAGATGGGGGAACGGTAGTCACTGGGAGTCATAACCCCCCGGAGTTCAATGGATTTAAGGTATCCGTGGGGAAGAGCACCATCTTTGGAGAAGAGATTCAGAATCTGAGGCGATTGATCGAAAAAGGGGAATTTGTGGCGGGTAAGGGAAAACTTTCTAAAGAAGAAATCATACGACCTTACCAGGACTACATCAAAGGTAATATTCGTATCGAAAAAAAGATGAGGGTGGCGATCGACGCAGGGAATGGAACGGCGGGGGTTGTGGCCGGACCGCTCCTCAGAGATTTGGGTTGTGAGTTAGAAGAGCTCTACTGTGATGTGGATGGCCGGTTTCCAAATCATTTCCCGGACCCAACCATTCCGGGGAATTTAAAAGACCTCATCGATCGGGTAAGAAAAACTCGGGCAGATGTGGGAATCGGCTATGACGGAGATGCGGATCGTATCGGAGTGGTGGATGATCAGGGAAATATCATCTGGGGCGATCAACTAATGATCCTATTCTCGAGGGAGATATTAAAGTATAGAAAGGGGACCGTTTTTGTGGCGGAAGTGAAATGTTCGCAGAATTTGTTTGACGATATTGAGGAACACGGTGGAAAAGCAATTATGTGGAGAACCGGTCATTCCTTGATAAAGGAGAAGATGAGAGAGGAAAAGGCCGCTCTCGGCGGGGAGATGAGTGGACACATCTTTTTCGCTGACCGTTATTTTGGTTATGATGATGCCATCTATGCTTCATGCCGCCTCATTGAACTCCTCTCAAAAACAGACAGGAAATTGTCCCAGCTCCTCAGCGATGTGCCCAAGACATTTATCACCCCCGAAATTCGAGTCGATTGTGCAGATGAGATTAAATTTAAAGTTGTTGAAACGGTAAAGGAAGCCCTGAGAAAAAACTACCCTGTCATCGACGTGGATGGGGTCAGGGTAAAATTTGAGGATGGATGGGGATTGGTGAGGGCTTCAAATACTCAACCAGCTCTCGTCCTCCGGTTTGAGGCTCTGACTCAGGGTCGACTCAGTGAGATTAAAGGTCTTATTGAGAAAAAGGTTCAGGAGGCCGTATCTGTTTTGAAAGGGCATTAATCGGAACTTTTAAACGTTTTTAAACAGCCAATAAAAATTCGACCACACAGCTTTCTCCACCAAGCCTCTAATATTTTGCCCGTAATCCCTCGGTTATGGGCAGAGATCCTATCCCCAGGATCGTGGTGGTCTCTCCGGAGAAAACTTGAAGCGGTACATTTGAGCGATGAGCCAAGGCGCACATACCCTTAAAACAGCCCCTTCAGCACCACCCACCGATTCCCCTCTCTCCAATGATTCGCTTTTGAAGCCTCCCGCCGAAGGGGCGGGGTTTCCCGGCAAGGTATTAGCATCCATATTGTGCCCCTTTACCCGCCTATCACGTTTTGGCGGGACGGGGCACGTTCCGGTCAAGGTTTCGGAGGGGAGACCACCCCGATCCAACCGCACCAGAGACTGAGAGGTTACTTTTGCCCTGATATTTTCATTGACAAGATGCACTTGCAAGTCTAAAATCTCTCCAAAATATAACCTGTCGTTTAGTCATTATTAGAAGGAGAAAATGTGGATATTTCAGTGGTCAACCTTGGAGAAAAATTTCGCAAGATCAAGGGACAGCATTCCTATAAAATCATCGCTCAGATGAACAACTATCATTTCAAATTGGTCAGAATGCAGAGAGAATTTATATGGTATAAGCATCCTGAAACGGACGAAGTTTTTATGGTCATCGACGGAAATTTGCAAATCGATTTGCGCGGTAAAATGCTAACTCTAAGAAAGGGTGAAATGGTTGTTATCCCAAAAGGTGTGGAACATAAACCATCTTGTATAGAAGAATGTAAGATTTTATTAATTGAACCTGTGGAAACTCCTAATACTGGAGACGCGGGAGGAAATTTAACAGACACTCATTTAGAATGGATATAGATTGGGTTAATTGACTTTTCACAAATGGCTTTAACGGACGTCGCCAAGTTCGAGTGGGTAACCAGAAAGAAAAGGAGTGAGGATAATGAAGAGAATTAAGGTGGGGGTGATCGGTGGAACCGGCATGGTAGGCCAGAACTATATCAGATTACTCAGGAATCATCCTTGGTTTGAAGTGACGTATGTTGCAGCTTCCCCTCGCTCTGCTGGCAAGACATATGGACAGGCTGTTTCGGGACGTTGGCTAATGCCTGAGCAGGCTCCGGAGCAGATCGAGGATCTTGTGGTTCAAGACGCAAACCTTGTTCAATCGGCGAAAGGGAAATGTGAGCTGGTGTTTTCGGCTATTGATGCGGACAAGGACACGGTACGAAGGCTTGAGGAGGAATATGCCAAAAGCGGTATTCCGGTGGTATCAAACAACTCGGCGCATAGGAGTACGCCAGACGTGCCTATGATGATACCGGAAGTAAACCCAGGCCATACTGAGCTGATCCGATTTCAGCGGGAGCAGAGAGGCTGGGAAAAAGGACTGATTGCCGTCAAGCCAAACTGCAGTATCCAAAGCTACGTCACCCCGCTCTTTGCTTTGATCGAGGCGGGCTATCAAATCGAGGCCGCCATCGTGACCACACTTCAAGCGGTTTCCGGGGCCGGATTTCCGGGTCCTGCGTCCTTGCAAATGATAGACAATGTCATTCCCTTTATCAAAAATGAAGAGGAGAAGTCAGAATTGGAGCCCTTGCGGATTCTGGGGCAGCTTCGTGACGGTAGAATTATACCCGATGACTCGTTTAAGATTTCCGCCCACTGCAATCGGGTTCCTGTCATCGACGGACACATGGCGTGCGTGAGTGTGAAGTTTAAGGGACGAAAGCCGTCTGTAGAGCAAGTCATGAAGATCTGGAAAAGCTTTGCCGGCGAGCCTCAGAGACTGAAACTTCCCTCAGCTCCGGAGAACGCCATCATCTACCGAGAAGAAGCCGATAGACCTCAGCCACGGATGGACAGAGATGCAGGAGGGGGTATGGCAGTGACGGTGGGGCGGTTAAGGGGATGCAAGGTTTTCGACTACCGGTTTGTAGGCCTTTCACATAACACCGTGCGAGGCGCGGCCGGAGGCGCAATTCTCACGGCAGAATTGCTAAAAGCACAGGGGTTTTTCTGAAGGTGGCAGCGCCTTATTTATTGGCCAAAAATGGAATCGAGGCGAGGCCTTCCGGCCATAGCTGATCTCCCACATGATCAGGAAAGATGATGGTTCATCCTAAAATCCGAGCAGGTACCCAAGAAGACATTGGAGTTCTGACGGAGATTATCCGGAGCTCCTTCCGAGACGTAGCCGATCGCTTTGGCCTGACACAGGAGAACTGTCCGAAGCACCCGTCTAACTGCACAGTGGACTGGATCCAAGGGGATATGGACCGAGGCGTCACCTATTTCATTTTTGAGGACGATGGCCTCGCCTCAGGATGTGTAGCCCTCGAGCTGGCTGGTTCCAAGTTGTGCTACCTCGAACGCCTTGCCGTTCGACCGCCGCGGCAGCGGCGCGGCTTTGGGAGAACCCTGGTTGAGTACGTGTTGGCAGAAGCCAAACGCTCCGGCGCTCATCGTGTGAGTATTGGAGTCATTGCCGAGCAAACGGAACTGAAGAGCTGGTATCAAAAAATCGGGTTCGTTGAAGCCGAGACCAAGGGATTCGCTCACCTGCCTTTCCGGGTGACCTTCATGTCTTACACAGTTAATCCGAAATGCCATGCATCGGTTTCAACGGACGCGGTAAACCGCGCCGCTGATTTCGACCATTAGGTAAATAAACCTTAACGTTGCATTCAATCGGCAGGTAAGTGTGCTTCCAAAACTTTATAAAGCGGTTTCTTCCTAAATTTTAAAGGTAACATGCGACTTCGCCTAAGGTGGCCTTTGCAAAATATCTGATAACCATGCGGCAAGATGATTAAAGGTGCTGCTATAAAGTTTTGGAGGTATCCCGCTTAATGGCTGGAATACCTCCCGGAGAGGTGAGGGCATTATTAAAAAATTTGCCGGCTCAGCACACCCACCTGCCCCTGGCAACGTTTCTTATGCAACTATGACGTAGACATAGTGAGAGGGGACAGGATGGGATGTACATTTGTGACTTTATGGTTAAGGATATTTGCCAACACCACATCGACGGGAGCTGAACTGGTGCTTCGACCAGAAAAATAAAAACTTGAAAGGAGATCGCAATGGAAACAGAGTCTATCAATCTTAGTTCTATTCAAAAAACAG